>OBEQ010678774.1_pt1 | contig 30105 bp, 2 predicted proteins | sample 1670901 | NCBI WGS metagenome assembly OBEQ01 (sample SAMEA104232315, study PRJEB22302) | groundwater metagenome | biome: forest; feature: aquifer; material: groundwater | place: USA | collected 2011-08-07 | depth 5.4 m
ACCTGGAGGTCGGCTTCTTCGAGGACGCGGCGACCGGCAAGCTCTACGAGGGCGTCCGCCTGAAGGACACCGCCACCGGGCAGAGCTTCCTGCTCCCCTCGACGGAGAAGGGGACCGGCCGCGTCGCCGGGACCTTCACCCCGACCGCCTCGCCACCGCTGACGGGGACCTATGACGTCTCGCTCGGCGGCCTGCGGATGACGCTCACCGATCCCCGGTTCAGGCAGGAGAACTTCCTGATTCCGGAGAATGTGGGTCGGGTGGCCCTCGTGAGTGCCGACGGTCGCACGTCTCCGTTAACGATGGACGCCGCCACGGGGCGGTTGACGATCCAGGTACCGGATGGCATGTGGTTGCCGGACGGGACGGTGGCGGTGCATCGCGTGGCGTATGTCGCGCATGCCGGCGGGGGGATGACGCGGCAGGAGGGATCGGTCGTCCGTCTGCAGGCCGGGGTGCCGTACCGTGGCCTGCCCGAGGCGACGTTCGTGCCGACCCAGGACGTGTTCGGGATCGAGACCGCCAGCGGCACTCAGTTCAGTGGCCTGTCGGAGACGACGGTGGTCCCGATGCGGGCGGGGGTGCTCCGCGCCGACGGCACCACCGTGGTACAGGGGCAGTACCGCGTTCGCAATGGGTTCTTCGTGGTGGATGACGATGCGACGACCTACCAACAGGCCGCCGACGCCCCCTACCGCGATCCTCGGCACTTTACCTGGACGAACACGACCGGCGCCCCGCTGATCCTGAAATCGCTCGGCGGGCACCCCGCCGGTTTCCCGGCGACCGCTACCGCCACCAGCACCCAGCCGGTCGAGGGAGAATTCGTCACGATTCAGGCCGGGAGTCCGTATGACGTGGAGTGGGCCACCGGGACGTGGCAGCTGGCACCGGATGCGGCGGTCGTGGTGCGGAGCGCCGAGCCCCCGGTTACGGCGCTGATGAACGCGGACGGACAGCCCGGCCGCCTGGAATACCAGATGACGGCCGCGGCCGCCGCCGATGTGGTGAAGACCGACGGTCAGGTCCTCGCCACGGTGAAAGCCATCCCGGGCACCACCGACCGGGGACTCTATGTGTCGGTCCACGATGCGGCGTCCGGCCAGAACCAAGAGGTGCCGCTGGACACGGTGGTGCGGCCGTTCAAGGTGGCCGGCGGCGACGTGCGGTTGGAAACCCCCGACGGCTATCAGCGCTTGACCGACCGGACCGTCCTGGGCATGCGCCCCGACGGCGGCTACGACCTGTATGCGTTCGAAGGGGAGTGGCGGCACGGCCAGCGATTTGCGACGGTCGGCGGGGCCACCGCGGTCTTGGAGACGATCGTCACCAGGCACCGCGACGCTTTCGATCGGCTCGTGCCGGGAGAGGCCTATCGGCTCTTTGACGAATCCACCAATCAGGACATGGCCAGTCTCTCCGTTGAGATGACCGTGCCTCGGGACGGCCGGATCGGGAATCTCACGTTCCCCGACGGCGGCCAGGCGCGGTTGACCATGGACGGCGAACCGGTGTGGAGCGTGGCCGATACGAGCACGGCCACACGGGAGCGCTATGACTACCGACTCCATACCTACGTGAAGTCCACGGTCCAGGGGATCCTGCGCGCCGGGCAGATCGTCAACGACGAGCGGATTACCGAAGGCCGCTACAGGTCTGTGTCGTTCAAGGCGGGCGAGGTGCACGATGTGGACACTGGCCTCGGGCCCCTGCCGTGGCGCCTCGATGAACTCCAGGGTTTTGAATTCCGGGGCTTCGTCACGGCCCGTGTGGACCCGCCGCCTGACCTACGCAAATACGCCAAGACGCAGCTGGATCCCTCGAACGTTCACCTCACCGCCGATGGGCTCGAGCTGGTCATCCAAGGGCCCGCGCGCATTGTACAGGGCACCCTGGATATCATTATTCCTTTCGAGGACCAGGCCTTGTACGTGAGCGGGGACGCCATGCTCCGCGACCAAACCATGAAGTTCACGGTTTGGTCTGGGGCGCCTCGGTATTACGTGAGTGTATCCATGGACCAGATGCGCCAGTTGAAGGAGCTTGTGAAAGGGCTTGTGCCGCCAGCCGCCTCCGGCGCGACCAACGCCCCGGCTGCGGCCGTCCCGGCGACGGCCCCCACCCCGGTTGCCCCGGTGGAATTCGCGCCGGAGGGGTCGCCGAAACCGCTCAGCCAAGCGATCGCCTACGTGGCCTCCGTCAACGAGTTGTCGGCCGACGGGAAGCGCGCGCTCGTGTCGTCCCTCCGCGAGCGAGCCGCGGCGTTGAAGCTCGATCTTGAAACCCCAGTGACGACTCGGACCACGCGGGACGGCGCGTCCGTGACGCGCGTCGAGATCCTTCGCGAGGGAACCCCAATCCTCAAGAGCACGTTCGATGGGATCGCCCCGGCCGGCAAGGTGCCGTCCCCGCCCCCCGCCCCGTCCGAGCTGCGGCCGACTGTGTTCCCGAACAGCGGTCCGGGTGCCGGCACTGGGCCTGGGCGGACGAACGCGCCGACGGCGCAGCAGGCGGCCGACGAGGTTGCAAAGATGGGGGCGGGGTACGGGACGATCGGACCGGGAGCGATGGCCTTCGGGATACGTCTGCTCAATGCCATCGGTCGGGTCTCAGACCGCCTCGGTCTTTGGATTGCCGGCAAGACGCCGACGCCACCCAACGGCATCCCAGACGCCAAGACCGTGCCGCCGCCGCTGATCGAGTTGCCGACGGGACCGGTGCTGGACATCGAGTTCCAGCAACCGCCGCCCATGGCCGCGACTCGGACGCCGGAAGCCCCGCTGGGGACGTCGCTCCACTTGGCCAACGACCTGGGCACGAAGCTCTCTCTCGCGCCGGAGGCCACGGTGACGGTGGATTCGCGCCAGACAATCGTCGGGGCCACCGGCACGCTGACGATTCCTGATGCCTCCACGACTTTGCGCGGCGCCGGCGACCTCATCAATCAGACCGTGGCGCTGCACGTCAAATCCGACGAGCGGATCACGTTGTGGCAGACCCTGGCAGCGGCCGATCTGCAGACGTTCTCGAGCGACCGGCTGCCGCTCGGGCTCGGTGTGGATGCCCGCCCAACGCTCTCCGGGCTTGGGGCGAGGCTGACGTTGTCGGAGCCGCCGCCGGCCCCGCGGCCGACGGTTCGGGAAACCCCCGCCGCGCTCACGCCGATGGAGCTGATGACCCCGGCGACGCGGGGGCCGACGCTGTTGGAGCCGACCCCGGAAGTGACCCTGCCGCCGGAGATCGTTGCCAAATTGCCCGAGCCCATCACGCCGGTGACGATAGACACCGTGGTGGTGCGGGCCTCAGAACCGGCCCCCGAACCTGTGGCGCCGACGCGGGTCGCCGAAGTACCGTCCCGCACCCGGGCCTTGCGCCAGCTCCTGACAGAACCGTCGCCGGAACTGGTGAAGACCCTCAAAGAGGCCGATGCGGGGACCGATTGGGCGGGTGTGCTCCGCCGAGGGGCCGGGGACTGGTTGTCTACATATAATCGGGTCAATCGGGTGGACGTGCCGAAGGTGGCTGAGCACCCCACGGTGCTTCCCGCACCGGCTACGGTTGTGGACTCCACGCCGTCGGCGTTCGTGACGCTGCCGCCGGTGCAGGATTCCCTCAGCCAACGCAACCAGGTGGCGCGCGCGACGGCCCCCGTGGTCTCGACGACGCCGGCGGTGGAGCCGGTCCCGACGGTGTCGCCTCTGGAGCAGTCGTTGGTCACCAGCGTGGCGAACGTCGTGACCACGATGAATCTTCCCGGGGCCCAGGAGCCGGTCGTGTCGGAGCCCATTGTGGCGACCGCCACGGTCACCAACGCGCCGCCGACGACCACTATCACCAACACCCCGGCCATCGCGCCGGTGGCTGAAACCCCGCGCCCGGCGCCGGCCGAACCCACCCCAGTCCCAGCGCTGGCTCGCCCCAACGTTCCTGTGGTCGTCGCGATCGCCCCGCCGCCACTGGCCGCCCCGAAGGCCGTCGAGGAACCGGAAGACCACACAACCTCGCTCAGCGCAGCGTTGACCTTGATCGCCGTGGCGCCGGAGGCCATGGGCGTGCCCGGGTCGTCGGAGCAGGGTACCGCGCAGTTGCTGGAAAGTTTGATCACGGTGGCCGGGCAGTTGGGCATTACGAAGCCGCAGATGGAGATGGTCAAGGTGACCGTGGACAAACCGCGGCCGAATATCTTCGAGATCCGACTGGCCGGGCAGGCCGAGCCCCTCTTCAGCGTGGGGATCGGGATCGCCGGCGCCGCCCCCGAGATTCAAGTGCGGGAGGGCCGGATTCCGGAGGATCGCCAGCGGGCGCTGGCGGTGTCGCTGACGCCGGCCGGCGGAATCCTCCAGGCCCTGCAGGCCGCGGGGCTCTCAGGGCGAGTGCTCGAAGAGCCGGCCGAGGCCGGCGAGCGGCGCCTGGTCGTTGAGGTCCCCGACATGCCACTGGCCCAGGCCCTGCAGGTGTTCCTGACGCCGCCGCAGGAGACGGGCTCCATGCCGAAGGTGGTTGAACGCTTCGTGGCGTACGTCGCGACCGCGTTCGGGAAGAACGCGCAGGTGACCGTTCGGATCTCCGAGGATTCGGGCACCGTGGAGCTCCGCTTCCGTGGCCGGCCAGCCTTCAGCATTGACCGCAACACCCTGGAAACCGGAAAGGTGGACGCCGCCGTGTCCGGCCCGCTGTGGGACGCGTTCCAGCAGAAGATGTCGGTCCCCAAGGCGCAGCAGATGTTCCCGATTGCTCCAGCGCAGCCCCAGACTCCTGTGGCCCCGGCCGGCAAACCGTCGGCGGCGGTGGAACCACCGATCCTCCAGCCGCGGTTCCTCGGCGGCGACGTGAAGGACTTCGGGGACGACCCGGCCGCGGCCAACACATTCACCGCGCGCCTGGGTCCAGCGCCCACCACCCCAGTGCCGACGCTGGGCGATAAAGCCGCGGCCGTCGCCCAGCCGGCGGCGCCAGCGGCCCAGACCCCAGATCTTCTGAAAGTGGCGGCATGGCTGACGCCTGAGGGCGGCGACGTCGAGGTGAAGATCCAGCAACTGCGAGCGAGCCCGAGCCTCCTCAAACTGGCGACGAAGACGCGTGAGGCGTACGTCCATCTACAGAGTTTTGAGGAAGGGATCTTCGATAAGGAATTGTTGGCGAAGCATCCGGTGGAGTCGGCCGCCTATGGCAAGGTGGTGGGTGATTCCCGATTTCAAGAGGCCAAGGCCACGGTGCTCGAGGCGCGTCAGTGGCTGAGGGCCGGCAATCTGGATCGCGCCAAAACGGCAATGGCCACAGCCGAGTGGCAGCTGGCGTTGGTGGACACGCGCTTCCAGCACGTTCGGGTTGAGGAAGCGTTGGGACGCGGCCAGCAATGGGGCCAATTGATCGGTCAGAGTCGCGACGGCGTAGCGGATGACGGCGAGCGGTATCGGGCCCTGGTGCTGAGCGATGACAAATCGTGGGATGACTACCGGACCGCCAGCCCGGTCGAGCGGTTGACGAGCCGTGTCACGCCGGCCGAACGCCAGGGTGCCGCCGAATTCCTGCAGCTCCTGGATCATCGGGAAGCGTACCTGACCCAGGCGATCCATGCGCTGAAGACGGGCGATCCGGCTGCCGCCAAGTTGTATGGCGGCGTGGCGACACAGCTCTACGATTTGACGACATTGGCCCAAGCTCTCGACGTGAAGCTCGAGGACGTCCAATCGGTAGACCGCATCGCCGTGGCCCGACGACAACTGGTGGTTCTGCGAGAGCTGCGCGGAACGATGATGGCCGAGGGGAGTTACTGGCGCGGCTTCACGTACAACTTCTGGCAGTACGAGCGCAACGCCCAAGGGTTCAACGCCAAATGGGTGTTCGTGCCGGCGCTGGATGGGATGATCAGGGCCGTCCAGACGACTGGCCCGCTTCGGGACACCAAGTCGTTACTTGCCCAGATGCGCCAGTGGCTCAGCGCCGCCCCCGAGAAAGTGCGCACGGACAGCGAGAAGTTGGTCAAGGAGATGCCGTCGTTCTCGGAACAGGGAATGCCGGATCGCGCGCTGGCCGGGAGCTTCCTGGCGCGGCTCGCGGCCCTGGATGGCGACGTGGCGAAGGCCGTGGCGGCCCGCCGGCCGGACCAACTCGACCGCCTGCAGATTCGCTCGGCGTTGATCCTGGCCGACACCTTCCAGTACCGGCTCGACGTGCTCAAGGGCGGCGTGCAGAATCCCGTCCGGGATCCACGAGGCGTCATCCGGGAGAACATCATCCGGAAGTCGCAGGTGGACCCGCTGGCCGGGCCGTTCACCGTGCTGCGCCAGGCGGCGCACCGCGCCGACGAGATGGGCCTGCCGAGTTTGGCGGGCCCGCTCCTCAACAAGGCGTTGCCGGCCGGGGGTCAGGCGCTGACGCGGGCCCTCCTCGCGCGGGCTGGAACGGCAAATTGGGAAGTCGCCAACGGTCTCGAGCGGGCGTTCGTCGGCCACTTGGCCGACACGGCGAAGAAGGCGACGGCTTGGTCGTTCCTCTGGTATACGGTCACGTTCACCATTGCTTATCGCGAGGAATTCGACGCTGCGATGGCCACGCTGGTGGGCGGCAATTCCCGGTTCCTTGGCCATCGCACCGACGAGTTGCTGGCCCTCGCCGACCAGGCCGAACGGGACTTCTCCCGTTTCACGAGGGATCTGGGACGCGGGGTCTTCAGCCGGCAGGTCGATCAAGGCCAGGGTGAGTTTGGGCAGTTGCAGCGCCGATACGATTTGGGCGTGTTGCAGACCGACCTCCAGCGCCACCAGTGGGCGATCCAGTATACGGCGGCCGTGCTTGGCGATGCGGTGAGCTTGGGGCTATCGCTCGGGATGATGACGACCGTGAAGTTGACGGCGGAAGCTTTCATGGGCGGCCGACAGCTGATGCATGGCGCCCAAGCCGTTAACGGCGTCTGGACATTTGGCACGTCACCGGTCGGACGGCCCATCGCGCTGGGCTCCGCGGTCGCCGGGCCCGCCTGGTGGCGGAACGCCCAGCTCACCGCCCGCAACTTCTTCTTCGCGACTTCCACGGAGGGGCAGATCACCGGGTTCCGGTCAGGCCTCAACTTCTGGTGGCATAGCATGACCCCCGCGGTTTTCAAGGTCGGGGCTGGATTTGCCGGGATGAACTTCATTCTGACCGGGACCCGCCAGGCGAATGAGAGTTTCATCCGCGGCGAGGGATTTAGCCGGATGGCAAAGCCGGAGGATCGGCACGAACTCTACCTCTCGGCGATTCGTGGATTGGGCCAGGGTTTCGTGATGGGACCGGCGCTGGCGATCTTCGCGGCCCCCGCGCGGTTCTACGGCCGCGAGACGAGCCGGCTCGGGGCGGCCATGCATCGGCTGGCAGAAGTTCGCGGCGGGCTCACCCAAGCGGTGTTCGGTATCGATATCCAGAGCAGGTTGATGACCGCGGGACGTCAGGTAGGTGTGGCGATCGCCGGCAAAGGTCTTCCTGGGCAGATTGTCGGAACAATCGGGGCTGGTGTTGGGTGGCTGGTGGGTTGGCCGATTCATACGTTGGACCTCGGATTGACGCTGGCCGTGGCCTCGGGCGTCGGCAAGACGCTGGGGACGGGCGTGGGGGCCTTCGCCGGGTACGTGGCTGGCAAACTCGGGTTCGCCCCCCAGCAGTGGGACGAGCGCGTGGGTCACCTGTTCGAGTCGGTCGCGATCTTCTTCATCCCGATGGCGCCGTCCGCTCGCTGGGCCGCGGAGCGCGGTCTGACGCGGGCGTTGGGCCAGATCGAGATCCCCAACACCGGTGCTCAGATGACCACAGGCCCGGCGCGGCCGGGGTTGGCCCGCCTGCCGGGAGTGGGCGCGGAGGTGCAGGTCGTCACCCTGCACGACCTGGCCAAGCCGTCCCCCACTCCGGTCGAGGACCCGGCGCACCCCGGCGCCCAGTCGTTGGCGATCGGTGGAGCGCGAACGCGGATCGAGCGATTCTTGATGCAGCTGTTGCCCACCGAGTTCCTCGACGCCGCCCTGCGGCGCACCACGAGCACCGGCGACCCCGTCGCCCTGCAGGTGACGTGGCAGGGCCGCGTCTTCCTGCTTCGGGTGGAGGGATCAATGCCCGGCCGGATCGCAGGGGTCCTAGCTGCGCGGGCCGGGGTGTTCAGCGCGCCGGCCGACCAGCAGATCGCGTTGGCGCGGGCGCAGGCGGCCCCGAACATCGCGGCGACGACCGATCCGGTCGGAATCATCGGGCGATTGCCCAAACATCCGGCGATCTTGAAGGTGGTGGCGGAGGCCGTCGGGGCGCCGGTGAGCCGAGCGTACTTGGCTGGCGGCCCGAACGGGTTCGTCGAGAGTCTCGGGGCGGTGGGGCGGCAGGCCGAAACCGGGCTCCAGGCCGACCCGAACGCTCCGCTCATTGACCTGACGTTGACCCGGCCGGGTCGGCCGGCGACTTTGATCCGTCCAGGCCGTCCAGCGGAATCTACCACCGTGCCGGTGACCCGCGAGTTGGCCAGCCGGTTGGTGGAGGCGGCCGCCAGGCAGACCTCGACGCCGGAGGGCCGCAAGCCGGTGACGGACGCCGTGGGCGCGGCCCTGAAGACACCCGACGGGATCTTCGCCGTGGCCGCCCCACTGCAGGCCACTCGCGACACCCATTCGCCATTCGATCCGATCACCATCTCGGTGAATGGTGCGGACTACACGGCCCGCCGGTTCGATTTCGTGGAGGCGGTGAAGAGCCGCTACAACGCGGCGCTGCGCGTGGCATTGCGGACGGCCACCACCCTCGATGCGTTGAGCCAGGTGGCCCGGCGGTTTGACGACGTGCTGACGGACCTTCGGCCGCAGCTCCGCGAGTCGGAGTTCCATCGGGTCCAGAAAACGTTTGATCAACTCATTCGGACGGGGGACGGTCGGGTCACCGGTCAGGAGAGCGTTTTCAAGGCACGGGCCGAGGCGCTGGTCCAGACACTGGTTCCGGCCGGCCAGCCGTTGACCACCGATGCGCTCGTGCGGATCGAAGTCACCCTCCTGGAAGAGGGGGGGTGGACTCGCGGCTCCCGGGGGCACGGCTTGATCTTGAGCCAGACACTGCCGAACCTGATCCGAGCGCAGTCGAACCAGGCCGAGTCGGCGGCCATCCCCAATGGGGCGCGGCTGGGTGACGTCGGCCCGAAGGTCCTGGAGTTGCAGGCGCAGGCCACCGCGTTGACGGCGGCGGCCCGGTCGGCGCTGATCGAAGGGAATGTCCTGCGCGGCTTCTCCTCGGAGCACCAGGTCCAGATCCGCCGGGCGTGGGACTTGCTGACGACCGCCGACATGCCGGACCTGGTCACCGTCCTCCGGTTGAATCTCGCCAAGCCGGTCAGCGACGCCGTCGGCGTCCTGTTGGGTCGCCCGCAACGGACATTCCCCCCCGCGGACTTGGCCCAGATGGGATTGACGGCGGAATTGTTGTCGGCGGCCCGGTACACGAGCGCCGAAGACGGGTTGTCGCTGACCGGGTCAGTCAGCCGGAACACCCTGCAGAATTTCCAGCGCCGCGTGACGCTGGAAGCAGATGTTTGGGCACGAGCCACGGAGGTGGTCTCGAAGCGAGGATACTCTGGTCTCCGGATGGATCAATGGATGATGATCCGCGCGGCCGCGCTGAGCGATCAGCCGTACCAACTCGCGTATCTCGGGACCGGGAGCGGGAAGTCCACCGTCGTGTCGCCGGCGTTGGCGCTGGTCGTCCATGACTTGATGAATCGGGGGCGCCCGGCCGGCGAGCGCTGGAAAGTGATCCTCGGGTTCAACGACGCGGGGCTCCTGCAGGACGCGTACGGAGATCCGAGCAAGCCCGATTGGATTTGGCACCAGGTCAAGGCGGTGGATGGCCGTCCGCTCAACGTGGCCGTCGCCGAGCTGGGCTCCATCCCCTCGGCTGATACCCCGGCGGGGGCGGCCAAACTGCGCGAGCTGCAGAACGCCGACATCATCTATGTGACGTACGAAGGGTTGGAGTCCCATCTCCTGGCCCAGTTCACCCGCTCGGCGCCGCAGGCGTTCGACGTTTTCCGCCGCGCGAGCTTGCTGGCGGACGAGGCCGATGTTCTGGCGATCCAGGCCGATCTCCAGGCGGCCCAGCCCGGTTCCGGCCTGAGTCTCGGCCACGCGGCGTTCTCGCCAGTGCTCAATCGGGTGGACCAAATCCTCAACCTCCTGCGGCAGGAGGGTGGGGCCGATGCCATTGGGCGGTATCGGGAGGCCTATCTGCGCGGTGAGCGGCCTGTGTCACCCGCCGGGATCGTCGCCGACACCGTCGAGGTCAGCTGGCTTGGACTTCCTCCGCGGGCCCGGGGTCTGACGATGTTCGGCCTGCAGGCCGAAGGGGTCCGGGAGCTGCCGAACGGGCGCTACGAGGTGGACCTGTTGCACTATCGGCACCAGCAGGTCCACGCGACCGATCCGTTCAAACGTGACGTCCTCCTGCCGTACCTCAAGAGCCGGCAATTGGCGCCGCAGGATGCGACTGAGAGCTTCTTCACGCAGGGTGCCGAGGGCAAGGTGTGGGCGACGGCCGCCGACTGGATTGCTCGTGGGCTCACCGCCCGCTTCGGGCACCAAGTGGACATCGCTACGGTGGACGGCGTTGTGCGCCTGGTGCCGGTCCATGAGCAGAGCGGGGCAACGCAGGCCCGCCAGCATTGGAGCGATCCGTATCAGGCGGCGGCCTACAACCAAATCCTGGCGCCGGAGCGTCTGCCGGCGATGCCCGAGCCCTCCAACGTGATGCTGGACCCGGTCTCCATGCGGGTGAGCATCGCCGACGTCTTTGCCGACATCCGAGCCGGCCATGAGACGGCGCGACAGGAGACGGCCTCCAGTCCCCAGGGATCGGTGCCGTTGCGGATCATCGGGTACTCCGGCACCGGCGTGTCGGGCCGGAACGGCCAACTGCTCCGACAGCTCTTCGGTATCGCGGAGGCCGGGGCGCCCAGCGAGTCCAACGTGGATGCCGCGCGGCTGCCGGGGCCGTTCCGTGTCTTGTCCGACCACTCGGCCCTGAACCCCGACGAACTGTTCGGCACCCCGACCGATCCGCACCGCGTGACGATTGACGCCACCTGGCTGGATGCCTTCGAGATGGAGCATGCCTGGCAGACCCAGTACGAATCGCTCCATCGGCTGGTCCGCGACGGCGAGGGAACCTTCTGGTTCTACCGGGCCGGCGAGACGGGCCGGGCCCAGCGGACCCGACTGGATGCCGGCGAAGTGTCCGGCCTGCTGATGGATCCCGACGTCGTGGTCTTCATCCACCGGGCGGGGAACCGCGGATTGGATCTCCAGATGCCGGCCGGCGTGCGGCCGACGGTCCTCGTCAGCCCGAGGACAGGGTTGGTTCTGCTGGAGCAGGCGGTCGGCCGGTGGCGCGGGGGGTACGGCGACAGCTTCCGGGCGTGGGAATCGTTCAAGCCGGATGGGGCTCTCGATGTCGAGGTGGTCGTGGTGGACCAGACCGGGGCATTGCGTGACGCCGCCGGCCAGCCGCTCCGCACGGTGACCCGGGATCAGTTGGTCGCTCAATCCGGTGCCAACCAAGACGCGCTGGACGCCCAAGCGGCCTCGCAGCAATATCAGACCGCGTACTGGAACGCCCCCAAACGGATCCTGCAGGAGGCGATCGCGCTCCTCGGTAACCGCGCTCCGCAGTTGACCCAGCGCCTGACCGATTTCCAGGCGGACTTGATGCGGCGGACATCGGAAGCCCGATCGGCGATGGGGGACCGCCTCCAGAGCGGCCCACAGGCCCTGCGGGAAACGGCCCGGACGGCGTACCAGCTTGAAGAGCAGGCCATTCAAGGGATCCGGCGATTCCTGGACGAAGAGCCGGGGCTGGATCCGACGACCCGGCAGTCCTTGCAGGGCTTCCTCGAAGCACGAACCAAGGAGCGCCCGTCCTTGACCTTCAGGACGACCCCACGTACGGCTGGCGAAGCGGTGAATGGTGTGCTGGCGGAGGCGAGATCGGCCGGCGAGGTCACACGGTTCTTGAATGCCAACGTGACCGACGCTGAATTGCCGAACCTCGACGGCCTGGCGCATCCGGAGCCGGCCCGGACGGCGACGATCCAAACCTTTGCCGAAGCTGAAGCCGCCCTGCGGGGCCATGGGGCGGACGACACGGTTGTGGATCAGACGCGGCAGGACCTCCTCGACGCCGGATTGATGGATGCGCAGGGGCGCTTCATCGGCCAGCAGGGCACGGCGTTCCCGGTGATCTTCGCGGCGCTGGCTCGGGCCGTGGATGACGAGGACCAGCGCGCGGCGTTGGCGCGGCTGCGTGGTTTGACGGCGCTGATGCCGCTGCATTTGGCGGATGGTCGGATCGTGCGCGCGGGCGACCTGGCCCGGGCCGCCGTCGCGTTGACCACCGCCTGGTTTACCGACCAGGCGGCCGGCGGCGTCGAGTTCCTTGTGGAGGTGGGGCGGCAGTTGGGCATCGAAGCGCGCGGGAGCGGCGTGACGGTGACCCTCGGAGCGACGGATGAGGCGATCGGCCAAACGCTGGCGTGGCTGCGCACCGCGCCGAATCTGGGCGTGGCTGTGCACGAATTGGCGGTGGCGCAGGGGGCCTCGACGACCTCGGCCTGGGCTCGGGGGATGGCGCAGATTCAGCAGGCCCGGCCGGTCATCGCGCAATTGACCTCAGCTCGTCAGCGGCTTCAGGAAATTCAGGGGGCATTGGCCCAGATCCATCGCGCCGAACTCACCCAGCGTGAGCCGCTGCCGCCGTCAGCGGTGGAACGGCGCGAGCAACTGCTGAGGGAGCTTCCGGTCGTGACCCGGCAGGTGGCCGCGCTGACTCAGCGGGTCCCGGTGTTGACGCTCACAAGCGTGATGGGGCTCTCGGGAGTGTCGGCGACCCGCACCCCGGACGATTGGCTGGCCGCGGCGGGGGTGGCCCGCACACTCCATCCGGCGTTGGCAGCGTTCACACCGGCCCAGGTGGCGCGCGGATTGGAGCGGTTGCTGACCGCTTCGACCCTCGGCGGCGTTGGGGCGGACCCGGCGGCGGTCTCGGTCTTCGATCTTGAGGAGTACCTGACGAATCCTCGGGCGTTCTTCGGGCTGGACCGCGCCGAGCCATCGCAACAACGGTTCCGGCCGGCGCACGTGGACCCAGCCAGCCCTGTCGGCGTGGCCCTGACCATCTTGCAGGAGGTGAGCGACACCCTGCAGCGCCGGGCTGTGGGTCTTCGGGAATCCGAGCCCCCGGCGATCTCGGCCCCGGTGATCCAACACGCGGCTCGACAGATGGCCGCCGTGTCCGCTCAGATGGGGCGCCCCATCACAGCGGAGGACGCGGCACGGCTGCTCGTCGCCGTCATGAATCCCACCGCCTCGGCGCCGCAGCTCGAAACGCAGGCACGGATCGCCGCGGTCGCCGGCCAACGAGCCGAGCAGATCCTCGCGTCGGCAGGAACCATGCGTGAGCAGGAAGCGCTGGGCCGCGCCAGCCGGCGGCTCGGTTTGTCGGTGGCCGACGCCCTGCAGATGGCGGCCCAGGATCCGGCGGCTCACCAGCAACTCTTGCAGGCGCTCGTCGAGGTCGTCCTGACCGAACCGTTGACCTACCTCCCGGCGGAAACCGTGGTCGGCGCGGTGGCCCATCAGGTGTTGGGGGACCCGGCCGTGGCGCCGGTCACGCGCGAGGCGTTGATGGCGTCCCAGCGAGAGATGGTCGAAGAGCTCCAAGCCGCGGTTCGCCTCCTCAACCCGGACCTGCCACCGGCCTCGGCCCACGGCCTCTTCGAAGAAGTGGTCGGCTTCCGCGCGTTGGCAGCGGCCCTTCGGACCCATGACGTGGCCCTGCGTGACCAGGCGATCCTCCATCTGGCCCGCGCCCTCGCCTTCGGCCGCCGCGATGTGGCGACCCCTGACCAGGTCGCGCGGGATCTTGAAACCGCCATGTCCCTGGGAGCGTTCCACGTTCCAGAAGCCCAGGATGCGTTGGCGCGTGTCGTGCTGGCCGTGGAGCGTGGGGTGCGCGGCGTGCGCGGGCCCGACGCATTCTGGCGCAACGGCGCGCTCCAGCGGACCGTCATGGGGTTGCGCCAGGACGCCGGACTGCCGGTGTCTCAGCTGAACGACGCGCAAGCCCTCGTGCGCAACGGCCTCCAGCCGTTGGTCGAATCCATCGTGGCGGGAGACGCGGATCCCGAGAACAGCGCGACGGCGCTGACGGCCGAGCAAGCGGAAGAACTCACGATCTGGTTGCGGGAACTAGCGGATGCGACCGGGCACACGGCGTTGCTGACGGCGCCGGAGTTCCAGGTGACGCCGGGCATGACCATTGGACAGTTGTCCCGCCTTGTCCATACGCTGGATCGGGCGGCACTCATCCCGAACGATGTGGTGATCGGGATTCACGCGGAGGGCGTGACCGCCGGGACGCTCGATGCCGCCAGCACGCGGTTGGATGCGCGCCACGGTGTCTACGACGTGGCCATTGCGGAGCCGTTCGAGAATGTCTTGGGCACCTCGCCGGGCGCCATGCATTTCAAGGACATCGGGATCGGGATGCCGGAAAAGGGCTACCGCGTCCACGAGGTGGTGGCGTTGCTGCGGAGCGGTCAGCTGGAGATCAAAGCCCAGGCCATCGCCGACCGACTGCGCCAGCGCGGCGACGCGGCGTCCGTGGCGGATGCCGACCTCTTGGAGCGAGTGGCGCACCAGATTGCATTGGGGGTCAACCCCTCTGCCCTGACGTTGGAGGCCGCCGCCCGCGTGTTGATGCGCAACCAGCGCGTGGAGGAGACGCGCCACGCCACCGACCGCGCCACGACCGGCCAGCTTCACGAACCCGGCGACCCCCTGCAGGCGGCGAGCGAGATCATGACCCGCGAGGACGGGCCGCTGACGCCGTTGCGCAGCCAGGATGCGCAGGAACGGGCCGCCGAAGGCGGCGCGATCTTCGAGCTCTCGGCGAAACTGGCGCGGTTTGCGCAATCCGCGACTCCGGAAGAAGCGGCGATCGAATTCGCCAATACCTTGATTCACTGGGAACACGCGGAGACCGGGCCGTACGCCAAGGCATTCACCTGGACGTTCCGGCTCATGGCCCAGCACGGGTTGGCGGCGGCCGTTGAGACATCGGCGGTACCGATTGACCAGGCGATCCGCGACAGTGCCCTGGCGGCGTCCACCGGGGTTTTCTACACGTTTGATGAGCGTCCGGCCCGTCGGCAGGCGCTGGCGGCGCAGGCCGTGGTCGCGGCCCTCCAGCCGTTGGGGGTGCCGACTGCCGGCGTGGCCGCGCAGGTGACGGCGCTCAGCCAGGCGTTGGCCGCCGCGGCCGCCGGGCTGCCGGCGTCCGCGATCGTCACCCATCGGCAGACGTCGCGCGCCATCGCCTCCGGCGTCACCGCGGCCGATCGGCGATTCGTCGTGCAGTTGACCCAGGCCCGGCAGCACTCGGCCGCCGGCATGGAAGAACCGCCGGTGCTTGCGGTGGATGCCCTGGCGAAAGGGCCTCGGGCCGCCGCGGTCGTGAAGGCGTTCGCGGGCCAACCGGACACGGCGCTGGACACCCTCGTCGGCGCCCACGTCTTCCTGGAGCAGGTGCGTGGTGCGGACCCGATCTTGGCCCTGCAAGAGGCGGTCCGGCAGGCCCAGCGAGGTGTTCACGGGGCCGTCGTAGCGCTCCTGATGCTGGGGGACCAAGCGTTGCCGGATGCACCTCTGACTGGCCAGCTCAAACAGCTTACCAGTTCGTTGACCTCCACCCAGATCGCTGCGTGGGCTGGCGCGGCCGTGGATGCCGAATTCACCTCGGACACCGAGCGCCAGGCGGTGCTGGATGGGATTGAGGGCCGCCCCCGCCAGACCGTCACCGTGCCATACACCTATGTGCAGACTGAGTTGGTGCTTCCCGTGACCCAGGGCCCGGTCCGCCGGATTCCGATGGAGACGTACCAGGGCGGTTCGCTGGGTCCCTGGACCTACACGGCGTTGCCGGCGCTGCATCAGGCGATCACCGACAGGATGGCCACGCGCAAGGCGGGTGATCCGCCACTCCGTCTCCTAGACGTCGGCGCCGGCGACGGCCCGTTCGCGCTCTACGCGAAGCTGGTCTGGGGGGACCGCGTGGACGTGGTGGCCGTGGAGATTGATGCCACGCGGTATCAGATCCACCAGCGAAACCTTCAGCGCTACGGGTTGGACCACGCCGTGGATCTTCGCTTCGGGGATGCGATGGCGGTCGTCAAGCCCGGCGAATCGTTCGATCTCGTCATCGGGAACATGCCGGCTCGGCCCACGCCGGCCCCCGGGTTGTTTGCCGGCACGCAAGACCAAGTGCTGGCGACGTCCAATGCCGGCGGCGCGCGCGGGCGGGACATCTTGCGGCCGCTCATTGAGCGCGCGTCCACCTGGTTGTCGCCGGGCGGGCGGTTGATCGTGACGCATAACAGCTACTTGGACACCGCCATGACGTTCTCGGATTTCGCGGCGGCGGGGTTGGTCCAACCGCGCGTGGCCGTCGAAGGGGGCCGCCTGAATCCGCAGTTCATGATGGACGGCCGTCAATGGTACGCCGACCCGTTGACAGACGGCCGGACGCTGGCGGACTGGATTGATGCGTTGAAGACGGAACCGGGTTCAGGAGTCGCTGGGTTCCAGCGGCGTCCGGGTGCCCGAGGGCAGGGAGCGTTGCTTTTCCAGCCGCTGGCCGTGACGGCTGTGAAGCCGACGGCCGCATCCCTGATCGTCGCGGCCGGCGCAGTCCCAGCCGATCCGGCCGGCGTACTGGCCGGCATCACGGAGTCGGTCCGCGAGGGGCTGGGGAGCTACGGGTTCGCCGCTGGACTCGAAGATGCCGCCAGCCGCCTGACGGTGACGCCGCAGGGGCGGGTGATCCTGGCCGGCGGCCAGTCGGCGAATTTCGACTGCGCCAGCGGCGCGCTCCTGCTCCGCCAGGCCCTGATGGCGGCCGGCTACCGCGACGTCGAGATCGTGGCGGGACGGGCGGCCGACGGCATCCACGAAGTGTTCGTGCGGCTTCGGATTGGTCAGCAAACCTACCATCTGACGGTGGTGCCGGGCCGCGCGCCAATCAACGACCCGGCTCTGCGGGTGGACCACGTGCTGACCCCGCAGGAGGTGGAGCAGATGACGGCGTTCCGCGCCGAAGGGGCGATCGTCGGCGGCCCGACGGGGAAGGTGTACCCGATGGGCCTGAGCCCCGACGGGACACAGCTCCTCTTCGCCGGTATCCGTGTCGAGCGGGGCGCGGTGACGGTGCAGTTCCAGTCCCGCGCCGTGACGGGGACGACGGTCGGCGCGATCACCGGCCAGCTCGAAGTGGTCGTCGGGCAGTCCCGCCGCGGCGAATTGCCGGCGGCGGTGGCCCCGATGGCCGAGCATCTCTTGACCCAGATCGCCAGCAAGTTGGATCCGACACCGCGGCCGTTCGCCGTGTCGCCGGTCCCGGTGGCCAACACCGGCACCGTGCTCCAGAAGACTTGGGACTTCACGTGGTTCCCGTCGAGGGTGCCGGCGTCCGACACCCCTGCACCCGGGCGTTCGGAGCCCTCGCGGGGCCGCGTGACCTTCATCGCTGAAGCGCCCGTGCGGTTGGAAGAGGTGCTGGCATCGCTGGCCGCCGTGGCCGTCGAGACGTCACCACCGCCGACGAGAACGACCATCTTTGTCTTCGAAGGACCGGCCCTGCCGTTCGCCGCGCTGGCAGGGCAGGGTGGCGCTCCGGTGGTCGCCGTGGCCGATTCGCCCGATGAAGCCCAGCGCCTCCGCCAGCTCTTCGCGGCCCAGGGGCTCCCGGCTGGTCGCGCCCTCGTGGTGGCGGACCGCGACGCCGTCACCGCGGTGGTCGCCGAGCACTTCCTCGAGCGCCCGGTGATCGTCTGGGCGCCGGCGACGGGTGTGATCCGCGAGATCCAGTCGTTCCTGCGCCAACACGGGCTGGTGTTGGAGACGGCCGGGGCCGTCGCCCGGGCGGTGCAGAAGATCCGGGATTATCTCGGGAGCCAGCTCTAAAATGCCCGGCATTCTGAGGCATCTTTATGGCATACTTAACCTGGAGCCCTCGACGGCGGAGGGCTATTTTTTGCTCGGATTCTTCAAGGGTTATGACAACGCTGAGGTGAGGGTCCGATGACGCGATTTCCGGCGCTCAAGAGCATCGCGGCGGCGACGGTCGTCGCCTTCGCGGTGACCACGATGCTCCCGGCCGGCTGGGCCTGGGCGGCCCCGGCGCGTGACACCATGCGCGTCATCCAGCCGGAGCAGGACGACTCCCCGGTCAAGGCCGGGTTGGAAGAAGCGCTCAGACGCGACGATCCGGCGACCCGTCCGGCTCCCTCGCTGACCGACCAGGAGGTCGCGGCGCGGACGCAGTTCGCGGAAGAGCGGGCCGCGATCGCCAAAGCCGCTCGGCCCCGCCGGTCGTTCTGGCACCACGCCGCCCAGCCGATGCGGAGGTTGACGGTGCTCGGCGCCATCGCCCTGCAGTTGTTGGGCGTCCGCTCGCTGACGGCCCCGGCGCAGGGGGTTGGCCCGCCGCTGGCCGCGCCGCACCCCGGCCTCATCATGAAGGTGGACATCACGGGCAGCGACACCACCAACGCCGTGACGGCCACCGCCACGCAGACGGCCACCGGCCGCGTGCTGGAAACCCCGCGGGACTTCGCCCGCGACCCACTGCGCGCGGCGGGGCAGCACTTGACCGACACCGTGGCCGCCATCCGCAATCGGGGCCGGCAAGCCGTCTTCGGCTCGGAGGATGCCCGGCGCTGGACCGCCGCCACAACGCCCGAGCGTGCCCTGCTCCTGCCGGACACCGACGTGGGGTACACCGTCTGGAATCCGGAATCGCTCGGCCGGCTCGGCCAGGACCGCGTAAATGCGTTGTATGCTGCCATCGGCCGCGGCGCGCAGATGACGACCAACGCGCATGCCCGGTTCCTCTGGGAAGTGCAGTATATGGCCACGCTGAAGGGGGCGGATGGCAAGCCGCACCCTTCCGCCGATGTCCTTCGGGACGTCCAGCAGCATCTGGCCATGGCCCGACAGCATGGGATGGATCTTTGGGCGATGTATTCCGGGACCGAAGGGCTCGGCGATCCGGACATCATCGTCCAGCTCTTCCAGATTGCCAAGGATCAAGGATTCCATCAATTCATCACCGATCTCGAGCCGTGGAAAGAGCCCGGCGGCGCGTGGGCGCGGGCGTGGAAGGCCCTCACGGAGGCAGAGGCCCGCAGGGACGCGACGGCGATCTCAACCAATCGGCGGGCCCTGTTAGGGGAGGCCGGCAAGTGGTTCGCGGCCCACGAGACACTCGTCCAGCGCGTAATCCAGCCCGACCATGCGGCGCCGGAAGGGATCACGCCGGCGCTCCACGCCCTCGTGGCGACGAACTTCGTGCCGTTCCTACGCACGGCGGTCCTCTGGCAGCAGATTGACCGGGCGGTGGCCGCCCAGCAGGCCGCGAAAGATCCAACCCGGCTGGAAGCCGCCCGGCTGGCGGCCCGCCAGGTGTTTGAGACGCACACGGCGGAGAATCCCTCGTGGACCCTGGCGAGTTTACAGCAGGCGTTGGCGACCGCCGGCTACCGGTTGGACCCACGCGTCTTCATCCCCACATTGCCGGACGGGTTGAAACTGGTCGTCATGGCCTATGACTACCCGGCCGGGGCCCCGCCGGTACAGATCGCGGCCGCGGTGGCAGCCCAGATGCGCTGGGCGGCCACTAATGGTTTCAACACGCCGTTGGGATTGGCGATCAACGTGGAACCGGGGAGCGTGGACCCGACCCTGGCCGATCGGTCGGCGCAGGCCGGTGAGATTGCCAAGGCCATCGTGGGCCGGCTCCGGACCGATTCCTCGACGGGCTATGACGGCGAGACCCTCGTGGTGCACGTCGCCGGCGAGTTGGACCTCGTGGATCTGGCCAAGGATGGCGCGCTGTCGCCGGCCCGGCGCGTGACGCCGGCCCAAGCTCAGCGGCTATGGCGGATGCTGGAGACGGCGGTGAAGACGCTGGCCGGCAAGACGCCGATGAGCCCGGCCGAGCAGCACTTGATTCCGATCCCGCGGACGATGCAGGGGTGGTGGCAGACGCAGGCCCGGGAGAGTGCCCGCGGCCTGGCAACCGGGATCGTAGGGTTGGAGCCGGTCTACGCCAACCTCTTCGAAAATCCCAAGCAATGGTTCAACGGTCGGCCGGTCGTCCACTTGGGGACCGGCGTCGCCGGGCCCGAAGGCGGGATGAGCGTCAAATGGCTCCGCTATCTGACAGGCGGGTTGACCAGCGATCAGGCGCGCGTCGTCGAGGCCCGTTTGCGGCTGATCAAGCGGTCGCCGGACGGTCGCGTGCTCAAAGAGCAGATCGTCCCGTCAATCCTCGGTCAGGATATTCCGGAGATCAGCGACGCCGTGTGGGACGAAGGGGAGCTGGAGATCACGCTCCGTCGGGATTCGCATGGGCCGGCGCTGCCGCTGGGGATCGCCGTGCGGGTGGCGAACCCGCATGCCGGGGCCGGCGAGACACCGCGCGATGTGTGGAAGGCGGCCGCCATCGCTGCGGGCGAGACGACCGGCACCGTGACCATCCCGCTCCCGCCGATCATGCCCGGCGCCAATGCCGTGACCCTCCTCACACACGATGAAGACAACGCGATTGTGGAATGGATCGGTCCCGGCCAGAACCCGCGTTACCTGGCGATCGCGGCCCCCTCGATCGCCGACCGCGCCGCCCGCCGCCTGGAGGCCGCCAAGATCCTCCTGCCGGCGATCCGCGGGCAGCTCGGCGTCCCGCCCGGAGCGCCGCTGACCGGCACACAGCTTAAGCCCCTGACCTATGAGGTTCTCGATGCCCTGCGCAAGGCGCGAGGCGTGAGCGAGGTGTTTTCGCGCCATGACCTGCTCGTGGCCCAGGTCGTCTTGGAGACGTCGTCGCTGGCCGCTGAAACCGCCGGGCGGGTCGAGGTGCTGGCGTGGCACACCTTGGGGACGTTGCCGCCATCGCAGGTTGAACGACATCTGGAGGAGTTGAAACGTCGGAACGTGACGGCGATCGTCGTGCGCGCGCCGAATTTCGAGCGCGACTTGCACACTGCCCTGACATCACTGACAGATCAAGGGGTCAGCGACGCTGCGGGGTGGTTCCGCCGAGCCCCCTATGCGCAGATACCGGCACTGTCCAAGGCGGCGCACGCCTTGGGGCTCAAGATGTACGTGGCGGTGGAGGCCGCGCCGCTCTTTGAGCGAGCGACGGCGTTGGGGCAGGCGGCCCACCAGAATGGTCAGCCGTTCGATGCGCTCACCGACCTCCTGCGGCTGGCGGTGGAAGTGTCGGAGATGGACGTGTCGGGGCAGAGATGGACTATTGACGGCATGGCGCTGGTCCACCCGGTCGGCGCTCAGCGCCGGCAGGTGGAGCGCGTCCTGCCGGGGACGTTCAACCTGACCATGCTGACGATCGGGTCTGATCTGACCCCCTCGTCGGAATCCAGTTTGGGGATTACGCCGGTGACGTTGGGTCGCGATCCCGCCGCGGTGCGCGAGGCCGTTCGGCGCGCGGTGGATCAGCCGCAGCCGGTGTCCCCGAAACAACAGCGGTTGCCGGCCGGCATCTTGCTTCGCGTGGAGGGGGAAGGGGCGCCGTTGACCCAGACCACGGCGTGGTTGAGCGATCCAACGCACCTGCCGGCCGCGGCCGACGACCCCAAGGTCTTGGAGCAGGTGCTGGCCCGCCTCCGCGTGCCCCGCCAAGCTACCCTTGAACGGTTGGGATACCCGACCGCGGTGATTCAAGAGGCCCTGACCAAGGCCCCGACCCTCACCCAGGAACAACTGACAGAGGCGTTGAAGCCGGACACCGGCGCCGCGGAGCCGTGGGCCGACGCCTTGGTGGCCAGCCTGGCGGCCGAATGGCGGGGGATCTCGGAGACGCCCCAGCTTTTCAGGACGGGAACTCCATTGGAGCAGGCCATCGCGTGGCTGTTCGGCATCCAGGTTTCCCCGCTCGTCATTGCGGAGCCCCCTCGGGTGGAGATCACGCCGTTGATGACCAAGCACGTCCGGCAGGCCGACGGCACGGCTTGGTTGGGGGGGCAGGTGACCAACCCGGCCGATCCGGCCGTGGCGACCGCCCCGGCGGTGTACGACGTCGAGCTTTACATCGATTACACCTCATGGCCGGCGCCGGTCCGGGAGGTCGGGACCTTGACCTTGAAACCCGGCGAGACGGTGCCGGCGTTGTTCCAGGTGACCGGGTTGCCGCGCCACGAGGATTCCCGGCTGGTCAAGGTCCGCGTCCTGCCGCGCAGTGCCGAGGGGTTTTTAGCGGGGCAGATGGCGACCCGGAACGATGCGCAGCAGGCGCTGGAGGTGGCCGGGTGCGTCATTCACCACGCCGATGGTCGGCCGACCAGTGTGACCAGGGAATTTGAAGACCAGATGAAGGATTTCCAGGACCACGAGAAGTATTACCGGCTCGTTCACGGCATCCCGGATCCGGCCACCATGAGTGAAGCCGAGCGGCAGGAGCACGACAAGGGATATGAGCGGCGGCTACGGGCATGGTTCGGCGAGGGGACGCCGCTGCAGCGCGCGGATGTGACGGTGGTGAACGATCCCGCGACTCAGAGGCCGGTGCTGAACGTGACGCTGCGCACGGCCGACCTTCAGCCCACGGCGGCGCAGGAGTCGGGTCGGATCCGGCAGGCCGTGGAACGCCGGGCGACGGAGTTGCTGGCCTGGACGCGTCCCGTAGAGGATGCGGGCGGGATTCGCGGCCGCACGTGGTTCTACACCGTGATCGGATTCCTCGGGTTCTTCGGGGCTGTGGTCGGGTACGCCGTCGGCATGCTCAAAGGGTACCGCCGCGCCGGGGCGGCCCGACGGTACCGCGAGGAGCTAGACCAAGAGGCGGCCGATATTCGCGCGACCAGTCCGGAGTTCGTGAGCGTGACCGGTGAGCAGATGATCCGCATCGAGGGGATTGCCGCGGACTTCAAGACGTCGCCGGCCAGGTTGGATGCCGAGCAAGGGAAAGTTCCCATGGCGCTCAAGGCCTATGACAAGCACTGGATCGGCGTCGTGGACGTGGCGACCGAGATGGCTAGCCAAAACATCGAACGGACCCCGGTGGACCCGCTCCGCCGCGCCGAGCCCGACCAGGCGACCCTGGCCGAGCAGGCCGCCGTCTTCATCCGCGCGGCGCCGCGCCTCCTGTTCGGCGGCGCCCTCGCCGCCGTTGGCGGCTTGGCGGCGGCGGTCGTGGTGGGGACGCCGCTGGCGTGGGTGCTGGGCCCGTTGGCGGCGGCCGTCGGTGTCGTGGTCGCCGCATGGACCTGGACGCGCCGGACGACCGACCAGCAGGCCGCGGCTGGGTGGTGGCTCATGTGGCCGGCGCGCGTGGCGGCCGGGCCGGTCGCCAACCATCCGGTGACCATCGGAGTGATTGGGGCGGCGGCCCTGGCCGCCGCCGTCGTCGTCGGGCTGGCCTTCCACCTAACGGTCCTGCCGTGGATGGCGGCCGCGACCATCACGGCGGTGTGGTTCGGCGTAATCGCCAATCTGGCGGATCCGGCCCCGGGACGGCTCCTCGGCGCTTTGGGTTTCTCGGCCCTCGGCGCCGTGCTCCTGACCGGGTTGTGGGGAGCGACCCTGCCGATTTGGGGAGGGTGGGTGGCGCTGTCGGTGGCCACCGTGCTTATCACCCAGCGTCTGCTCATGACGTGGTTGACGGCGGACCAACCGATGCAGAGATTGCTGGAGGGTACCTGGTCGGCCGCGCGCTTTGCCATCAAGTGGGGGGCGATCGCGGCGGTGGTCTACGGGTTCGTCACGGTGGCGCACCCGTTCCTCTGGGCGGGTGGAACGCTCTTCGGGTTCACGTGGGTGGGTGTGAGCGCGTGGCCTGCCTGGATGACGGTACCGGTCGTTGGAGGCATTCTGGCGGGGAACGCCGTGCATCAGTGGCGGCTCCTGCAGCATTACCGCGAGGAGCAAGGGATCACGCGCCGCGACCACGCGAGTTTTCTCATCAACGGCTTGGGGGCCCCGGCTGCAGTGGCCGTTGGTATGTGGTGGTGGCCCTTGGCGCCGGCGGTCCTCACGTACGTGATGGGTGGCATCCTAGCGTGGCAGGGGCTCTCTTGGGGATTGGCTTGGGGGGTCCGGCAAGCCGGCCGGCTGCGCCGCTGGTTCGAGGGGGCCGCGCCGTGGCGGGTGGCGCCGGAGCAGTTGGATTTGCGCCTGAACCCCTCGGAGTCGGTGGATCGTGACCGCTATGCCAGTGCCCGCGCGGCCGCCGCGGCGGATACCGAGCTCCAACGGCAGTACGAGACGGGTCCGTTCGTCCGACCAGATGGGTCGCCCGTGCCGGATGCGCAGCTCACGCCGATGCAGTGGCTGCTCATCAACCGACACTACTGGTTATTGACCTCGGTCTGGCAGGCCGGCCAGGAACTGCGATCCCAGGGCCGGCATTGGTCCGATCTGACGGGGCCAAAGCAGGAACGCCTGATCAACGTCTACTTCACCGAGCACCTGAAGGCCCATGCCGATACCCTGATCGGCCAGGACTCCGGCACGACGGCGCGGATCTTCCCGTGGACCAGCGATCCCGACGAAGTCGTCCACGCCATGCGGCTCGAGGATCGGCTTGTCGTCGTCATGCCGGCCCTCCTGCTCTCCTTGCAGGGGACCAAGGAGGTCACAACCCGGTGGAAGAAAGGACACTACCACCTGCTTCCGTGGGACCTCGTCCGCTTGGCGGTGGCCAGTTTCGCCGTGCCGCTGGGGTTCTTCGCCTCCATGGTGAACCGCACGGCCCGCGCCGTGTTTGCCAAGAATGCGAACATGGACGCGACGTTCGGCGTTCGGAGCGACGCCGGCATCAGCGGTTACACGACGCTGGACGACTATGTGCTCAAGGTGATGGGCCGGTGGCTGGTCGGCCACATCCACATTGTGATGCGGGCGTATCTGGGTCGCCGGGTGACGCGCCAGGCGGCGGATCTCCTGCTGACCCACCGCTGGGGCCGCAAGGATGGGTCGGTCCATGCCCACATCGAGCGGTTGCGCGGTCAAGCCGAGACGGCGTGGCAGACCGAGAATTCGGCGGCCTACCGCCGCCTGATGGGGGCGGCGGGGTATGCCGCGTTGGTGGGGGACAAGGCCCCCTTCTTCGACGTCGGCCGCCGCGAAATCCCGACCGCGTTCGAGCAGGAACAATGGAACCTGGTGCCGGATGAAGATAAGCTCTTCGATGCGGCGTACTTCGGGCCGAAGTTCACGAGTGGGCGGGCGGCGGGGACGCTGATCCAACGCTATGACACGGCGACGCGCGACGGCGTGCACATCTACACCCCGACGTACGTCCAGTGGGACGCGACGACGGGCACCGGCCGGCTCTCAACGACCCCGGGGAAGTTCTTGATTCGCATGCCGTATGCCGACAACCCCAAGTCCCGGTTGTCCGATTCGGCCCTGCAGTACTTCCAGGGGCGCCTGACGCCGGAGCCGGTGGTGACCCCAGCCGGCCTTGGGGAGCGCGCCTCCCTGACCGTCCGGTTCAGGGACGAAGAGGCGGCCGCATTCCCGGAGATCGAATCCGCCCGCCGGGCGATTGAGGACCCGCGGCACTGGCTTGGGACGCCGACGGCCGATGGGGGGTGGTCCACCGGGGCTCGTCGGGACGAAGGGGTATCGGCCGCCGAGGCGATGGCGGTCCGGATGGCCGAGCAGGCGCTCGGCGCGGGCAGCGAGACGGATGTGACGGCGCTGACCCAGATAGAACTAGGCCACGACGCCTACAAAGACGGCGCCGGATTGTGGTACCAGCTGCGGCTCGGGTTGTTCCGGTGGTTGCGGGACCGATATCTGGGGCTGACGCTGTGGGATGGTGAGCGTCGGGAGGATGCGTGGACTCCGGGTCGGGCGCTGGGGTGGTGGGGCCTCCAAACGCTCCTGGCGGTCGGCATCGGGCTCTTCGGCGGCGCCGGGTGGGCGATCGGCTTCCTCGTCGTGCCGTGGTTGCTCTCGATCTTCTACGGCACGCTGACGGCGGTGTCGTTCCCAGGACTGGGGATTCAGGACACGATCCTCCAGGGGATGAAGGGCCACTACGACGGCAAGTTCCTCCAGAAGGCGATGGACGGGTTCTTCAAAGAAACGTCCGCCGCTCATCGGCTCGTCGTGACGGTCGACGACTACGACCACTACTGGGGCCGATTGGAGCACGGCTATGGGTTGCTGATGGACGATCCAAAGCTGAAACTGGCGGTGCTGATTGAAGCGTACGCCCGCGCCATGCATCCGGAAGACGACCGGTACAAGAGGTTTCGGACCCAGATGGCGGATCCCGCGCTCGTCCGGCTTATGCGGCCGATCATTCCGAACGCCCCCGCGACCCGTTGGGCGCTGCGGCAGGTGATCCAGCGCGCCATCCTTGACCGGGTGAGGGATCGCATTGCTCGGATGTCGATCGTCGGGGACTCTCCGCGCCAGGCCTGGCTCGATGTCCGCGAGGCGCTGACCCGCTGGCTCCAGCTCGAGCTGGCCGCCATCGGCAACGACGTAGCGGGGATCCAAGCCCATCGCAGCCGGGATCGCGACGTTTTCGGCGCTGGCGACAAGAACCGGCAGCTCGGCGTGGATGGTCAAGACCCGTTGGCGCGCGCGATGCAGGGATTGGGGGTCCCGGCGATCAAGGATCGGACCTGGACCTCCTACTCCGAAGGGACCCTCTACGGCGGTGTTCGGATGCCGTCCATGATGTATAGCCAGACGACCGATCAACTCCTCGGCGATTTGATCGCGGCCGCCAGGGCCGGTGGCTTCTTAATTGACCGGATGGTGTGGTCGCGGGAACAGAAGTCGTTAACCGTTGTCTCCTCCTACCTGGCATCTGATGATGGGAAGTTGAAGTCTGTGGATCGAGGTCGCGGAGTGTTGCACTTGATGTACCTGGCTCGGCGGTTAACCGCCGAGCAATATCAGGCGACTCGACAAGAACTCATGCATCTGGAAGAACGGGAATCCGAGTGGTATCACACCACCTCCCGGATGACCCCGGAGGAGATTGCCAAAGCGGTCGGACCGGAGGTCTCGAAGCGCGCCCGTGAGATCGTCAAAAAGATCACCGGGGTATCCGTCGAGGTCAAAAAGGAGTGGACGGACAAAGAGGAGGAGTCCGTCCCGTCTGACGCGGTGAGAACCCAGCGGATTAATCCGCTAGCTGCGTACCTGGCTTCCGACCAGGACCAGACCGTCAACCAGTTCATGCTGACCCACACACATCTTCAGCCAGACCTTGAGCAGGTCAATAACTTTTTGAAGACGGACAGTCAGCGGATCGTGGCGCAGATTCCCGATGGGCTGACGGTGGACCAAGCCAATCGGTATCTCGAGGCGCGGGAACAGCGGCTCGGGTTGCCGAACGGCACCTTCGTACGATTCCAGCCCCAGGACCAGGCGCAGTTGACCCAGCAGCTCCGCCAGATGAAAGCGACGGTCGCCCGCGACGGCGAGCTCCGCCTGAGCGTGGCCCAAGCGCCGTCGGTGTGGATTGCCGGGGTCGTCAATCGTTGGTGGGGCATCTCCATGACTCCAGAGTGGCTCGCCCAGCGAACGGAACAGGCCCGGCGGTGGATTATGACCACCACGCTGGTCGCCGGGTGCAAGTTTCCCCTCTTGTGGGGCATCACCGCCATCGCCTGGCTGTTGGGCCTCTCGCCGATCAAAACGGGATGGGCCACGTTGAGCCGCTGGGGCCAGGGGGAGTACTGGCGCCGGGTCCGCCAGGGCGGGTCCCTCTTCAAGGAGCCGTACAGCGAGGAGGTGGTGTTCCTCAGCCGTCTGTACGGCGTCCGCACCGATCAAGTCGTCAGAGATCGGCAGAAGCAGATCGTGGATCTCGAATGGTCGGCGCTGGATGGGCTGTACGACGCCGCCTCGTGGCGGCTGGCGATCGGCACGTACCTGTTCCCAGGGACGACGATCGCCCGCCTGCCGTTGTGGGAGCGCCGCGGGTTGAAACTCCATGCCGCCCCGGTGCCGTTCGTGGCGGCCCTGCGGCTCTTGGAGGAGCCGCCGTGGACGGCCCCGGTCTCCGGGTTCAACCGGTTGCCGACCGATGCATTCGAGTTGGGCGAGGTGTTCGCGGAAGATACCTTGTTCGGCTGGGTTAACGCCCACCGGCCATGGTTGAACCCCACGATGAACGCGTCGAACGTGCACAAGGTCAACTACCTGCAGGCCCAGCAGGAGTTGCGCAAACGGGACGAGGCCGCGACGCGGGCCATCCAGTTCTTCAAAGGGCTCGGCATGGCCCAGGCAACCCAGCATTTGTTCGATCACCCGATGTTCGATCAAGCGCGCGCCGAGGCCAGTGCGATACAGCGTCTCTTCGGCTGGGACCCGACCACCCAGCGGCCGTCCGGGCAGTCCATCTTTGGGATGGAGGCGTTCCGCCGGGATGAGGGGGCCGCCGCGGGGGCCCGAGGGGCCGGGACGTTGAGCTACGGCTACAGCGGGTTCACCGCCAGCGACCTCTTCGGCCGGCGTGTGGGGCCGTTCGCCCCGGGTGAGGTGCAGGCATATTGGACCTCCCGGTACTATCAAGAGCTGGATCAGCGTATGGGCGGCGCATTCTTCCAGACCTTGCGCACCTTGCAGCGGGGGATGCAGCCGGCGCTCCTAGATGAGGTTTCGCGCGATGCGATCCTTGGAGGCCCCCTCCAGGATCCGTTCAAAGTGTTGGCGTGGGCGTGGGCGAGGGCGGCGGAAGAGCTCCAACAGCCGCAGCCGCCGACAGCTCCGCCAGCGGCCGGGATGGAAGAGGCGACGACCCGGACGGCAACGCGAGCGGTGGAGTCCATGACCGTGACGGCTGCGCCGGCGGTCGCAGTACCGCCCGCTCCGGTTCTCAGCCAGCCGCGGCGAGTGCCGGTGGCGTTCGACAACACGGTCTGGACGCCGCGAGTCCAGCCGACGACCGCCGAGGCGCCAGCCCCGGTCGCGGCGCCGCCGACCGTGGTGGCGGTGACGCCGCAGGCCCGGGCGCAAATGGCGCTGGACGTGATGGCCGCGGGGCTGAAGCTGACGGGGCAGGACACGATTACCGTGGCGGCGGTGCCGGTGTCGGCCATCGTCCAGGTGGACCCGGCGCTGGCGTCGGCCGCCGGCCAGATCATCAAGTTTGGCAGCGCGCGCGTCGTGATCGTCCCGGATGACCCGGCGCGAGCCGTGGACATTGTCGTGACCCTCATGGGCGAGCCAGGAACCAGGATTTCGGTCCGGACGTACGGCGGCCTCGAAGAGGCGGCCCTCAACGCCTTGGAAACCCAGGCCCGCCGGGCCGGGTTCCAGGTCGAGCCGCGCCAGCCGCTGACCGGGACGACCCTGGGCGATCTCCTGCGCCAGATCCTCGCCAACTTGTCGGGGTTGGAGGAATCGGCCATCAGCGACGCCCAGTTGGGCGAGGTCGTCAACGCGTTCACGCTTCGAACTGCCGCGTAACCCCCATTTATGGTATCCTCAAGGACAGTGACGAAAACCCGCAAATCTCGAGGCCGCCCCAAGCGGCCGCTGCGGTGGTGGATTCTCGTCGCCATCGGAGGGGTAGCCTGGTGCGTGGTGGGGGGGCTCTTCCTCTATTTCCTGGCATCTCCGCCGATCACCACGCCGACCCTCTTGGAACAAGGACAGTCCCCAGGCGGTGCTAGGCTAAAGCCTGGCACCGGCCACGAGGAAAGTCCTCAGGAACCGCAAGTGCTGAAGGGGTCTGACCCATGGGTCAGACCCCCACCGACGCCGGCCCCCACGCCGGGCGCCACCGCGCCGCTCTTGGTGGATGACTTCGAGGTCGGCCGGACACAGGGGTTGTTCGCCGAGCGCAAGAATCGCCTCGATGCGTTCCAAGGCACATGGGCCCGCCGCCCCTCCTCGACCGTCATCACGAAAGTCCCCGACATGCGCCCCGGCCACCCCGGCCAGGTCCTCCGCATCGAGTACCACAAGCTCGGCGGCTGGTGCGGCTGGTACACGCTGCTCAACGGCATCAACGACGCCCCCTACAACGCGCTGACGTTCTGGGTGCGCGGCGAGCAGGGCGGGG
>OBEQ010257866.1_pt1 | contig 30100 bp, 28 predicted proteins | sample 1670901 | NCBI WGS metagenome assembly OBEQ01 (sample SAMEA104232315, study PRJEB22302) | groundwater metagenome | biome: forest; feature: aquifer; material: groundwater | place: USA | collected 2011-08-07 | depth 5.4 m
GGTGGTCATCACCAAGGGGGAGGGCCAGGAGCGCAAGGAAGCCTATCTACAGCTCCACGATGGCCTCAGGGACTACTTCAAGCCTGCCGGGGCAATGGAGGACGCCTTGGTGGAGCAGATCGCCGTTACCCTCTGGCGCAAGCGGCGGGTACTGAGGTTCGAGCTGGGATGCCTCCGTAAACAGCTCGACGCCTACCAAGAAGCGGCGAGGGGCCGCAATGACGATGACTTGCCCACCGAAAGGGCCAAGACACCCTCTCAACGGCTGGCTGAGGCCCAAAGCCAGAGCGATCACCACCAAGCGGAGAAAGAGGCCCTTAAAGAGAACTTGGACATTATGTCGGACGACGCTATGGATAATTGGGTAGACAGCTACTTCCGGCTGGCCGAGAAGAAGGGGTTTGAGGCGGAGGAACCTGCGCGGGTTAGGGACTGGCTCAAGGAGCAAGGGTTGACGGAAGCTCAAATCCGCCAGGAGCTTATCCAGGTACATGAAGAGCTGATTCAAACGGCTCAGGCCGAGATCAAGACCCTGGAACCCCAGGCGGCCTTGGAGCTTGAACGGTTAGCCCTGCTCGGCTCAGTACCCGCCTTCGGGCATGACCTGGACAAGATTATCCGCTATGAAGCGTCGCTCGACCGGCAACTCTACAAAGCCATCAACCAGCTTGAAAGACTTGAACGGAGGCGCAAGGGCGAAGATTTACCTCCCCCGGTCGTACTGGATCAGACCTGAAATGGCTTCGTTTTGCAGAATCGCCGTGAGCGGTGGCGGCTTATTCAAGCGTGCCGGATGTCCTGATTGTCGGTTTTCCCTAACGATTTAGGAGAAAGAAGGGAGGGGTAGAAGTTTTATGGGCGGCGGACGGTGGGACAAGAAAACGACTGTGGAGGAATGCAAATCCATCGGCACAACCTTCCTGAAGGAACACGGCTATTTTTGCGGCTGGCATGTAGGCGGCATGAAATGGACGCGCAACGGGGAAGAAACCGGAAGCATCAGCTTTACGGTATCCGTTCAGGACTGGACAGGCGAAATACGTTTTCAATACACCCAGACACAGAGACATAGCGGGGAGAAGGAGAGCCTTGATTACCCCGTCCGGCTGACGGCCACGCCATGCCATTATGGGGGTAAAAGGTGGTGGTTTACCTGCCCCCTGGTCAAGAACGGGATTGCCTGCAACCGGCGGACGCTGAAATTGTACCTTGGTGGCGGGAAATACTTCGGTTGCCGCCATTGCTACAACCTGACCTACGAATCCTGCCAGGAGCATGATGCGCGGGTGGATCGGCTGGCGAAGAACCCAGACCTGCTTGCCCAAATGCTCAAGGGGGGAAATCCGCTGGCGTCTTTGGTGGCATTGAAGGCGGCTTTCAAGCTCAACAAGAAGTCCCTGTTATGATCCGCTTGCTATTCGTTATAGAACGTTATAACCTATTCCCATGACTACCGATCTCATTGACCGGCTCCATACCTACCGGCTGGACAACAGGCTTACCCAGGTTCAGTTGGCTCGAAAACTCGGTGTAACCTTCCAAACGGTGAATCGGTGGCTCAACCGCCGCATGAAACCGAGGGCCATTCAGGAGCATCAGATTAAGAAATTGATCTCCGGCAAGCCGAATAACCGAGCGCAGAAGAGGCGTGGCAAGACATGAAACTCTCAGACGTTGAAGGATACATTACCGCTCAACGCCAAGAAGACATTCATCTTGATTACAAGGCTTGTGCGGCGGTCAAGAAAACCGATGGCAAAAAAGCCGAGATCAGCAAGGATGTTTCTTCCTTTGCGAATTCTGACGGCGGAACGATCATTTACGGAGTGAAAGAATATACCGATCCCGACAAAGAGCATCTTCCCGAAAAGGTTGATGACGGCTTCGCCCCTTCGGATATTTCAAAGGAATGGCTGGAAAACGTCATCACATCCAAAATCCAGCCCAAGATAAACGGGCTGATAATTCATCCCATTCCCCTGCCGACAGGTAAGGTCATCTATTCGGTCGAAATTCCAAAAAGCACCACCGCACACCAAGCGTCCGACAAGCGGTACTACAAGCGGCATAATTTCAAGGCCGAACCGATGGAGGATTACGAAGTAAGGGATACGATGAACCGGAGCCAATTGCCGGTTTTGGAGGCCCGCTTTACAAACCGGAAATTAGAGACGAGCCAGGAACTCCATGAGTATGAGTTGCGAATAAACCTCTCCAACAACGGGAGCCTGGTCATCAAGGATTTTCTGCTAACCTTCGGGATGCCTGCGGAAATGTTGAAGACTTACGACGGTTACCTGAAACCACCAATCCGCCAAAAAGTCGTCAAGAACAACGTAGCCGCACAATATTTGATGCTTTCCTACGCCAAGCCGGACAATCAGACGGTGATTTTCCCCCAACAGGAATACGTCCTAATCCCCTCAGCACCCTCAAGAAATTTCGTCTACATAGTCAACGACCAAATCCTTGATAGCTATATCGACAGCGGGTTCGAGCTATTGTGGAAGCTGTTTGCGGACAATATGCCGCTCAAAACCGGGGCGATTCCCCTAAAAACCCTATGCAATTTTTAAGAGAGAAACCTCATGAATAGACCGGACGGATTGAAATACTTCGTCTATGCCCGGAAGTCGTCCGAGAGCGAAGACCGGCAGGTCGCCTCGATTGCCTCCCAAATTGATGAACTCAAAATCATCGCCAAGCGTGAAGGGCTGAGAATCGTTGAAACCCTCACGGAAGAAAAATCTGCTAAGGCCCCCGGTCGCCCTATTTTTACCCGCCTGATCGAGCGCATTCACGCGGGAGAAGCACAGGGAATCATCTGCTGGAAGCTCGACAGGTTAGCCCGAAACCCCGTTGACGGCGGAACCATTAGCTGGATGCTTCAACAAGGCGTCATCCAGCACATTCAGACCTATCAGAGAAGCTACCTCCCCACCGACAACGTTCTGATGATGAGCGTTGAATTCGGCTCCGCCAATCAATTCATCCTCGACTTGAGCTTAAACACCAAGCGAGGCATCCGGCGCAAAGTGCAGGAGGGCTGGATACCCCATAAGCCGCCTCTCGGCTACCTGAACAACACCTACAACGATCCAGGCAAACCACCCATATACAAAGACCCCGAAAGATTCGATCTGCTCCGTAAACTGTGGGGCGTCTTGCTTCAAAAGGGGTACTCCATCCGGCAGATGAAAAAGCTGGCGGATGATTGGGGGTTGCACTCGTCGCGGGGCAAGAAGCTGTATCTGAGCAAGATTCACGCTATTTTCACGAACCCGTTTTATTACGGGGTCATCCGCTGGAAAGACGAAATCTACCCGGCCAAGCATGAACCAATGATTACGAAGGCGGAGTTTGAACGGACGCAGAAAATCCTTTCGGGAAGGTACAAGGCAAGACCGTATTACAAAACCTTCGCTTTTACCGGCCTAATGCGCTGTGGGGAATGCGGAGCCGGTATAACGGCGGAAGCGAAGACGAAAACTCAGAAAAACGGCAACGTCCACCACTACACCTATTACCGCTGTTCAAAATCAATAACCCCTCATTGTTCCCAAAAGACCCTCCGGGAGGAACGGCTGGAAGAACAAATCATGGACGTTTTGGGGAACATCACCATACCGGCGGAATTTCACCAGTGGGCGATTAAGAACCTGAAAGAGGAACAAGCCAACGAGATTGAGGATCGGGAGAAAATATCAAACGCCCAACAGAACGCCCTTGATTCCTGCAAGAGGCGGCTGGATGCCCTTCTCGCCATGCGGCTGAATGATGAGATCGACGCGGAGGAATTCAAGCGCGGGAAGACGGAGCTTATCGCTGAGAAGAGCCGCCTTGAGGAATTGATCGGGGATGCGAATTACCGGATTGAGACCTGGCTCGACAGGGCGGAAAAGACCCTGGAATTTGCCGAGACCGCCAAGAAGCGGTTTGAAACGGGCGATTGGGAGGTCAAGAAGGAGATACTTGCCTGTTTAGGCTCAACCCTTACCTTGAAGAATAGAACCCTTTCCCTCCGCCTCAATCCCCCTCTGGAAATGGTAAGCAAGGTCGCGCCGGAGGTACAAGCCTTCCACGAAGGGTTAGAACCTGCGCAAGTGCCTGCTACACAAGCGGATTGGGAGGGTATTTACTCCAAAAACAAGAAATGGGGTGGCTAACGGGATTCGAACCCGCTCTGAGGGATCCACAATCCCTAGTGCTGCCATTACACCATAGCCACCATCGAAAAACTTAGCGGTCTAGGGTATCCAGCTTTTTGCGCAGGAGCTCTTCGACCGGCCTGCGCTGTTCGGTGTCGGTCAGGACCTGCTGGATACTGCGGCTCATCGCCTGGCGCATCGCTTCCCGCATGGCGCCCGCCGCCAGGTCCGACCAGTCCATCTTTTGCCCAAGCTTGCCCGCCACCACGAAGCTGAGGTGGACCTTCCCTTCCCGGTCTTTCAGGAGCTCGACGAGCCGGTTGCCATCGGGGCCGAGCGTGGTCGGCTCATTCCCCGAGAAAACGACGCCGGAGGCCGAGACCTCGTTGTGGGCCATCAGGACCCCGCGGTAGAGGGTTAGGCGCGTCCGCATCTCCATCGCTCCGCCGCTGGGCGCCACGCCCAGAACCTGGCGGAGATACGGCGCCAGGTTCTCCAAATTCGCGCCGGTGAATGAAACCTCGGCGTCGACCGGGCCTTCCTTAAAGAACGTGCCCCGCGCGCTGAACCGGCCGAGGGATCCGCCCTGTCCATCCTCCAAACGGCCGGAGAGGGTGAACCCGCGCTCCCGCGGCCGCGCGCCCGGGCGGACCAGCAGGTAATCGACCCCGAGAGGCAGCCGCGCCGCTCCCGGAACCGCCGGGAGCTCCACTCCAAGCAGGCGGACCGCCGGAGGAAGCACAATCCGCGCGCCGCGGACCGTGACCGGCCGGCCGGCGGCGGCGGTGAGCTCCGCCTGCATCCGGCCGCGAAGAGACGACGCCGCGGCCAAGTAGCCGGCAGCGGCGGTGGTGATCACGATTAACCATCCAAGGAGTTTGAGCTGGCGTTTCATGCTTGATCTCAGCGCGCCTGGGCCGAGTCGAACGGCCGACCTTGGGATTAGAAGTCCCCTGCTCTATCCAACTGAGCTACAGGCGCTTAGAAAAAACCATTCTGTCGGGGTGCTGAGATTTGAACTCAGGGCCTCTTGCTCCCAAAGCAAGCGCTCTAGCCAAGCTGAGCTACACCCCGCTTGGCGCGGATAAATTATTGTAACAGGGAAACACCGTATAATGGAGAGGATGCGCCGGATCCACAAGGCATTCCTCTCTCTCGCTCTCCTGATCCTCGCGGGTACCCTCGGGGTGGAGGTCCTGAACCGGGTGGTCCTGCCGGTGAAGGCCCGCCAGTGGGCTGAAGCGTCGGCCAGCCGGGCGCTGGGCAGGGAGGTCTCGATCGGGGCGGTGCGCCTGAGCGTGTGGCGAGGTTTCCTGCTGGAAAAGGTATCGATCGCTGAGGACCCCCGTTTCGGGACCGTCCCGTTCCTGGAGGCCGACCAGATCTCCGGCGGGGTCCTTTTCCTTCCCCTGCTGGGGAAGAGGGAGATCCTGATCCCGGTCCTGCACCTGGTGCATCCGCGGGTCCGCTTCCTGCAGGACCCGGAGGGAAATTGGAACTTCCGGTCTCTTTCCATGCAGTGGCCTGCGGCTGGAAAAGCGGGGGCCGGTTTCCAGGTCCGCGTCTCTAAAATCCTTTTGTCGGACGGGATCTGCGAGATCAAAACCATCCGCATCGAGAGCATAAACGCCGATCTGCATCTTTCCCTGCCGGCCCAGATTCAAGGGGATTTGACCGGTGAAGCGCCCGGGATGGGCCGCTTCGCGCTGAAGGGCCATTACTCATTCCAGGAACACCGTCTCCTCCTGGAAAGCCGGTCTGTTTGGGAACTCCCGGGACTGCTTCCTTTCCTGCCGGAAAAGGGGCGGCAGGCCGTCGAACACCTGGAGGGGTCGATCTCGCTGGAGTGCCGGGCCTCGGGCAATCCGCGCGATGTCTTGGAAATCCACGGCACGGCGCAGACGCGGGGGCTGGAAGCCGGCTTCTTCAAGATGCGGGAAAGCGGCGACTTATCCGTCGAATTCCAGACCCGTCTTTCCCCGCTCCAACTGCCGAAGGGCTTAAACCCCGTGAAGGGAACGATCGTGCTGAAGGAGCTGGCAATGGGATCGGTCCCTTACGTGGGAGATCTGCGCGGCCTCTCCGGAGAGCTGGCCTTCGACGCCGGCGGCGTGCGGGCGGAGCGTTTGACGCTCCAGCTTTCCAACGGGACCCCGGTGGAATTGAGCGGGTCGGTCGCCAACGATGAGACCCGCAGTTTCGGGTTCCGGGCAACCGCCGATTTCCCGGCGGAACAGCCCCCGCCCCTGCCGAAGGAATGGGCCGATTTCCTCAAAAAGATCCACCTGTCCGGAAAGGTCTCGGCCGAAGCGGTCGGCAACGGAGCCCTCCTGCCCGCGTTCTCGCTGCGTCCCACGGTGACGGTCCGGCTGGAAGAGGCGGCGCTTCAGCCGCCCCACGCGCCTCGCGTGGAGATCGACCGGGGCCAGATCCGGTGGCAGCCGGATCTAATCACCTTCACCGGGATCAGCGGGCGGATGCTCAACCAGCCCTTGAGCATGGAAGGGACCCTCGCCCGGTGGGACCAGCCGGAGATCAACGGCTCTTTTTCCTGGGGAAAACTGGACGGGGATGCCCAGATCTCCTTGTCCTCCGAGAAAATCTCGGTTAATTCCCTCAGCGGGCAATTCGGAAAGGGGACCTTCCGGATCTTCGGGGAGATCTCCCGCCCTGAAACGGACGCCAACCTGTACGGGGAGGCGGCATTCCGGGCGGAAGACCTGCCGGAGGTTTGGCCGGCCGCCGGCACGTGGATGAAACAGCATCCCATCGAAGGGGAAACGAACCTGCGGGGACTCCTGCAGGGCCCTCTGTTCCGGCCCGCGGAGTGGGACCTGGACCTGCATGCCGGCTCGCCCGCCCTCCGGGCGCAGGGGATCCCGCTTCAGGCCCTTTCCCTGCATCTGCGGCAGAGCGAGCGGCAGTGGGTGCTGGAGTCCGCTTCCGCCCGCTTAGCCGGCGGGAACGTGGCCGCGAGCGGCTCCCTGGACGGAAACAAAACCTCCGGCCCCTGGAAGGCGCGGGTGAGTTTTACCGATCTCCAGCTGGATGAGCTGGCCCAAGCCCTGCGCTGGACGACGACCACTTTCTCCGGTGGGCTCCGCGCCGAGTGGTCCGGAGCAGGAGAATGGGGCCGGGCGGAGAGCATCGCCGGGAACGGTACGCTGGACGTGGCCGGCGCTCAAATCCTGGAACTGCCCCTGCTGGGAAAATTCGCGGAGTTTTTAGGGCTCCCCACCCTGCGCACAATCCGGTTCCAGGAAGCCCAGGGCCCGTTCCGGATCAAGGAAGGCCGCGTGGAAACCGATTCCCTGCTCCTGCGCTCTCCCCAGGCCACGTTGGCCATCCGCGGGTGGGGCGGTTTCCTCAACGGAGCGGAGAGCCCGATCCAATGGAAGATCTTCCCGACCTTCGCGCCGGAACTGATCCCAGAAGAGAGCCGGTCCAAGATCGGCAAGGTGATCGCCAAGGGGGCGAGCTACTTCGTGGGCGAAGTACAGCTGTTGGGAACCTGGAAGGAACCGAAGAGGAAGTTTGTCTCGAAGAAGGTGACTCAGATCCTGAACGAGCAGATCTTCAACCTGCAGGACATCCTGGGAGATTTGTTCTAGTCCGCGCTCAGAGGAAGGCGCGACTACTTCCTCCGCCCGCTGCGCGGGCGCTCGGAGGTCGTGATCCACGCCGCCAGGGCGCGGGCGGCCGCCCCGCGATGGCTGACCCGGTCCTTGCGGGCCGGGCTCATCTGCGCCGTGGTCTTCCGGGAACCGGCCGGGATGAAAACCGGGTCGTAGCCGAACCCACCCCGTCCCGCCCGGCCGGCGGCGATCGAGCCGCGGCAAACCCCTTGGAACGTCCGGATCAGCCGTCCTCCGATGGCCACCGCCATCACGCAGACGAACCGCCCCTGCCGTTTCCGGGGGGGGACCGCGTGCAGGAGCCGGAGCAGTTTTTCGACGTTGGCCCGGTCGTTCTGGTCCTTCCCGGCGAAGCGGGCGGAGCGCACGCCCGGCCGGCCGCCGAGCGCGCCGACTTCCAACCCGGAATCCTCGGCCAACACCGGCAGGATCGTGTGACGGGAAGTTTGGACCGCTTTCTTGACTGCGTTGGCGAGGAAGGTTGCCCCATCCTCATGGACCGGCGGGAGTTCGGGGAATCGGTCCAAGGTGACGAGCCGGACCGGGAGTCGGTTCAGCATGCGGCGAAGCTCCCGGACCTTGTGGAGGTTCCGGGTGGCGAGCAAAAGGGTCAGAGAGGGATCCCTTTCAGGGCGGCGCGCTGGGCGTCGATGAGCCGCTCGATGCCGTTCCGGGCCAGCGCCAGCAGTTGGTCCATCTGCTGTTGAGTGAAGGTGCCGCCCTCACCGGTCCCCTGCACCTCCACGAACTGTCCCTTGCCGGTCATCACGACGTTCATGTCCACGTCGGCCTTGGAATCCTCGTCGTAATTCAGGTCCAGCAACGGCTGTCCGCCGATGATCCCGACGCTGACCGCGGCGACGGAATCGCGCAGGGGCAATTTAGTGTAGGTGCCGTTCCGCCGCAGGTGGTCCAGCGCGTGGACGAGCGCGACGAAGGCGCCGGTGACCGAGGCGGTGCGGGTGCCTCCGTCGGCCTGGATCACGTCGCAGTCCATCCAGATCGTCCGGGGGCCCATCGCCGGCAAATCCACCACGGCCCGCAGGGACCGGCCGATCAGCCGCTGGATCTCCTGCGTCCTGCCTCCCTGCCCGCCGCGCGTCGCCTCTCTCGGACTGCGGCGGTGGGTGGCGCGGGGAAGCATGCCGTATTCGCCGGTGACCCAGCCGCCGGTCTTGTCCTGCAGCCAAAGGGGAAGTTTCTCCTCCACGGAGGCACTGCAGATCACCCGGGTGTTGCCCATCTCGATGAGGCAGGACCCCTCGGCGAACTTGAGATAGCCGGGCGTGATGGAGAGCAGGCGAAGGTCGGAGGGAGCCCGCTGGTCCAATCTTGTATTTGCCATCAACGTACCCCCCAGACCCGGTGCATCTGCGGAACGACCCGCACATCCGCCAATTGCTCGGAGGCCCATGCCTTCCAACGGAGGACTTGCTCCGGCAGAGGCCCTTCCCGGACCTCCCCCCAGGGTGTCACCGGCTGTAAGACCACCGGGATGCTCCGGTCCACCTCCGCCACCATGCCGCAGGCCTGGCGCAGTTCCCGGTCTTCGGTGCCGGCCGTCACGACGATCTTCACGAACAGCTCCCGGCCGGACGCGCGCGCGCTCCGGAGAAAGGCCTCATGCTCTTTCCAAAAGGGGCGGTCCGATGTGGCGCTGGGGGGTTTCAAGTCCATCGCGATGATGTCAATCCAGTCCGAAAGCTCCTTGAATGAATGCTCGAGCGTCCCATTGGTTTCGAGATAAGTCCGCGCCCCCAGCGATTTGAGCCGGGGCAGAAATCCCTTCAGGAACGGCGCCCACAGCAGGGGTTCCCCGCCGGTCAAGCTCACCGCGTGAAAGGGCCCTTCCGCGCGGAGGAGACCCTCCACTTCGCCGAGCAGGGCGCCTTCAGTATACTCCCGGTAAGGCCCCCGGTAATCGGTATCGCAGTACCGGCAAGCCATGTTGCAGTTCCAGAAACGGACGAACAGGTGCCGCTTGCCGACATGGACCCCTTCCCCCTGGAGGGAAGAAAAGACCTCGATGATCCTCGCCGTTTTATCCACGCGCCTCCTCGAAACCCTTGGCCCGCAGGAGACAGCTGTCGCATCGGCCGCAGGGGCGCTTCCCTCCCAAGTAGCAGGACCAGGTTTTCTCGTACGGGACGCCCAGCCGAAACCCTTTTCGGATGATCTGCGCCTTCGTGAGCCGGATCAGCGGCGTGACGATTTGGATGCTCTTCCCTTCCGCACCCGCCTTGGTGCCCACGCGCGCGACGCGGCGCATCAGCCGGTAATACCCGGGGCGGCAGTCCGGGTAGCCGGAATAGTCCAGCGCGTTGGCCCCGATGAAGACGGCCCGCGCGCCGGTCGCCTCGGCGAACCCCAGCGCCAAACTCAGGAACAGCGTGTTGCGGGCCGGCACGTAGGTGGAAGGGATGCCGCGGCCGATCTGCTTCAGGGAACGGGCGGCCGGGACGCGGATCCGCCGGTCGGTCAGCGCCGAACCGGCCCACGGGACCCGGACCTTCGCCATGAAAGCCGGACAACCCGCGGCCCGCGCGACGGCCCGCGCGGACCGGATCTCCCGGCGATGGCGCTGGCCGTAATCCACGATCAGGCAGGAACAGCGGTAGCCGCGATGAAGCGCGTCGTAAAGCACGGTGGAGGAATCGAGCCCGCCAGAGAGGAGCACCACCGCCCTGCCCCGGCTAACCCTTCGCGACATCCGCTTTGGAGACGTCTCCCGGAGCCCGGCCGAGGAACCGCCGGGAAAGTTTCGCGAAGTGGCGCGGCTCGTCCGTGACGAAGAAACGCCGCGAAGGAATGGCACCGCCGCGGGCCGGAGCGGAAAGCCCGCTCCCGCGCAGGATCTCCTTGGCCTTCAGCGCCACCTGGCGGGCCGAGTCGATCAGCCGGACCTTCGGGCCCATGACCCGCGCGATCGTCTTTTTGAGCAGGGGGTAATGGGTACAGCCGAGGATCAGCGTATCCACGCGGGCCGACTGGAGCGGCTTGAGGTAGCGGGCGGCCACCTGGAGCGCCAGCGAGTCGTCCAAGCACCCTTCCTCGACTAGGGGGACAAACAGGGGGCAAGCATGCTGCGTTACCTTCACCTTCCGGTGGTGGCGGGCGAACGCGTGCAGGTAGGCCTCCGACCCGATCGTCGCGTTCGTCCCGATCACGCCGATCCGCCCGGACCGGGTGATCTCCAGCGCCGTCTCGACGCCCGGCTCGATCACGCCCAGCACCGGCCGCCGGAAATGGCGCTCCAGGAACGGCTGGGCGAAGCTGGAAGCGGTGTGGCAGGCGACGATGATCAGCTTCACGTCGTGGTGCAGGAGGAACAGCACGTTCTCGGTGGAGAACTTGACCACGGTCTCGCGCGACTTGTTGCCGTACGGCACCCGCGCCGTGTCGCCGAGATACACGATCGGCTCGTCCGGCAGGACCCGGAGCAGTTCCCTCACGACGGTCAGCCCGCCGATCCCGGAATCAAAGACACCGATGGCGCTCAGAGCTGGCATCGCCACTCCGCGTGAACCGCGTTGCGAGCGCCAGCCCACCCGGATTCAAGGAGCGACGACGAAGGCGTGCTCCCTGGAGCACGTCGAGGAGGAGCGACGCAGGAGACGGTGGGCTGCCGCCGCAACCCTTCGGGCTGGGCGGACTGGCTTCGCCACGCGGCGTTGCTCGTCGTCGGCGTAGCACTCCTATCGGCTACGCCTTCTCCTCGCGCCTTGCGCGGCTGGCCATTGCGCCCAGCGCGGCCACGGGGAGTGGCGATGCCAGCTCTAACGGGCGTAGGCAATCTTGCGCTCCATGTCGTTCCGGAAGGCCATCACGCCGCGTCGGATCCCCTCGGCGACTTTCTGCCGGTGGTTCGGCGTGCGCAGGCGCGCCTCCTCGCCCGGATGGGTGATAAAGCCAACCTCCACCAGCACCGACGGCATGCGGGCCCCTTTCAGCACGGCGAAGCGGGCCGATTTGATCCCGCGGCTTTTCGAGACGAGGTTGCTGGCGGACATGCCGCGGCAAATCTGGGCCGCCAGCTCGGAGGACTCGGCCCGGTGCTCCGTGTAGAGGAGGTCCCAGAGGATTGCCTGCGTGCCAACCGGGACGGCGACACCCACCTCCTCCGGAAAAGTCCCGTTCTCTGCCGCTTCCAGAGCCCGGGCGTTGTCGTTGGTTGCCTCGGAAAGGTAGTAGGCCTCGAACCCGTCGGCGGAACGGCTGCGGGAGGCATTGGCGTGGATGGAGATGAAGAGATCGGCGCCGGCACGGTTGGCGATCGCGGCGCGGCCGTAAAGCGGGACGAACCGGTCGTCACTGCGGGTCATAATCACCTGAAACCCGTCCCTGCGCAGGAGGTCCGCCAGCCGCCGCGCGACGTCGAGATTCACCGTCTTCTCTTTCAAGCCGAGGCGGCCGCTGGCTCCCGGGTCGTGGCCGCCGTGGCCCGCGTCGATGGCGATCACCCGCAGGCGGGACCCGGCCCCGACAGGACCGATCGGCGCCGGCACCGACCAGCGGAACAGGCGATCGGTCCAGAGCCGCTCCGGCAGAAGCAGTTTTCCGTCGACCATCAGCGGCGGGACGCTCAGAGGATACGGTGTGCCATCCACCAGCGCCACCGGCATTTGGGGCGACAGCCGCAGGTCGTGCGAGCCGGCCATCAGCCGCCACACCTGCATCTGCGGATCCCACTGCTCCTGCGCCCGGAGCTCGCGTGCCACCGAAACGGAATCCAGATAGGAGCTCCCCATCAGGAAGACCCGGTGGGCGAGCAAAGCCGAGGAGAGGGACCCCGAAACCGGCGGGGCCGTCGCGCATCCGGAAAAAAAGGGGAGCGCCAACAGGAAGAGAGGAAGAGCTCTGAAGATGATCCGGCTTTTATTCATTCCAAAGTGGTGGAGGCGGAGGGAGTCGAACCCTCGTGCTGAAGTGAGTCAGTTCGCGCCACTACGTGCGTAGTCCGTGTTTTTAGCGATCGCCGGCCCCCGCTCCCGCGGACAGGATCATGAGGCGGTTACCCCCCGGCTGGTTTCCTCGCCGCGACCCCCGGAGAGACCGGACCGCGGCCAGCCTGCGAATGACGTCTCACCGGCCGAGCAGGCGTAGACCAGTGGACGGGCTGCCTGTTTTTAGGCGGCCAGTGCCATGGGAACCACGGCAGGCCTCATCGGCACAACCGGAGCGATTCCCTTGACCATATTTTTGGCACGTATCTTTTTGCCCGGTTTTTTACGAGGCCTCCGGACAACCTCGGCACGCGACCACGACCCAATCCCTTCAGTCGAAACCGGTCGCCCCCAAAAGATCGGAAATTTAAACATTGCCCTTCCTGAACTTGATCACGCGGGAGATCTCCCGTTCCGATTCCCGCTTCTTGATCGTCTCACGCTTGTCCCACTGCTTCTTGCCCTGCGCCACCGCCAACTCCACCTTGGCCAGCGACCCCTTAAAGTACAGTTTGGTCGGGACCAGCGTGAATCCCTTGCGGGCCAACTGCTCTTCCAGCCGCTTGATCTGTTCCCGGTGCAGGAGCAGGCGCCGGTTCCGTTTTGGCTCCGGCGCCCACGGGCCGGCCTGGGCGTAGGGGCTCACCTCCATCCCGTACAGCCAGACTTGGCCCTTCTCGATCCGGGCGAAACTATCCCTCAACTGGACCTTGTGGGCCCGAAGGGACTTGACCTCCGCCCCTTCCAGCTCGATGCCCGCCTCCATCCGGTCGAACAGCTCAAAATCCCGTCCGGCCGTCGGGTTGCGGGCTATTAAAGATTCTACCACATCCTTCTCTTTCACCAGCGGACCCGGACCCCGGCCTCCGCGGCCGTCTCCTCGAGCGAGCGCCGGAGCCGAACGAACGCTTCCCCGCGGCCCTGCAGGAATTCCTTATGCAGGGATAACTCGACCCCCAGCGGTTTGCCGGCGGGCGTGGTGAGCCGGGCCGAGACCGAGGCACTGCTGTCCCAAGCGTAGACGGCGCCAAACGAGAGGGAGCGGCGGAACCCGCCCGAATAAGGGATCTCGAACTCCAGCGAGAGATCACGGGAGAGCTTCCACTTGCCGAACAGCGTCACCGTCTGAAATCGTTTTTTTCCCTCGACCTGCAGTCCGATCTGGTACCGGACGGCCCCCTGCTTCTGCCGGAGGGAAGCGGTCTGAAACGTCCCGCGGAACCGGAACGCGGAGTCGGAACCGGCATCCATGACATAGGAAAGACGGCGGTCCTCGCCGATTTCCCAGACCCCTTCGAACCGGATCCGGTGGAGGGATCTGCTGCCTTTCGACCCGGACCGCTCAAACCGGTACAGGATCTCGTTGCCCGGACCGGTTTCCCAGGCCCCCTCCAGCGTGAGCGCCTCCTCCATTCCCCGCTCCCGCTCAACCCAGAACGTCAGCCGGTTGCTCGGGTCGGTCTGCCAGCGGCCCCGCAAGGCCAGCTCCCGGCGCCGGACGTCCTCATCCCGGATGGACTCCTCAAGCCGGAAGTTCAGCGAGTTGGGCCCGGAGGAGAGCAGATTGCCGACCAGGATCACTTCCTTCTCCGGGCCCCTGCGGCGGTACCGCAGTTGATGGCCGGAGGCCAGCTCCCAGGCACCGTCGAGGGTTTCCCCATCCCGGACCAGGCGGTTCAGGCGGTCAACACGCATGGAAGCTATGATATATTAGGAAGGTTACCTTGCGGAAGTGGCGGAACTGGCATACGCGCTGGTCTCAGAAGCCAGTGGGGCAACCCTTGAGAGTTCAAATCTCTCCTTCCGCACTGCTTTCCCGCCCCTCTTCACCAAAGCTCCGCGCGACAGCGCATTTCAGCATCTCCGCCAAAACGGCACCGTTCACCGGCAATCCCTGGATGGACCCCTGGATCAACAACCCTTCCCTCCAAGCACGAAGAGCGGACCCCGCCACCTTTCGGTCCCGGTAAACCAGGTCTCCAGACACGGGGAAAGAAAAGCAGAGCGAGGACGGGCCGTCGGCTTCGGTTTGAACGATGCGAAGCTCTTCAGGAGGGAGATGGCCTTCCCGCACTAGGAGATCCCGGAGGCGCCGGTGAAGGAGGCCGGGGACCTGATTGAGCCGGAGGGGAAGAGACGCTAGGGCTTCGCGGGAGACCGCCACCGCGTAGGTCTGCTCGTCCAAGCGATGGAGAACGGCGCCGCCCCCGGTGGGCCGCCGGACCATCGGCAGTCCCATCCGCAGCAAACCGGGGGGAAGATCTTCCTCTTTCTGCCGCCGGCCGAGCGAGATCGCCGGCTGTCTCCAGCCATAAAGGCGCAGGACGGCCCCTGACGACCCAAGTTCCCTGACCCCGCGGGCGATCTCTTCATCGGCAGCCATGTTCGGCCCCGGATCCCCCGGCGGGTCCCGCAGGACCTTTACCAGCGCAGGTTGGGCTCCCGCGCGGCTTGGACCTCATCCAGCCGCGAGACCGGCATCCGGTGCGGAGCCGTCTGCACCCGGACCGGGTTTTCCCGGGCCTCCTGCTTGATCCGCTTGAGCGCGTCGGCGAATGCTTCCAGCGTCTGCCGGGTCTCGGTTTCCGACGGCTCTACCATCAGCGCTTCCTCGACGATCAGCGGGAAGCAGATCGTGGGCGCGTAAAACCCATGGTCCAGGAGCCGTTTCGCGATGTCCATCGCCTTGATGCCGTGTTTCGCCTTGAGCTCCTTGGCCGACGCGATGAACTCGTGCATGCAGGGCTCGTCCACCGCCATCGGGAAGACGTCCCGCAAAAGGGCTTTGAGATAGTTCGCGTTCAGGATCGCCCCTTCGGAAACCTTCCGGAGCCCTTCCCCGCCCAGGGCCCGGATGTAGGCGTAGGCCCGGACCATCGCCCCGACGTTGCCCAGAAAAGAACGGACGCGGCCGATGGAAAGCGGGCCCGGGGATTCCTGCCGGTACATCCCTTCCTTCTCGACTACCACCGGGCCGGGCAGGAACGGCTTGAGCGCCGCCTTGATGCCGACCGGGCCCCCGCCCGGCCCGCCGCTGCCGTGGGGAATCGAGAAGGTCTTGTGGATGTTCACATGCACCATATCGAAACCCATGTCGCCGGGGCGCAGGAGCCCCAGCAGGGCGTTCATGTTGGCCCCGTCCAGGTACATGAGCGCTCCCCGCTCGTGCACCAGCGCGGAGACTTCGAGGACCTCCTCCTCAAACAGCCCCAGCGTGTTGGGGTTGGTCATCATGAAAACCGCTGTGTCTTCGTCGACCGCCTTGGCCAAATCGGAAAGGGAAACCCTTCCCCGCGAGTTGGACCGGACCTCCACGACCTCGAACCCGCCCAGCGCCGCGCTGGCCGGATTGGTGCCGTGCGCCGAGTCGGGGACCACCACCTTCCTGCGGGGGCGGCCCTTGGCTTCGTGGAAGGCGCTGGCCATCAGCAGGGCCGTCAGCTCTCCCTGCGCGCCGGCGGCCGGCTGGAGCGTGACCGCGTCCATGCCGAGGATCTCCCGGAACAGACGCTCCAGCTCGAACAGCAGGGCCAGGGTCCCCTGGGCCGCCTCTTCCGGCGCGTAGGGGTGGAGCCGCGCGAATCCCGGCAGAGAGGCGATCTCTTCGTTCACTTTCGGGTTGTATTTCATCGTGCAGGAACCCAAGGGATAAAAGTTGGTCTCGGCCGAGAAGTTCAGGTGGGCCAGCCGCATGAAATGCTTCACGAGGTCCCGTTCACACAGCTCCGGCAGTCCGGCCGGCTCCCGGCGGATCAAGGAAGCCGGCAGGAGATCCTCCGGCTCCTTCCGCGGCACATCCAACGGCGGGAGGTCGAAGGCCCGCCGGCCCGGCGAGCTCAGCTCCTTCAGCAGGGGCTCCTGCAGACGGCCCGGCGAGTGGGGCGGCTTCGTGGAATGAAAGGGTTCTTTGACCATGGCTTGCCCGTTCACCGAAGCGCCTTTTCCACCGCCCGCGCGAACCGGTCCAGCGCGGCTTTGCGGTGGATCTCCGTGGCGCAGACCAACCAGCCGTTCGCCAGCCGGCGGTCCCAGCGCTTCAGCGGAAACCCTCCGAGGATCCCCTCCTGGAGCAGGTTGCGGTTCAGCCGCTCCGGGTCCACAGGGACCTCCAGCGCGAATTCATTGAAGAAAGACCCGGGAAACAGGAGCCGCACGCCGGGGATCTCCGTCAGCCGGTCCCGGCAGTAATGGGCGTTCTGAAGGTTCTGCAGGGCCAGCTCCCGGAAACCCTCTTTGCCCAGCGAACCGAGGTACACGGCGGCCCCAAGCGCCATCATCGCCTCGTTCGTGCAGATGTTGGAGGTCGCCTTCGCGCGCCGGATGTGCTGTTCACGCGTCTGGAGCGTCAGCGTGAAACCCCGGCGCCCATGAGCGTCCCGCGTCATCCCGACGATCCGCCCCGGCACCTTGCGGACCAGCTCTTTTTTGCAGGCAAACAGGCCGAGGTACGGGCCGCCGAAAGCCAGATCGGTGCCCAGCGGCTGTCCCTCCCCAACCACGATGTCCGCCCCATAGGAACCGGGAGAACGGAGAATCCCCAGCGAGATCGGGTTGACCGCCACGATGAAGAGAGCCCCGTGCCGGCGCGCCAGCGCGGACAGCTCCTCGACCGGCTCCAGACAGCCGAACGCGTTGGGCATCTGCACCACAATCGCCGCCGTATCGGAATCCACTTGAGCCCCCACCTGCTCGGGATCGAGGGTGCCGTGCCGCTCCGGGAGATCCACGATCCGGACCGGCGTCCGCTTCAGGTAGGTCTTCACCGTCTGACGGTACTCCGGGTGGACGGTTTGAGCGATGGCCACGCGCGAGCGGCCGGTCTCCCGCAGAGCCATCAGGCAGGCCTCCGCCAAGGCGCTGGCCCCTTCGTAGAGGGAGGCGTTGGCCACGTCCATGCCGGTCAGCTCGCAGAGCATGCTTTGGAATTCGTACATCGCCTGCAGGGTCCCCTGCGAGGCCTCAGCTTGGTAAGGAGTGTAGGCGGTCAGGAACTCCCCGCGGGAGGTGATGTAGCGCACCATGCTGGGGGTCCAATGGGAGTAGGCGCCGGCCCCCAGGAAGCAGGACTCCGGATCAACCGTTTTGTTCCTGCGGGACATCTCGCCGCAAAGGCCCAAGAGCTCCGGTTCCGAGAGGGGGCCCGGCACCTTGAGGTTCGCGCGGGGGATGATCTTCGGGATGCCTTCGGTCAGCTCCTCGAACGAGGAGACGCCGATGGTCTCGAGCATGACCTTGCGGTCATCCGGGGTGATCGGAACGAAATCCATTCCGGGGTTAGTGGCCTCCGCCCTTCACCCAGGCGTCGTACTGCGCGGGGTCCATCAGCTTGTCCTTCTCCGCCGGGTTTTTCGCCTTCATCCGGACGATCCAGCCGGCCTCGGTCGGAGAGCGGTTGATGAGCCCGGGGTCTTTCCCCAGCGCCTCGTTGATCTCAGTCACCGTGCCGGAGACGGGAGCGTAAATGGAGAAGGCCGCCTTGACCGACTCCACCACGGCGATCTCCTCCCCCTGCGAAACGCTCTTGCCCACCTTGGGCAGTTCGACGAAAACGACGTCGGAGATCTCCTGCTGAGCGTGCTGGGTAATGCCGACGGTCGCCAAGTCCGAATCCAAAGAAAGCCACTCGTGCGTCTTGCTGAATTTCACCGTTTTCTCCTATAGAAAGGAAGTTTGACGATTTCCGCGTCCACCTTGCGGTGATGGATCTCGATGCAGATCCTCGTTCCCGGGCGGGCCGCCTGCGGCGGCACATACCCCATGCCGACCGCCCGGTTCTGGGCCAGCATCGTGCCGCTGGTAACCTGCCCCACCTTGTTTTCCCCCTGGAAGATCGCGCAGCCGGGACGGGGGATCCCGGGCGCCTTCATCTCAAAACCGGCCAGCCGGCGGGTGATCCCTTCCCTCCTCTGCCGTTCCAGCGCGTCGCGGCCCATGAAGGGGCCCTTCTTCCACTCGATGGTCCAATCCAGGCCCGCTTCCAGAGGAGTGGTCTTCTCATCCAGGTCGGCCCCGCCCAGCGGGAGCCCGGCCTCCAGCCGCAGGGTGTCGCGCGCCCCGAGGCCGACCGGCTGGATCCCGAACGGTTCACCCGTTTTCAGCAGGGTTTTCCATAAATCCGGCAGGTCCTCGACCGCGGCAAAGAGTTCACAGCCATCCTCGCCGGTGTAGCCGGTCCGGCCGACCCAGACGCTCTTCCCGGCAACGGTGCCGGCGGCGGCGTGATACCGCGGCAGGTGATCCAGAGTGATTGAAGAAAGGGCTTTCAGGATCTCCGCCGCGTTGGGCCCCTGCAGGGCGAGCGTCCCCACTTTTTCCCGAAGGTCCTCCACGCCGGCCCCACCCCTTAAGCGGGCCTTGAGCCAAGCGAGTATCTTGTCGCCGTTGGCGGCGTTCACCACCGGGCGGAACCTCCCCGGCTCCAGGCGATAGAAGATCATCTCGTCCATGATCCAGCCGCGGGAGTTGAGCATCGGCGTGTAGATGGCCCGGCCCGGCTCCAGCGAGACCATGTCCTGGGTGACCAGCAACTGCAGCTGGGCGGCCGCCTCCGGCCCGGAAACTTCCAGGTGGCCCAGGTGGGAGACATCGAAGAGCCCGGCTTTCGTGCGGACCGCCTCGTGCTCCCGCAGTATAGAGGAATAGTAAATCGGCAGTTCCCAGCCGGCGAAGGAGCAGAACCGGGCGCCCAGTTCCGCGTGCAGGGGGTAAAGCGGTGTTTTCTTTAAGGCCGTCTCGGGAGGAGACGCGACATCACTCGACATGAGGAGCGTATTATACCAACAAACTATTCCGCCAGCAGGGCTTGAATCTCCTTCTCGAAGACGGCCTTATCCTGGTAGCCGAGGTACTTCTGGGCGATCCTTCCCTGTTTGTCGATTAGGAAGGTGGTGGGGATCCCGCGGATGCCGCCGTACCGCTGTGCCAGCTCCTGCGTCCCGGCCGCGGCCAATGGGTAATTGATCTGGTTCTGTTTCGCGAAGGGGGCCACGTCTTTTTCCCCGCCCTGATCCAGCGCCGCGCCGATCACCTCCAAACCCTTGCCGTGGTACTGGCTGTACAGCTCCTTGAAGTGCGGGATCTCCGCCTTGCACGGGGGACACCAGGTGGCCCAGAAATCCAGCAGGACCACCTTCCCCTTCATCGAAGAGAGCTGGATCGGCTTTCCATCCAACCCTTTGAGGTTGAAATCGGGAGCCGGCGGTCTCGAACCCTGCTGGGGCGCCGCGCTGCATCCGGTCGCGGCCAAGCCGACTATCAGAATTGCCATGAGGATCTTTTTCATCTTTTCCTCGCTTAGAGTGAAAACCGGTTGAAGAACGTGAGGTACTGGGAGAGCCATGCCAGCCGGTCCGCCATGATTAACACGCCGACCACCAGCAGAAGAAGGCCGCTGGCGATCTCCACCACCCGGAGGAACCTGCGGAACCGGCCGAAGAAACGAAAGAAGGCCTGCACCCCTAAGCTCGTGGCCAGGAACGGGATGCCCAGCCCCAGCGAATAGGCCGCCAGCAGCAGGATCCCCTGCTTCACCGTCTCCTGCGTGGAGGCGAGCGCCAGGATCCCCGCCAGGATCGGCCCGATGCAGGGGGTCCAGCCGAACGCGAACGCGGCGCCTACTCCCACAGCCCCCAGCGCGGTCAACGGGCGCTTGCGCACTTCGATCTTCTTCTCGTACTGCAGGAAGGGGATCCGGAAAATGCCGGTCAGGTGCAGGCCGAACAGGATGATCACCGCGCCCGCGGCGATCCGAAGCGCCGCGAGCCGGGGCAGGAGCAGGCCGCCCAGCGCCGTCGCCGACGCGCCCAGCGCAATGAAGACGATGGAAAACCCGAGCACGAACCAGCAGCTGCTCAGGAAGGCCTTCCGGGTTGCGCCGCGGTCCGAGGACTGCAGGTCCTGCAGGGAGAGGCCGGAGATGAAGGAGATGTATCCTGGGACCAGCGGCAGGACGCAGGGGGACAAAAAGGAAGCCAGCCCCCCCATCAGCGCGGTGAACAGGTTAACGCTGTTCGTCACACAACTTCCCTCCCATCGCCCAGTCCCCCTTCTTGTGGTCCCGAAAGACCACCCAGGTATGGTCCATCGGGGCCTTCAGGATCTGCACCGCCGATTCCGTCACCGCCTTCGCGAACGCTTCCCGCTGTTCCCGCGATCTTCCCTCAAACAGATCGACCGTGATGACCGGCATCTCGCCTCCTAAGATGTTTCGAGTTGGAACGTGGTGTGGTGGATCCCAAACCGATCGCAAAGCAGCTTATTCAAACCATCCAAGACCTTTTGATTCCCGCTGGAATCGCCCACCACCACATGGGCGCTCATGGCCTCCATGCCGGAAGTGATGGTCCAAATATGGACGTCGTGGATGCGGCGCACTCCCTCCACGGCCTGCATCTCCCGCATGACCTTGCGTACCTCGATGTGGGCGGGCGCCCCTTCCAGCAAAATATTGACCGAATCGCGGATGAGGTTCCATGACCCCCAGAGGATTCCCGCGCAGACGAGAAGACTGGCGACGGGATCGGCCAGGGACCAGCCGGTCATCCAGATAATTACTGCGGCCGCAATGACGCTGACGGAACCCAGGGCATCCGACAAGACGTGGAGATAAGCACTGCGCAGATTCAGACCCTGGGACTGGGAATGCCTCAGCACCCAGGCGCAGAGCAAGTTCGCCGCCAAACCGATGACGGCGGTCACCAACATCATTGGAGCCCGGACGACCGGCGGATGAAAGAAGCGCTGAACGGCCTCGTAAATAATCCACGCCACGATCAGCCACAGGGTTAAGCCGTTGAGGAACGCCGCTAAAATCTCCGTCCGGTAGAAGCCATACGTCTTGGTCCGGGTTGCCGGCTGGCGGGCGATCCAGCAGGCGAACCAGCTCATTCCAAGCGCCGCCGTGTCGGTAGCCATATGCCCGGCGTCCGCCAGGAGGGCCAGACTGTGAGAGAGAAAACCGGCCGCGATCTCCAGCCCCATCACGAACGCGGTGATGAACAGCGCGGCGATCAGGGGCTTGAGGTCCCTCGCGGCCGGCAGGCCGTGCGGATGGGTGGACATAAGCTAGATCATGCCACTAAAGCGGGATCTTTCGCAACCGCAGGGCATTTCCGACGACCGACACGGAGCTGAAGCTCATGGCCGCGCCCGCGATGACGGGGCTGAGCAGAATCCCGAAAAAGGGATACAGCACCCCCGCCGCGACCGGCACCCCGAGAACGTTGTAGATGAACGCGAAGAAGAGGTTCTGACGGATATTGCGCATGGTCGCCCGGCTCAAGCGGCGAAGTCGGGCGATCCCCCGGAGATCCCCCTTCACGAGAGTCGTCCCGGCGCTCTCCATCGCCACATCGGTGCCGGTCCCCATGGCAATCCCCACGTCGGCCTGAGCCAGGGCCGGAGCGTCGTTGACTCCATCTCCCGCCATCGCCACGACGCAACCTTTCGCCTGGAGCTGTTTGATGAGCTCCCCCTTCCGCTCCGGAAGCACCCCCGCATGCACCTCGTCGAGGCCGAGCTTCCTCGCCACTGCCTGCGCGGTCGTCGGGTTGTCGCCGGTTACCATCACGATCCGGATCCCTTCCCGGTGCAGTAGCTGGATCGCTTCCGGCGTGGATCCCTTGACCGGGTCGGCCACGGCCAGGAAGCCGGCCGGCTTGCCGTCCGCCGCCACGAATAGGACGGTTTGTCCCTCCAGGCGCAGCCGTTCCGCCTGCTCCAACAGGGGCTGGACGGAAACGTGGATCTCCTCCATCAAGACCTGGTTCCCCAAAGCGATGCGGCGGCCATCCACAACGCCCGTGACCCCTTTGCCGGTCTTCGATTGGAACTCCCTGACCTGCCCGGGCTGGACTTGCCGCTCCTTCGCCCCGGCGACGATGGCCTGGGCCAGAGGATGCTCGCTGGCCCGCTCCAGCCCGGCCGCCAGCCGCAGGAGATCGGCTTCCTCTACTCCCGCCACGGGGTTCACGGAGATCAGCTTTGGTTTTCCTTCAGTCAGCGTGCCCGTCTTGTCCACGATGAGGGTGTCCACCTTTTCGACCCTCTCGAGCGCTTCAGCGTTCTTGATGAGGACCCCGGCCTGGGCGCCGCGGCCCACCCCCACCATGATGGACATCGGCGTCGCCAACCCCAACGCGCAGGGACAGGCAATGATGAGCACCGCCACTGCGTTGACCAGCGCGTAGGCCAGTCGCGGCTGCGGCCCGAGGAGCGCCCACGCCGCGAACGTCACGATGGCGACGAGGACAACCACCGGCACGAACCAGCCGGAGACGACATCCGCCAACTTCTGGATGGGGGCCTTACTGCGCTGGGCCTCGGAAACCATATGGACGATCTGGCTCAACAGCGTATCGGCTCCCACCCGGGTGGCTTCCATCACGAGCCCGCCGGTGCCGTTCACCGTGCCGCCGGTTACTTTGTTGCCCGGCGTTTTTTCCACAGGGATCGGCTCCCCCGTCACCATCGATTCGTCCACCGCGCTGGCGCCCTCTCGGACCACGCCATCCGTCGGGAGACGTTCGCCGGGACGGACCCTCAGCCGGTCGCCCACCCTGACCTCCTCTAGAGGCACATCCTCCTCCGCGCCGTCCGGGCGGATCCGCTTGGCGGTCTTGGGCGCAAGGTTCAAAAGCTCCCGGATGGCCTGGCTGGTCCGGCTCCGGGCCCGCAGTTCCAGCACCTGGCCGAGGATGACCAGCACGGTGATGACATCCGCCGCTTCAAAATAGAGCGGGATCGTTCCCTCCGGGCTCCGGAACGCCGCGGGAAACCCGCCGGGTACCATCACCGCCACCACGCTGTAGAGGTACGCCGTCCCGACGCCGAGGGCGATCAGCGTGAACATGTTGAGCTGACGGCGGACCAGTGATTCCCATCCCGCCTGGAAAAAGACCCCCCCGCCCCAAAGGACCACCGGCGTGCTCAGCAGCAGTTGGACCCAGCCCATCACCGGGCCGGGCATGGGCCACAACCCTCCGCCCCTCCTGAGCTCTGTCACGACCATGATCAGGACCGGCGCGGTAAACGCTAAGCTGACCCAGAACCGGCGCGTCATCCGATCCAGCTCGGGGTTGCGCTCCTCCTCCGGTCCGGCGGACGACGTCACCGGCTCGAGCGCCATGCCGCATTTCGGGCAGGAGCCGGGCCCCTCCATGCGGACCTCCGGGTGCATCGGGCAGGTGTACGTCATCGCTTGGGGAACCAGGCCGGCACCCGATCCATGTAGGCCCGGTACTCCTCAGGGTACTGCTTGAAAACTTCCGCCTCCTCCCTTTTAGCCAGCCGGACGTAGCGAAGGATCAGGATCGGCGCCATCAAAAGCGTGACTAGGGTCGGCCATTGAACCAGAAACCCCAGGATGACGGCGATGAAGCCGATGTACTGAGGGTGCCTCACATAGGCGTAGGGCCCTGTGGTGACCAACCGGCCCTGTGCCTGATGGATGGCGCTCCAACCTCTGGCGACGATCATGGCCCCACCGATGATCAGCAGGTTGCTGGCCAAATGCAGTACCGTGCCGTGATCTGAGCGGATCCCGAAAAAGACCCCCAGCAGGTGCCCGTTCGCGTGAGAGAAGGGCTCGGCGACCGGGTACCGATTGCCGAGCCAAGACACCAAAAGATAAACCGTGAGCGGAAACCCATACATCTCGACGAACAGCGCCACGATGAACGAGGCGAAGAGCCCTAAGCTCCTCCATTCGACTTTGCTCCGGGGCTTCGCGAACGACAAAAGGAACCCCGCGAACAGCGCGATGTTCGTGATCACCAAAGGCCACAACCCGTAGGCGTATCCGGCCGCGTGCGTCTCATTCATTGGAGTGCCCTCCATGCCCCCCATGGCCTTTATGTCCCCCGAACAGGTGCAGGAGGGGACACAGCAGGAAGAACGCCAGCGGGAGATACTGAAAGAGGTGCGCCCGGTGCTGCATCCACAAGTAATAACCGCCGAGCAGGGCAAAGAGAAACCCCGCGCCTATGAGCAAGGGGTTCCTTTTCGGCCGCTCTTTATGGCAGGAGTTATCCATCGTTTTCTCCTTCTTTTCGCTGAAAATTTACCGTTTCGCCGTCCACGGCCGGCCGCACATTCCATCCCAGCTTCCCGGCAATCACGCGGGCCAGCCCCTCCGCCTGCTTGGGCTCCCCGTGGACGACAAAGGTCTGCCGCGGCGGTTTCTTGAAGCCGGAAAGCCAGCGCAGGAGATCCCCCTGATCGGCATGGGCCGACAGGCCGTCTATCGTTTCCACGCGGGCGCGGACTGGGATCTCCTGTCCGTACATGCGCAGGAAGCGGACCCCCTCCTGCAGTAAGCGCCCGCGGGTTCCCGCTGCCTGGAAACCGACCAGCAGGACGGTGGTCCACGGGTCAGGCAGACGCTTCTCGAGGTGGTGAAGGATCCTCCCACCGGTCGCCATGCCGCTGGAGGAAATGATGATCACCGGGCCCTTCACTTGGTTGATCGCCTTGGACTCGGTCGGCGTTCGAGCAAAATGCTGGTTGCTGCAGCAAAGCGGACAGCGCTTCTCGTCCATAAGCTCCTTCATCTCCAGATCGTGATCCTCGGTGTGCCGGCAGTAGATGTCGGAGACGTTGATCGCCATCGGGCTGTCCAAGTAGACCGGCAGAGAAGGGATCCGCCCCTGATCCTCCAGTTGGCGCAGGCGCCAGATCACCTCCTGCGCGCGGCCCACGGCGAACGCCGGGATCAGCAGGGCGCCGCCTCGATGCACGGTTTCGTTGACCACGCGGGCCAGCTCCGCCGAAGGGTCGGCCGCGTGCGTCCGGTCGCCGTAGGTGGATTCCAACAGCAGGACATCTGCCTCGGGAACAAGTTCCGGATCCCTCAGGATCGGTTGATCCCAGCGACCCAGGTCACCCGAGTGCACCAGCCGGAAAGGTTTCGCCTGCTCATTTCCCAGCTGGAGCTCCACGCTGGCCGCCCCCAGGATGTGCGCGGCCCGGCGGAAGAGAACGGAGCATCCTTCCATCACCCGGACAGGGTTTCCGTAGCCGCAGGGCCGCAGTGTTTTAAGTGCGTTCTTCGCGTCCTGCTCCGTGTAGAGCGGAAGGGCCGGCTTGTGTTTAGTGTATCCTTTCCGGTTGGCCCTCTCGGCGTCTTCCTCCTGAAGCATGGCCGCGTCCGGGAGCATCACCCGCAGGAGATCCGCCGTGCCGGAGGTGCAGTAGGCCTTGCCGCGGAATCCCATCCGCGCCAGCCGCGGCAGAAACCCGGAGTGATCGATGTGGGCATGGCTGAGCACCACCGCTTCCACCGCGGAGGGAGAAAATGGCGGATCCGCCCAGTTGCGCAGGCGCAGCTCTTTGAGCCCCTGGAAGAGCCCTGCGTCCAGCAGCAGCCGGCGGGGCCCTATTTGAACGAGGTACTTCGAGCCGGTGACGGTTCCGGCCGCTCCCAGGAACTGAATGCTAAGCATGGGTATACCGTTCCGGCTCCGCGTCGAACCGCGCGGCACAGGCGGTGGAGCAAAAGAGGTACCGTTTTCCGCCCCGCTGGCGTTCGGCCACCGATCGCTGGGGGTCCAACCCCATCCCGCAGACGGGATCCCGCTCCTGGCTGGGTTTCCCCTCGCCGGAAAAAACGGACGGCCGGCGATGGTGTGTCTCCAGGTAGACTCGGACGAGCTCTGCGATCAGATGCTCCGGGTCGTCCGAATAGACCACGCGGGCGCCGGTCTCCTTCCTGCAGGCGGCCAGGATTTCTTTCGCCATGTCGCTGATCCCGCCGGTCCCGGTCAGCACCCCGATCAGCTTGCCCTCGTCGTAGGCGATGGCCAGCTCCCCCAGCGTCCCGCTGTGCCCCCCGATGATCACCACGATGTCGGAGCTTCGGATGTTCACGACCTCCCGGCCCATCAAACCGCTCCCGGTATAGATGAGCACGTCGTGGAACTCAGTCGGCGAGTGGTATTTCTGGACGTGCTCGTCCAGGCTCAGCCCCGGCGAGATGCCGATCACAAACCCGCCTGCCTGCTTCGCGCCGCACGCCGCCGCGTGCGGCAGGCCGGAACAGCCGCCGGTGATCAGGATGCACCCCTGCCGGGCGATCTGCTCCCCCACCCGGTGCGCTTTGTCCCGATGCTCTTTGGGCAACTCGCCGGTCGCCGCCCCCATCACGCCGATCTTCATCGGCATCCCCGCCAGCAGAGGCGCTTTCATTGCTGGAGAATCCATTCCGCCCTCCCCTGTTTCATCTCAAATCTCCACTTCCAGATGAAGTAGACCGCCGGGTAGACCAACAGCTCCAGCAGGAAGGAGGTCGCCAGCCCGCCCACCATGGGGGCGGCGATCCGCTTCATCACATCCGCTCCGGCCCCCTGGGACCATAGGATCGGCAGAAGCCCCATGAAGGCGGCCGCCACCGTCATCATCTTGGGCCGGACCCGCTTCACCGCCCCGTGGACGATCGCCTCCTCTAAATCCTTCTCGTTCCGCATCTGCTTCCTGTCCACGGCCTCGTGATAGGCCAAATCCAGGAAGAGGAGCATGAAAACCCCGGTCTCCGCGTCGAGCCCCATCAGCGCGATCATCCCGACCCAGACCGCGATGGAGATGTGGTAGCCGAGCGCCCAAAGCAGCCAGACCGCCCCCACCAGCGAGAACGGGACCGCCAGCAGGACAATGCCGGTTTTCACCGCGGATTTCGTGTTCATGTAAAGGAGCAGGCAGATAATGAACAGCGTCAGCGGAAGCACGACCTTCAGACGCTCCTTGACCCGGATCATGTTCTCGTACTGGCCGCTCCAGAGCAGGGAGTAGCCGGAGGGGACCTTCAGCTCCCGCTCCACCTTCCGTTTGGCCTCGGCCACGTAGCCGCCGACGTCCCGGCCGGCCATGTCCACGTAAACGTAGCCGGAGAGCAGGCCGTTCTCGTTGCGGATCATCGCGGGGCCGGAGACCAGTTTAATCTCCGCCAATTGCGCTAAAGGGATCTGCTGGCCCATCATCGTGGGCACCAGCACCCGCTGAAGCTCCTCGATGTCGTCCCGGAGCTCCCGGGGGTACCGGACGTTCACGGAATACCGCTCCCGCCCCTCCACGGTGGTAGTGACGGTCTCTCCCCCGATGGCGGTCATAATGACCATCTGCACGTCGCTTACGCTCAAGCCGTAGCGGGCCAGCTGTTCCCTCTTCAGGTCAAAGTCCACGAAGTAGCCGCCGGCTACCCGTTCGGCGTAGACCGACCGGGTGCCGGGCACATCCCGCAGGATCATCTCCAGGTGGGTCCCGATTTCTTCGATCTGCTTCAGGTCAGCGCCGAAGACCTTAATGCCGACCGGCGTCCGGATCCCGGTAGTGAGCATGTCGATCCGGTTCTTGATCGGCATGGTCCAGGCGTTGGTGGTGCCGGGGATTTTGAGCGCCTGGTCCATCTCCCCGATCAGTTTTTCGTAGGTGACCCCTTTCCGCCATTCCTTCTCCGGCTTCAGGACGACGACGGTTTCCATCATCGAGAAGGGAGCCGGGTCGGTCGAGCTCTCCATCCGCCCCGCCTTGCCGAAGACCCTCTCCACCTCCGGGAAACCCTTCAGGATGACGTCCTGTTTCTGGAGGAGGGCCTGCGCCCCGGTGACGGAGATCCCCGGCAGGGTGGTCGGCATGTACAGCAGGGTCCCTTCCCGCAGAGGGGGCATGAATTCCGAGCCGAGGCCCAGGTAAACCGGGACGGCGGTCAGGACCAGCGCGGCGGCCGCGGCCAACGTGGCGACACGATGCCTCAGGACGAACCGGCAGGCCGGCTCGTAGATCCGGAAGAGCACCCGGCTGACCGGATGTTTTTCTTCCGGGTAATAAGTCCCTACCGCTAACGAGGTGGCGAGTTTGGAAACAGCCCGTTCCGGCAAGCTCGGGGCGGAATCCCGTCGGCGCCATGGCCAGCGAAAACGGATTGGGTCCATCCGGGCGAACATCATCCGGAGGGCGGGATCCAGCGTGATCGCCAGGACGGCCGCGATCGCCATCGCCAGGTTCTTCGCCCACGCCAGCGGCCGGAAGAGCCGCCCCTCCTGGTCCACCAACGTGAAGATGGGGAGGAACGCCACCGCGATCACCAACAGGGAGAAAAAGACCGCGGGGCCGACCTCCTTGAGGGCCTTGAGCCGCACCGCGTGGAAATCCCCTTTGCGGCCCCCCTCGATCCACTGTTCCAGCCGTTTGTAGGCGTTCTCTACCTCGACGATCGCCCCGTCCACCAGCACGCCGATCGAGATGGCGATGCCGGAGAGGGACATGATGTTGGAGGTCAGGTTCATGCCGCGCAGGAGGATGAAGGAGAGTAGGACCGAGACCGGGATCGTGACGATCGGGATGATCGCCGACGGAAAGTGCCAGAGAAAAATCAGGATCACGATGCTGACGATGATCATCTCCTCGATCAGCTTTTCCTTCAGGTTTTTGATTGCCCGTAGGATCAGCTCCGACCGGTCGTAGGCCGTCACCACCTTGACGCCGGGCGGCAGCGAGGGCTCCACCTCCTTAAGCCGGGCCTTGACCCGCCGGATCACGTTCAGCGCGTTCTCCCCACTGCGCATAATGACGGTGCCGCCCACCACCTCCCCCTCTCCGTCCAGGTCGGCCAACCCACGGCGCAGGTCGGGCCCCAACACCACCGAACCGATCTGTTTGATGAGGACCGGCGTGCCCTGCTTGTCCACACCCACGACGATCTGCTCGATCTCCTGCACGGATTTGGCGTAGCCGCGGCCCCGGACCATGTACTCCGCGCCGGAGAATTCCAGCAGGCGGCCGCCTACCTCCTGGTTGCCCTGCCGAATCGCCTCGACCACTTTCGTCAGAGGGATGTTATAGGCCAGCAGTTTGTTGGGATCGACAGTGACCTGGTACTGTTTGACGAACCCTCCGAGGGAGGCGACTTCAGCGACGCCGGGCACGCTCTGAAGGTGGTAACGCAGGTTCCAATCCTGGAAGGAGCGTAATTCCTGGAGATCATGCTGTCCGGTTTTGTCCACCAGCGCGTACTGGAAGACCCACCCGACGCCGGTGGCGTCCGGCCCCAGCTCGGTTTTGACCCCCTCGGGGAGGCGGGGAACGATCTTGCTCAAGTATTCCAGCGTGCGGCTCCGAGCCCAGTAAAGATCGGTGCCATCCTTGAAGATGACGTACACGTAGGAGAATCCAAAATCGGAAAAACCCCGGATCGCCTTCACATTCGGGGCGCCGAGCAGAGCGGTGACGATTGGGTAAGTGACCTGGTCCTCGATGAGATCCGGGCTGCGGTCCCAGCGGGAGTAGATGATGACCTGCGTGTCAGAGAGGTCGGGGATGGCGTCCAGCGGGATGTTCCGGGCGGACCAGACCGCCGCCACCATCGCGGCCATCACAAAGATGAGGA
>OBEQ010853210.1_pt1 | contig 30097 bp, 26 predicted proteins | sample 1670901 | NCBI WGS metagenome assembly OBEQ01 (sample SAMEA104232315, study PRJEB22302) | groundwater metagenome | biome: forest; feature: aquifer; material: groundwater | place: USA | collected 2011-08-07 | depth 5.4 m
CGAACTCAAGGACGGCGTGCCGCAAGTGCCGCTCGCCGAGCGGCACCAGCTTGCTGAGGCACTCGGACTTGATGGACAGCACGAACCTCTCCGCGAAGGCGTTCAAGTTCGGGCTGTGCGCAGGGAGCTTGAGGCACTCGACGCCAGCCTGACGAAGGACCGCGCGGAAGGCGTCGGTGAAGAGCGGGTCGCGGTCGTGGATGAGGTAGCGCTTCCCGACCAGGAAGCCGTCGACACCATCGGTGAGGTTGCGCGCGACCTGCTTCATCCAGTCGCCGTGCGGCTGCCGCACGATGCCGGCGATCTGGACGCGTCGCGCCTTGATGTCGATGACGAAGAGGACGAAGTAGCGGACGAGCCCGGTGAAGGTGAGTACCTCGACGGAGAAGAAGTCGGTCGCCGCGATCACGCCGAGATGCGCCTTGAGGAAGGTCTTCCAGGGCATGCGCTTGCCGCGCGCGGGCGCGGGTTCGAGGCCGTGCTCCTTGAGGACACGCTTGATGGTGTTGCGGCCGAGTTCGTGGCCGACGTTGCGGAGCGCGCCGAGCAGGCGCGTGTAGCCCCAGCTCGGATTCTCGGTGGCGAACGTGACCACGAGCTGGCGAACGGTGGGTACGTGTACGCCGGCCGGGAGGCCGGCGCCGCGTCGAGCGGTGCCGTCGTACTTCCTGGCGACGAGCTCGCGGTACCAGCGCAAGACCGTCTCCGGCGTCACGAGTCCAGCGAGCTCGTCCAGTACGCGTCGGCCCACGACCTTGCCCTTCACTGCCAGCCGACGGCGCTGGTCGTCCGTGAACCCGAGCCGGCGCCCTCCGAGCTGCTCGCGCAGAACGCGGTTCTCCTCCTTGAGGTAGTCGATGACCTCGAGCTGGCGGCGGTTGACCCAGCCGGCCATCAGCATCAGCAGGAACTGCAGCGGCTCGGCGGTCATCATGGGCATCGTATCGTGCCTACCGTGCCGGCAGATCGGGCCCGGACACGTCGGGTGCCACGCGATGCAAGGGCTGAAGATCTCAGCATGTTTCGTGGGGATCCTATTTGGCACCGGACGCGGTCATCCGGCGACGGCGAGGGCGGCGCTTCGCGCTCGGCCTCGTCGACTAGCGACAGCAAGAGCTGCAGCTGGTTGGGCGACAAGCGCTCGCTCGTCTGGCCGAGGTCCTTGCGCAGGAGGCGCGCGTTATCGAGGCTGAGTCGGGCGACCTCGTTGGAGAGGCGCGCGATCAAGCCAATGGCCAGATCGATCGCGGCCCCGTGCTGGCCGCCGGCACGCATCAGGCGGGGCATCGATTCTACGAGAAGCGCACCGAGCACGCAGACGCTCAAAGCCCGGGGGCGTTTTACGCACCTCGGTTCTGAATCAGAGGTTGGTCCCGACCGACGCCCCGGCGCAGGTGACCGTCCCGCCGAGGATGTTGTCGTCGATCCGGACCGGGCCGGTGAACGGCCCCGCGCAGTAGACCGAGTTCGTGAAGCCCGCGCCGATGTTCCCCAGGACGATGTTGCGACCGGTCGGGATCGAGCCGGCCGTCCGGCCGAGCAGCGCAACCGCCGCCAGGGTCGTGCCGGCCGGGGACTCGACCATGTTTCCGTTGAAGACGTTCTGGTCACAGGAGGCGCCGATCGAGCTGCAGGAGATGGCGTAGCCGACGCTCCACGCGGTCGCCATCGTGACGTTGTTGGCCGAGACGATCGTCTTGGACACACCCTCGAGGTGGAGCGCCTGGAACACCGTGTTCTGGACGATGCGGTTGTTCGAGATGATCTCGTTGCTCGGGAACCCACCGTTGTTCTGCGAGAAGCGGACGACGTAGTTCGCCGGGGCGCCGGCCGGACGGACGATATAGTTCCCGGTGAGCCGCACGCCCGTCGAGTTGCGGATGATGTCGAGGGTGGCCGTATTCGCCGTCGGATTGCCGAGGATCGTGTTGTTCGAGAACGTGACGTTGTTCGCGCGGACGGCCTGGACGTTGCCGCCGACGACCAGGTTGTTCGAGAAGACCGACTCGTTCCCCGCCCCCGCGTCGGAGAGCGTGACCGAGAAGGCGCTGTTCGTGTGCAACATCACGTTGCCGGTGATGGTCAATCGCACGGGCCCCGCAGAGGTCGGCTCGTAGTCGATGTCCTGGTCGCCGATCGAGTTCCAGACCGAGCCCATGACGGTGCCGCTGGCGACGTCGTGCTGCAGGGCGAGGCCGCTGCGGCCGCACTGACGGGCGACGACGTGCGAGATCAGGACTCCCGTGATCTGGTGCGTCGCGTCGGTGCCGAGCAGGCGAACGCAGTCGCCCAGGCCGGAGCTGCTCGGGCCGAGCGTCACGTCCGCGACGACCGTCCTGTCGCCGGCACCGATCTGGATCATATGGACCTGGCCAGCCGAGTCCGGGTTAAAGAGGCCGACCTGATTCATCGAGATCGCCCGGACCGATCCGCCGTTCAGCTCGATGCCGAACCAGGTTCCGGCGTGACCGTCGCCGGTCATGTCGAAGATCGTCGAGGGACCGGCGCCGGTGAGGGTCTGCCCCTGGCCGAGGCTGATGCTGGCGAACCGGTTGTAGTTCAGCGTCCAGTGGCCGGGGCCGACGCAGCCGTGCATCACCCCGGGAGCCGCGTACATCGCGCGGAACGCCGGCCCATCGTCGATGCCGTCGTTGGGGATCGCTCCGTAGTCGACGGGGTTGGCGCAGTCGGTCGAAGACAAGGCCTGCGTGATCATTCCCGGTGGCGAGACCGGGGCGGTCTCGTCGCCGGTGGGGGACATGCACGCTGCGAGCAGGCCAAAGAGGATCAGGGATATTCTCGTTGCAAAGGTGTGCATGATGATCTCCTGTGAGAGTCGAGATTGAAGCGATCGAGCTGCGAACGTTAAACCGCGTCGTCCAGCTTGGAGCCCTTTTCCAGGAAGGTGATCGACTGCTTGACCACCACGGGCTCCGAGGCATGCTGGCCCAGGGTGCCGCCAAGCGTGCGACAGCGCAGTAGGCGGGGCTGGTGTTCGATCAGCTGCTCACGTCATTCGCAGATGCAGTTGCCTCGACAGTCGGGACCGTAGAAGCAGGTGCCGTCACAGTGCGCCAGGCACTGCCCACGGGTGGAATAGTACGACTCGTCGTCGCAGCTCCAGTGGATCGGACACATCGCCGCCATGCTCTCCGGCTCAACGCCGGCCGGGCCGCTGGAGACGGCCCTCCTGCGCCTCTGCGGTCTGCTGCTCGGGTTCCCCATTTTGGCAGCCCGCCAGTGCTACTGGATGCCACGATCATGAGTACGATTGCGCGCATCTTGCATCCTCCACTTCGGCGGCACACTGGCCACTCCCGGGCAGATTGCAAGTCCAGGGCCAGTCGATTGCTGAAGAGTTCCTTGGCCTCCACCTACGACTCGGGCGAAATGCGCGTACAGATTGAGCGGTCGATTCGTAAGCTCACTCTGGCTGCTCTTGCAGCGGATCGGGCAGCACGGTCAGGATCGGCCGTGCCAGGTGCAAAGGCGACGGGAACAGCGAGGGCTGCTTGGCGCGATCGCCGCGACTGTGACAGCAGGCTGCGGCCGGTGTGACGCCTCGCCGCCTTCGCTGCGAATTCGCCAACGTGGCGCGAGTGGCAGCAGGCCGGAGCGTCGCGGGCTCTGGCGTTGCGTGTGGCGACCGATCTAGACAACCGTTCGATCGCACGCAGCCCAGAGCCTTTCAAGTCTTCAAATCAGCGATCTTGCAAGTGATCGATCTTGGTGACGTTTCGATTTTCCCCGCAGGCTGCTAGCCTGGACCAAGGCTGGACCAAGGCTGGACCAAGGCTGGACCAGTAGTGGACCAGTAGTGGACCAGTAGTGGACCAGTAGCGGACCAGTAGCGGATCGTGCCCACGCCGTCGGCGCCGGGCGTCGCCCTGCCCTGGTAGGTGCGGCAGGTGCCTCCGCCCGTGTTCTGCATCCCGCCGCTCGACTCGACGGTGCACACGGTGATCTCGAGATCCGAATTCGCCAGCGCGCGCACCGAGGTGAGCCATGGGCTGGTGGAGCTGCGGTAGGTCCCGACGTCGAGAACCTCTCGAGGGCAATGCTCATTTCCCATCCGCGGGGCAAGCCCCACGCCAGCAGTCAGGCACGCGAAGTCGGCGACACCTCAGGCGCGCACGCGAACCACCGGCCCGAAGATCGTACCGTCGGTACGTACCAGTGGTACGCCGACGCGCGCCGCGGCGGGCGGCCGCGACCGTGATTTCGCATGCCTACGCGCCGTTCGTGGTGCGTCGCGACTGGCCCGGATCCTGAACTACGTCGACTCACCCATCGCAACGATGAGGAGGAGACGATGATGAAAAAATGGATCCTGGCGGGGATGTGCCTGACATTTCTCGGTCTCGGTGCCTGCGCCACCGACGACGATGACGTGAGCGAGCCCGACGAGAGCACTGCGGGAGCGCGCTCGCCCAAGTTCGAGATCGAGTACACCTACTTCTCCAGCGAGGACATGACGACGGAGGTCGGCGGGAAGACCTACTACTGCCACGGTCTGCCGCATTCCTGGGGCGACACCTCGCCGTACTCCACCAAGGTGAGGACGCCGTGCGAGCCCGGCTCGCCCTAGTCTGAGGATGGATTGGCCTCGCCGTCGAAGCGCGTCAAAGTTCTCGCCATGACCAGCACGCGCACCGTCGTGGCACTCGCAGGTCGCCGCATCGACGCCACCGACTCATCGGCGCGTGCGCCGACCGAATCCCGTGAAATTGCGGGCGCGGCCAGCCCCTGCGCGCCGAACGCGCGCTGGCACGAATGCTCCTGCATGCATCTCTTGTAGGTTGGTGTGTGAATAGATAGTACTCATTGGGCCAACAACTCAAAGCGAGAAGTGACCACAAGTGAAGCAGTCTGCCCGATCGATCCTCGCCACCGCTCTCGCATCGACCCTCTCACTGGCCGCCAGCGCCTGCAGCGATGATGGCCTGCCCATCGAAGGAGTCGACTCCATCGAGCAGAACGCGTTCATCGCCGACACCCTCGCCTGGGCGCGCACCGGGACGGCTCCCGCCAGCATCCCGGTCTGCTGGGAAACCGCCGGCTTCGCCACGGAGAAGGGCTGGTCCAGGACTGTCATCGAGGCGCGCTTCGAGAACCAGCCGTTCTTCCATGTCGACTTCACCGGATTCGGCCAGTGCACGCCCACCTCGCAGGGAGTCCGCATCCGGATTCTCGACGAGGCCGCCGCGCCCCACGTCGTGGTGCTGGGCAATAGCCTGAATGCCCGCGTCAACGGCATGGTCTTGAACTTCACCTTCTTGAACTGGAACAACTCGAGCAGCGGCAACTACTGCCACGACACCGAGGCCGGGCGCAAAGACTGCATCGAGCGCATTGCGATGCATGAGTTCGGGCACGCGCTCGGGATGTCCCACGAGAATAATCGCCTAGACAAGCCAAGCACCTGCGACGACGCCCCGCAAGGTCCGGACGGCACCGTCTTTGTCGGCAACTTCGACTACTTCTCCTTGATGTCGTACTGCCCCAACGACCAGGCGCACTGGAACGGCGGCGGCAACCTGTCGGAGACCGACAAGGCCGGATTGTCGCGCATGTACGGCAACGGCGGCGTCGTCTACGTGGGCGTGACGGGCACCTCCAGCACCTTTCCCATCGACTCCGGCTTTCCCCGCGCCGAGGGTGTCTGCCAGCTGGGCACGACCGGCGAGACCTGCATGACCGCTGACGTGAACGGCGACGGGAAGGATGATCTCCTCAGGCTCAAGCACACGGGCGGACAGGTCCTGGTGCAGCTCGGCACCGCGACCGGAGGCTTCTCCGCGGCCACGCAGTGGCATCCCAATCTCTACAACTGGGGTCCCGACTACGTCGTGGTCGGCGACTTCACCGGTGACGGGCGGGCCGACATCGCCAAGCTCCAGCAGGAAAATGGCGACGTGCTGGTCGCTCCGTCGCTGCTCAACAATACCTTCGGCCCGCCCGTCAAGTGGCACGACACCTTCGCCGCGATCCTCGGGTCCACCTACGCGGGCGATTTCAACGGCGACAACAAGCTGGACCTCGTGGCCATTGCCGTTGACGGCAGCAACACGGTGCGGGTCGCGCTGTCCAATGGCACGTCGTTCACCACCAACAGCGTCTGGCACAGCAGCTTCTGCGCCAATGGCTACAGGAGCGTGGGTGACGTCAACCACGACAACAAGGACGACCTGGTCTGCTTCGACCGTGCGACCGGCGACGTGCGCGTCAACCTGTCCTCGGGCACGAGCTTCGCCGCCGGGATCGGCGCGCTCTGGTACACGCGCTTCTGCTTTCCTAACTCGAGCGAGATTCCCACCGTCGCCGACATCGACAACGACGGCTTCGCCGACATCGTGAAGTTCAACCTCGGCACCGGTGGCTTCATCTACACGGCCGTGTCCAACGGTGCGAAGTTCACCAACTACGCTTGGGCGGCCGATGGACAGTGCATGCAGAACGACGAATGCTGGATGGCCGACATCACTGGCGGCGGCAAGGCCGACGTGCTCAGCCTCAAGCGGTAGCCTGCTCCACCCACTTCCGCCTGTCCTTCGCCATAAGTCCGATCTATCGAGAACCATTGTGATCTCCAGCATTGCGTTCAACCTGAACAGACGAGGTGTTCTCGGGATACGGCGCCGTCGCGATAGATCGGGCACGCGGCCGCCGGCGTCAGGTGCCAGAACTCGATCCGCGTAGATCCGCCACAGATCTGGTCGCACAAGGTCGCCTGCCCGAACGCACCAAGTCGGGTTCGGTCGTCGATCCTCGGCTGGAGACGCTCGAGTCCGCGGCCCAAAGCGGTCTCGGGCCGCCTTCGGCGACGTGACCCCTCGGTGAGCGACACGCGCCCACGATGCCGAGGCAAGTCAGCAGGAGGGCGGCCGCGACGTCGGCAGTGGTCAGCTACGCCGCGGGGCGATGGTAGAAGGTGAGCAAGCCGCCGAGGCGTTCACGCCGCACGATGGGCGCGTTGTCGTTGACCGGTGCGGCCGGCGTGATCAGCCGGTTCTCAAGGCCTTGGTGGTTCCGTTCCACGTGGTAATGGTCGACGAACTCGGTGATGGCGTTCCGCAAGTGCCGCTCGCCGAGCGGCACCAGCTTGCTGAGGCACTCGGACTTGATGGACAGCACGAACCTCTCCGCGAAGGCGTTCAGGTTCGGGCTGTGCGCAGGGAGCATGAGGCACTCGACGCCGGCCTGACGAAGGACCTCACGGAACGCGTCGGTGAAGAGCGGATCACGATCGTGGATCAGGTATCGCGTGCCCTTGAGGAACCCATCGACGTCGTCGGTGAGGTTCCGCGCGACCTGCATCATCCAGGCACCGTGCGGCTGCCGTACGGCGCCGGCGATTTGAACGCGTCTCGTCTTGATGTCGATGACGAAGAGGACGAAGTAGCGGACGAGCCCGGTGAAGGCGAGCACCTCGACGGAGAAGAAGTCGGTCGCGGCGATCTCACCCAGGTGAGCCTTGAGGAAAGTCTTCCAGGGCATCCGCTTGCCGCGCGAGGGCGCGGGCTCGAGACCGTGCTCGAGCAGGATGCGCTTGATCGTGTTCCGCCCGAGCTCGTGGCCAATGTTGCGGAGGGCGCCCAGAAGGCGCGTGTACCCCCAGCTGGGGTTCTCGGTAGCGAAGGTGACCACGAGCTCGCGAATGGTAGGCGAGCGGACAGGCCGGCCCACGCCCCTTCGAGCGGTGCCATCGTACTTCTTGGCGATCAGCTCGCGGTACCAGCGCAAGATCGTTTCCGGCGTCACGAGGCCGGCAAGCGCGGCCAGCCGGTGGCGGCCCACCACCCTGCCCTTCAATGCCAGGCGTCGGCGTTGGTCGTCCGTGAACCGGACCTGGCGCCCGCCGAGCTGCTCGTGCAGGACGCGGTTCTCTTCCTTCAGGTAGTCGATCGCCTCGAGTTGGCGTCGGTTGACCCAGCCCGCCATCACCATGAGCAGGAACTGCAGCGGCTCGGCGGTCATCATGGGCATCGTATCGCGCCGAGCCTGACCTCGGGTCGGCCCAGAAGCACCGGGTGGAATGCGGTGCAAGGGCTGGAGATCTCAGCGCGTTTTCACGCGGATCCTATTTGGCACAGGACGGGATGGTCGAGGAATTCGTGGATGTGATCGAGAAGCAGAAGAAGCAGCTGGGCGAGTGAGCGGCTACTGCTCGTCCGCAGGCGACTGCAGCTCGTCCGTAGACGGCTGCAGCTCGTCCGTAGACGGCTGCAGCTCGTCCGTAGACGGCTGCAGCTCGTCCGTAGACGGCTGCAGCTCGTCCGCCGGCTGCGACGCGCCGCGCAGGCCCCAGGGGTTGTTGCAGGTGATGTGCAGGTCGTCGACCTGGATCCACTGATCCTGACCGGTGCCCCAGAAGCCGGCGTAGAACAGAGCATGGTGGCTGTCGGCGACGAAGCTGAACTCGTACCGGTTGTAGCCCCCCGGGGTCGCGGCCAGGTGGATGGAGTTCAGACCTGGGAGGCCGTCCCTCCAGCTCCGCACCGCAATGTCACCGTTCTGGAGGTTGGCGGAGGCTCGGATCCACACGCTCACGGTGCACCACTCTCCAGCGACCGTGGGCAGGTTGGTATTCACGGCGTTCCAGACGTTGGGGTCCCAGTTGCGAACCCAGCCGTTGTTGTTGCCCCAGTGCGCCAGGCCGATTCCGTGATCGATCCCGGCGTTGCCGGCGAACCACCAGCCGCCGTTGCCGTTGAACTCGAAGCCGTCGCCCCACTGCACAGTACCAGCCTGCGCGGTGCTGATGCCCATCGCGCCCATCGAGAGAATGCAAGCCATCACTGCTGCGAACTTTCGGATCATCGTCGTCTCCTCGTCTTCGGTTGTTTCTGGCCACGCGGGCCATCGCTAAGAGGAGTCACGCCACCGACCGACGATTCACAACAATTCGCGGGACGGACGCAACCCTGCGCTGTCTCTGGGGATTCGCGTGACGGTTCGGAGGGGCCTGGGTGCGTTCACACCTGTGCTTCGCCACAACTCCATCCGCCCGGTGCGACGTGAACGCGAGCTGCTTACGAGGTGCGAGTCGGCCGAGCCGAGGGCCCGGAATGGTCGAGCGGCGAGCGAGAACCCGCGCGGAGGACCTCTCCTCTGCCCGCTCGTCGCGCAGCGGTGCAGTCGGAGGCTTGCATGACGGGAAGGCTGGTCGAGACGGGCCGGGAGCTACGCGGCGGCGCGCCACTCGTAGCGGTGGTGGAGCCCGCCGAGCTTCGGCAGCGCGATGACCTCGGCATCGCCGGCGCGACGAGTCTGCGGCGCACGGTTCGTGGGCGTGGCCTTCACGAGGCCGAGGTGCGTACGGTCATCATGGTAGTACGCGACGTAGCCTCGGAGCAGGCGGCGCAGGTGTAGCTCGTTGAAGACGACGACGTGGTCGAGGAGTTCGCGACGGACGCTGCCGATCCAGCGCTCCGCGACGCCGTTCTGCCACGGACTTCGAGGCGCCGTACGGATCGGCTCAGTGTCGAAGGACTTCACCGTCGACACGACGTGCGCCGAGAAGGTCGCGTCGCGGTCGAAGATGAGGTGTCGTGGCGCCGTGTCGAACGGGAACGTTTCTCGAAGCTGCCGGACGACCCAATTCGAGCTCGGATGGTCGGTGACGTTGAAGTGGAGGATGCGCCGTCGGCCGTGTCTCGATCGCGAACCACACGTAGCGCACGCGGAACGTCACCGTCGGGACGACGAAGAAGTCCATGGCGGCGATTGCGTCCCGGTGGTTGCGCAGGAACGTCATCCAGCGCTGCAGGGCTTCGGGATTCGGCCGACGACGTGGCATGAGTCGCGACACTCGCTCGCGTCAGGTGCCAAAACGCGATCGCCGCAGATCGGGCAGAGAACCGAGGGCGCGGTGGCCTCAGCCGACCTCAACAAGCTAGGTGCGATCGTCGATCCTCGACATCTCTGCAAGGAGCCGCGCCCCGAAGCGGCCTCGAGCCGTCGTCGGCAACGCGGATCCCACGGACGCGCCACACGGGTTCGATACCGAGGTAAGGACAGCAGCAGGACGGCGGGGGCGCCCGTGTCAGCTACGCTGCGCGGCGGTAGTAGAAGCTCAGCAAGCCGCCGAGGCGTTGACGACGCGCGATGGGCGAGTTGTCGTTCACCGGCGCCTCAGACAGCACGGCCGTGGAGATCAGCCGATTCTCAAGGCCTTGATGGTTGCGCTCGAGGTGGTAGTGCTCGAAGAACTCGGTCACGGCCACGCGAAGGTGGCGCTCGCCGAGGGGCACGAGCTTGTCCAGGCACCCGGACTTGATGGACAGAACGAAGCGCTCCGCGTAGGCGTTGAGGTTCGGGCTGTGCGCGGGCAGCTTGAGGCACTTCACGCCCGTCCTCTCGAGGAGGTCGCGGAAGTCCTTGGTGAACAGCGGGTCTCGGTCGTGGACGAGGTAGCGCTTGCCCATCAGGAAGCCGTCGACACCGTCAGTGAGGTTCCGCGCGACCTGCTGCATCCAGGCACCGTGCGGCTGCCGCACGGTGCCGGCCACCTGGACGCGGCGAGTCTCGAGGTCGATCACGAACAGCACGAAGTAGCGGACAAGCCCAGTGAGTGTGAGCACCTCGACGGCGAAGAAGTCGGTCGCGGCGATGACGCCAAGATGCGCCTTGAGGAAGGTCTTCCAAGGCATGCGCTTGCCCCGCGAGGGTGCAGGCTCGAGACCGTGCTCCGCGAGGATGCGCTTGATGGTGTTGCGGCCGAGCTCGTGGCCGAGGTTGCAGAGGGCGCCGAGAAGGCGCGTGTAGCCCCAGCTGGGGTTCTCGGTCGCAAGGGTGACCACGAGCTCGCGAACGGTAGGCGATCGGACAGGCCGGCCAGCGCCGCGTCGAGTGGTGCCGTCGTACTTCTTGGCGATGAGCTCGCGGTACCAGCGCAAGATCGTCTCCGGCGTCACGACCCCTGCGAGCTCCTCCAGCACGCCTCCGCCCACGACCTTGCCCTTCGCTGCCAGCCGACGCCGCTGGTCGTCAGTGAACCGGAGCCGGCGCCCGCCGAGCTGCTCGCGCAGGACGCGGTTCTCCTCCTTCAGGTAGTCGATCGCCTCAAGCTGGCGACGGTTGACCCAGCCGGCCATCAGCATCAGCAGAAACTGCAGCGGCGCGGCGGTCATCGCGGCCATCGTAGCGCGTCCGAAAGGAGGTCGCGCTTGCCCAGGACCGCCAGGACAGCGCCACGCAAGCCGCGAAGATCTCAGCGGGTTTCACCCGATCGTAATCTGGCACAGGACGGGGTACTTCTGACCAGGCGGATCGCGCCACCGGCGCGCGCCTCGAGCTCGGCCAGGTAGTAGTTGCAGAAGTGGTAGAGGTCGAGGCCGAAGGTCTGCACGTTCGCGCAGGGCGCGATCGCGGCCCCTCCGAGCGAGAAACTCAGGCTCGAATCGACCCACCAGCTTCAGGCACCTTCACCTCCCACTCCTCCTCGTCCATGAGCCGGAGGAGCACTTCCGCGAGGCGAGAGCGGCCGTTCGGCTTGTGTCCATTACGGGGGGGCCGGGGGGAGGCTGCCGTCGGCACCATGTCGCGGTCCGGCAGCTTCTGGCCATCGCGGACGCGGAAGTTCCAATCATGTCGCGCCTTGACGACATTCTGGGGCGCATCAAAGCCAGTGCCGCCGACGTCGTGTGCGCTGCCGAGGAGTTCGTCATTCAGGAAGATGCTGCAGTTGCTCTCGTAGCCCCAGCCGCCCTGATTGCCCAGCTCGAATCGAATATTGTAGATGCCGTCGGGCAGCTCGCGGATTCGCGTCGCAGTCTCATTGAGCCCTGTCTCAACCAGTAGTTCGCCATTGATGTACACGCGTCCTTGATCGTCGCATGGACCCAATTCGACGCGCAGGAGCGCCGGGCCGTGGTCTCTCGTCTGCCACTGGCCTGCGGGGACGACCGGGCTGCGCGAGGTGGTCTGGCGCTGGTTGGGTCCGTCGGCGTTCAGCTTTGCCAACTGAATCATCGCGTAAACGTCTGCGGGCGACTGTGAGGTGCTGGCGACCGAGCGTGCCGCCGTGAGTGGCAGCGTCAGCCGCTGGTTCGTGACGGTGACCGGCCCGAAGAACAGCGGGCAGCCCGGCGGCGCGATCCGGAGCGTCAGATTGAAGCTGGCGCTCGTCCCGTTCACCATCCAGTCCCCAACATCCAGCTGCAGTCGAAAGCCCCACCCGATGTCGAGCTCCTGGACCACGTTCCCGTCCACACGGATAGAGGTCCCGAGCTTGATGCCTGCGTCGCCGACAATGGAGAAGACGAATCCTCCATCTTCCAGGAAGGCGCGAAGGCTGACGCCGACGTTCCTGCCGAAGACCGGGATCCCCCACTGCTCTTCGTACACCACCTGCATCGCACGCGTCTCTCCGAGCGGGCTGCCGGCAAGGGTGCGGCTCACCGGCGGCGGGTCGCAGAGAAACGACGCCCCGCGCAGCTCGACCGCGCCCTGCAGCTCGGGGTGCATGTTGTAGGAGACCAACTGCTTGGACACGTCCGCGAGCAGCGAGTTCAGAGGTGCGCTCGGAGTTGCTTCCAGCGCCTTGATCCAGCAGTAAGTGAAAGCGCCGCTCGGGCGGCCATCGAAAGATGTGTCCGCCGCGGTCTCGCTGCTGGCACACGCAGAGACGGTCACACCGCCCGCCAGCGAGCGGGCATGCTCGATGCGCTTCCGGCCCTGTAGCTGCTTGGCAATCTCCAGCGGGGGCTTGATGAAGCGAGGCGCAGCGTCGATCCCTGCCGAGAGAAGCTTCGAGATATCGCCCGAGTGACAAGCATCCACGGTGAGGGTCAGAGCGGTCCCAGCCGGGACCGAAGCGATGATCTCTGCGATCTCCTTGTCGCTAAGGGCAGAATTGCGATCCCCGAAGGAGAAGTCCGTTGGGCACAGGATCTCGTCGAACCCATCGGCCTCCCCGATGCCTGTCGCCGGGCGCCGCGCGCCGTGGCCGCTGAAATGGAACAGCAGGTGGTCGCCGGGGCTGCTCGAGGCGAGCATGTCGCGCAGCGCCGTTTCGATGGCCCTCTTGGTCGCGTATCCGTCGAAAAGCGATTGGATGGCGGCGGCGGGAACGCGCAATGTGCGCGTCAGGTAGTCCATAACGTCTTGGGCGTCGTTGATGCAGCCCCTGAGCGTCTGGTCTGGGAAATTCTTGTAGACGTTGATTCCAACGACAACAGCCTTGATCATGGCGACACCTCCTCCGGTCTAGTTGTGTAGCGGGGCATTTCGCCCTCACCGAGCAAAGGCGCATCCGAAGCTCGGAACCCACCACACGAGCCATCGAAAGATCACCGCAAGCCTCAGTCAGCGAGATCGCGGCGCCCACCCGCCACCGGTGGCACAGCGCGCGGCGCGCCGCTCGCGGCTCGGCGCGTCCGCGGTCATCATCTCCCGCATGGGCAGTCGGGCGATGGCGTCGACGAGCGTGAGCTCGTCGTCGTCGAAGGACGCCTCCGCCGGCCCACGAGGTCGGGGCGCAAGCTTTTTGCTGTTCATGGTCATCTCCAGTGCGAGCGGCCGATCTGGCCCCGCCGCTGGAGAAGGCGCGTGCGTGCGTTGCTACCCACCATCCGACGCGCGCGTTCGCCGTAGATGGGAGCATGGTCCAAAGGTTCGGGAGGTGGGGAGGCTCGTCGTGCTGGAGAGCCATTCGCCGGCGATCGACGCTGCGTGGTAGACGCACGGCCGCGCGCCAGGTCGGGGCACTACCAGAAGTAGACGCCGCCGCCGGTCTTGCCGCCGCCGGTCTCGCCGGTGCAGCTGTTGACGTACGCGTAGGAGAGAGCGAGGCGACGGGTCGGCGCCTCCGCGTGCGGGGTCTACACAGACGTCTGCACGACGATGCCCTGGGGGCGCGGACGCGTCAGCTGCGCCGTCGCCCCGGCCGGAGGGCGCCCCTTCGCATCGACGCGAGCTGAATCCTCCGGCTCCTCCGTTCGGGTCCGTGGGATCGGCGCAGTTCTCCGCAGCCTCGGCCCGCTCGGCCCGGCCCGCCTCGTCGCCGAGATGGGCGCTCTGGGCGCCGAGCGCGACTCTCCTGTGCATGCATTCGCCGCCGGACGACCATCGTCCGGTACACAGAAAGGCGCCGGCGGCCCTCGAACAACCACCAGGCACAGGCGTGCTCAGCTATGGATGCGATACCATCCAGAGATCATGAGTCGGCGTGTCGTTGCCGAGGTGAGAACCCGCGAGACGAAATGGGGTGTTCGGCTCTCCGCGACCTCGAAGGCCACCATCCGGTTGAACGTCGGCAGGACCACGCATTCGGTCCCCGGTCGGTCCTCGGGTAGAAGGTGGAGCAAGCCGCCGAAGTCGAGTCGCCAGTCCTTGGTCAAGCTCAGCGCGAACGCGACGTCGCCATTGGCGGCATCCGTATGCGGCTCCAAGAAGTCGCCAGGCGCGTACCAGCTGGCGAACATCTCGAGGGGAGTAGCCGTGCGGCCCCCGATGATGGCGGCGAGGCCCTCACGGACCTCATGTGAGGCAAGCCATGAAAACCCCGCGCAAACTGCACATTGGCAGAATGCGTAGTGATTGCGCCTCAGTCTCCGAAATCGATAGCTGGGCGAGTCGTTCACGACGACATGCCACCCGAATGCAGGCATGTGCTGAAGAAATGCATACAGGCGCTCGCTCATGCTCGCGGGCATGAACTCGTCGATGACCAGCATCGAGTGTTCAGTAGACGACGAGCACGCCCGCGTGCCACAGCCATCGCGCCCCCTGCGCCAGATCGATGGCTGCACCGGTCGGCAGAATCAGCCGCTCGCCTGTTGTAGCGGAGGGGCGAAGGTGATCGGAGAGCAACCGTCGGGTTGATCCCGTTGGTCCGATGACCCCACCGTCCGGCTCGGCGAGGAAGACGCGCTTGCCCGTCGGTCCGTACGGGCCATCCTCGGGCGCGGCGAGGACGCGCGGACCGGTCGGTCGTACGGCCCCCTTCTCATCCTCGGGCGCTAAGAGGGCGCGCGGGACGGGTGGTGGGTTGCCCTTGTCGCCCGTTGGCCCTCGGGGCCCATCTTCGGGCGCTAAGAGGACGCGCCGGCCGTCGGTCGGCACATCGTGCTGCGCGTGCGCCTTGCCGCGGACCTCGCTCAGGGCCTGGCTGATGCCCTCGAGCGCAGCATGGATGGGCGCGATCTCCGCCTGGAGTGCCTCGCGCACCAGGCGCTTCACGTCGTCGAGCGTCGACGCTGGACCCATGACCAGGTCCTCCTGCTTTCCTCGGGTGGACTCGTGCTCGACACGCGTGGATTCCATGCGCACATCTCCTTCGCTCGCGGCTCGGGGAAATCTCATCGTGGCCCCTGCCAGTCTGGATGACTGCTGGCCTGCAACAGCCTTGACACTGCCACTTAGATGGGCGCTGGATTCAATATCATGCATACGCCCCCGCGGACCATAACCATCTTGCTGCGAGCTTGGCAAGACGGCGATCCGTCAGCATTCGAGGAGCTCGTTCCGGTGGTCTACGACGAGCTCCGTCGACTGGCTGCCCATCACATGCGGAGCGAGAAACCCGGTCACACCCTGAGTCCTACTGCGCTCGTGTCAGAGGCGTATCTGCGCCTCGTGGATGCCGAAGGTGTCAGTTTCAATGATCGTAGCCACTTCCTGGCGATCGCATCTCGCAACATGCGCAAGATCCTCGTCGACCACGCCCGCAAACGTTGTGCGGAGAAGCGCGGCAATGGCGATCGCGCCGTGACTTTGGACGAGGCGGTCGTCGCCGTCGACCGGCCATGGGAGCTTGTGGCGCTTGACGACGCTCTCAAGGACCTGGCTAAGTTCGACGACGTGAAGGCACGCCTCGTCGAGCTGCACTACTTCGGAGGCATGACCCACGAGGAACTCGCGGCGGTCAGCGGGCTCCACGTCAATACGGTGGCTCGCCACCTGCGTTTCAGCGAGACTTGGTTGAACCGGCAGATGCGCACTCCCGCTTGAGAGACCGCGCGTGGAACGAGTCATGCAATGGCGCAAGGTGGCCGAGCTCTTCGAGCAGGTCGTCGATCTGCCGGCCGCCGACCGCGACGCGCGGCTGGCCGCCGGGGATCATGAAGATCGCGAAATATGCGATGAGGTGCGTGCACTGGTCCTCGGGATGACCAGCGCCCGCCGGTCGTTGCAGCTCGCGGTGGGCGCGGCCGCGGCGGCGTTCATGGATGGTGCGCCGCGCTTGCAGATCGGTCGCCGGCTCGGTCCTTACCGACTGGTCGAGCTGATCGGCGAGGGCGGCATGGGTGCCGTGTATCTTGCCGAACGCGACGACGCCCAGTACCAGCGCCAGGTGGCGATCAAGATCGTGCGGCAGGGTTACACGGAGCCGCAGATGGTGTCGCGCTTCCTCGACGAGCGGCAGATCCTCGCGTCGCTCGAGCACCCCTCGATCGTGCGCTTGCTCGACGGCGGGACCACAGACGATGGCATGCCGTACCTCGTCATGGAGCATGTCCAGGGCACGCCGCTCACGCGTTTTGTTGCCGAGCAGCCCATCCGGTCGCGCGTCGAGCTGACGATCCGCATCGCCGGTTCGCTGCAGTACGCGCACCAGAAGCTGGTCGTGCATCGCGATATCAAGCCGAGCAACATCCTGGTCGACGCGGATGGCACGCCCAAGTTGCTCGACTTCGGCATCGCGAAGTTGCTCGGGCCCACGGCGAGCAGCCGTGCCGCGCGGACTCGCACCGGCAGCTCGATGTTCACGCCCGAGTACGCCAGTCCGGAGCAGACGCGCGGTGAGCCGGCCTCGGTGGCTTCGGACGTATACTCGCTCGGCGCTGTGTTCTACGAGGTGCTGACCGGACGGCCTCCGGTGCCTGCCGGGGTGAGCGGGCTGGAGCTACTTCGATCTATCTGCGAGGTCGCCCCTCCGCGCCCGAGCCTCGTGGCGCCGCCTCGGCTCCAGAAGGAGCTGATCGGGGACCTCGACAATGTGGTGCTCAAGGCGCTACAGAAGGTGCCCGAGCGCAGATACGCCTCGGTGCAGCAGTTCGCTGACGATCTCGAACGCTACCTCGCTGGCATGCCGGTCTCCGCGCGCAAGGCCACCCTGAGGTATCGCGCACACAAATTCGTGGCCCGCCATCGCGGTCCGCTGACGCTGACGGTCTTGATCCTGGCCGCCTTGTTGACGCTGACCGTGGTCTCGCTCCGTCAGGCCCGTCGGGCCGACGAGCAAGCCCGTCGGGCCGACGAGCAGACCCGCGCCACCCAGCGTCAGACCCGGGTCCTGCTCGAGGAGCAAGGTCGCCGCGAGCTCCTGTTCGGACACGCGGATCGCGCCTTGCTGTACATTGCCGAGGTGCTCCGTCAAGGCGACGACACACCGGCCATTCGCCTGCTCCTGGCGGAGGCCACGCGACCCGCCGATCGCGCCATTCGCACCATGAGCGAGGGCCACGGTGGGATTGGCGGCGTGGCCTGGTCCCCCGACGGACGCTACCTGGCGGCCACCGGCGCCGATGGCATGATGAGAATCTACGATGCCCAGGGCACGGTCGTGCGCGAGCTGCGCGGCTCCAGCGACTGGCTCCTCTTGCCTGCCTTCAGCCCTGACGGGGGCGTGCTGGCGGCGCAGAGCAGGGACAAGCAGCTTCACGTCTGGGATATGGCAACGGGCGCACTTCGATTCACGCGCGAGGCCTCGGGCCTGGACCAGCCGTCGTTCGACCGGTCGGCGGCCCGGGTGGCGGCGGGTGATTCCGGCGACAACGGCGTGAACGTCTGGCGCGTGAGCGACGGCGCGCTCGTCCGCCACGTCGCGGCGGTCGGCGGCGTACGCTGTGTGGCGCTCTCGCCGGACGGCAGCGTCGTCGCAGCAGGGTCAACCGAGGGGAAGCTCGTGATCTGGGAGGTCGGCAGCGGTAGATTGCTGCAGCGAGGCGAAGCCGGGCCTGGCGAGAGCGGTAGATTGCTGCAGCGAGGCGAAGCCGAGCCTGGCGAGAACTGCGTGCTCCGCTTCTCGGTCGATGGCGCCCGGCTCTACCACGTCACGGGTCAGCAGTTGCACATCTGGAGTGGCAGAGAGTGGAAGACGGTCATGTCGATCTCCTCCGGCGAGGTCGTTGCCATCGACCTAAGTCTCGACGGTGCGACCCTCGTCACCGCCAGCAACGACGGCGCGGCGCGGGTCTGGAATGCGCGGAGCGGAGCGCTCCAGGTGAGCCTTGTGGGTCCTGGCCCCATGCAGGTCCGGGATGCGCGCTTCAGTCGCGATGGCACTCGGGTCGTCACAACCGGACGCGACAACACCTTTCGACTGTGGAATTCGCGCAGCGGTGAGCTGGAGCTGACCCTGGAGCCCGGTGCAGTGGCCGGAAGTAGCCCGCATTCACATTCGGGCGCGCTCACAGCGCAATTCTCCCCCGATGGCAGAACGCTGCTCACTGCTTCGGGAAGCGAGCTCGAGCTGTGGCGCGTGACTCGAGAGCCACTCGTGACCGAGGTTGCCATTCCCGGGGTCCCACAATCGGCGCAGCTCTCGCCTGACGAGACCCAGGTAGCGGTAGTGGGATTCGCTGGACTCGCGGGTGTCTGGGACGTCGCGAGCGGGCGGCGCCTGGCAGAATTCCAGGCCCGGGGGAAGGTGTGGGACGTCGGCTGGAGCCCGGATGCGAAGCGCATCCTGATGGTGGGCGAGTACGCCTTCGCCGAGATCGTCTCCGCGGACGGAAGCGGCCCCGCGCTGCAGCTCCTCGGGCATCGGGCGATGATCAATCATGGCTCGTTCAGCCCTGACGGGCGTCGCGTGGTGACCGCCTGCGACGATCACACGGCGCGAATCTGGGACGCCGCATCCGGCGGGCAGTTGCTCGAGCTGGCCGGTCCGGACGGCCACCAGGACCGCGTGCTGTCCGCGACGTGGAACCCCGCTGGCACGCTGGTGGCAACGGCTGGCTGGGATCGGACCCTCCGGATCTGGGATGCGAAGACCGGCGGGCTGGTGCGGGTGCTGAATGGCACGAACGAATTTCTGGATGTGGCATTCAGCCCCGACGGGCGATGGCTCGCCTCGACCGGCCATGATGGTGTCGCGCAGGTATGGGACTGGGCGGCAGGCGTGCAGCATTCCTCGCTGATCGGACACACCGGTCCGATCAGCGAGATCGCGTGGAGCCCGGATGGCGCGCTGATCGCGACCTCGGCGGGCGATCGGACCGCGCGGATCTGGGATCCCATGTCGGGGAAAGAGCTGGCGGTCAGAAACGAGAGTGGCAGTGTGATGTCGGTGGCCTGGAGTCGCGATGGTTCGCGAATCCTCACCGCGGTAGTCTCGGGAGTCGTGAGAATCTGGGACGTCCACCGGGACGAACGCAGTCTGGGTCAGATCATCGCGCTCGCGGATCGCCTGCCCTGGAAGCTCATCGACGGACAGCTCGAGTACACCGTGGTAGGGGCGCGCCCGCGGTCGCGCTAAGGGCTTGGTCTTCCTCGGCTACGACGGCAAGGTCCATACCTCGTACTGCTGGGGCTTCGGGCGCACCGACAGCTCCGGCCGCGGCCAAAGCGGCTCGTGCACGTCCGGCAACTGGACCACCTATACCACGCCGACTTCGAACGAGTGCCTCGGCCCCGCCGGCGGCAGCATCGCGCTGACCGCGCGCGCGGCCGAGAATCTGGACGCCTTCTGGGTCGCGAACAGCGGCGCGGCCTGCACCAGCTACTGGACGCCCAGCGCGTTCTGGCCCAGCTCCCCGGTCACGGCGGGCAACCTGGTACCAGCGGGCGGCAAGATCGCGGCGGTGGCGCGCGCGCCCTTCAACCTGGACGTGTTCTTCGTGGGCAAGAACGCGCAGGGCACGAGCGACATCTACTCGGCCTGGTGGTACCCGCAGCAGGGCGGCTGGGGTTGGGCTGACGTGCAGGGCGTCTACGGCGGCAACGCCATCGCGGGCGCGACCCTGGGCGTGACCGCGCGGACGCCCGAGATCCTCGACGTGTTCACCATGGGCTTCAGCCTCTTCGGCGGCGGGACGGTGAGCCAGTCAACGGCGTACTGGTCGCCGTCGACGAACGGGTGGCACGGGTACCGGACCGACGGGTATTGACCGCAGAGCCGTGACGCCGGCGCAGCGCGAGCACCACGCCGCCCAGCAGCAGCCACAGGTCAGGGCGCCAGTAGCTCGTGCTTATCACCCCGCGTCTCCACAGCGGAGTTGCTCGCGCTCTGGGAGGCCAAGCTCCCTGGCCGGGGCCGCGACCTGCTGCGACTCTTGGTTGGGCTCGGGCCCGACGCGGGGCTTTCCAAGGAGGAGCTGGCCGCCCGCGGCTCGATGGACACTTCGGGCGGCGGCTTCAACAACTATCTCAGCGCGCCGCTCCAATGGTCTGGTCGTGAAGCAGGGAAGCCAGTTCCGAGCAGGGCCCGATCCGTGGCCAGCGGGTAGCGGGCGTCAACCTGGCCGATCTGCGAGAGCGAGAGGTTGACGCGGGAGAGATGAGGATTGACGTCGATCTCGCTGCTCGTGCGGGCGAGTGCATCATCCGACTCGGGGAGCGCGGCGCAGCGGCGATGAGCGCGGCTGTGCGGTAGCTGAGATGAAGATTGGCGCGCAGCATCAGGACGACACCTGCGAGCCGAGCGAGGTGAGCGCTTCGCTGCCCGCCCGGCTGCGCGCCGGCACCTGGAATGGCGTAGGTTGCTCGGCTCGAGCGCGCATCGAGCAGCGCTGACCGTGCCGTCAAACGCGTTGGCCAGGCTGCGCATGCGGCCGCGCCGCCGGTCCCCGCCGGCTACGGGAAGGTGCACTCCCTCAGGCCCTGGGCGCCGGGATCTGCGTCGAAGGCCGACGACGTGCTGAGGTTCACCGCGGCGGTGAACCCTTCCAGGCCGTGCTTGTCACCGGTGGTGTGGTACCAGGTGGTGTTGCCGCCCTCGTGAAGGTCGCTGAACGTGTAGCAATCGAACCAGCTGTAGGTCGTCCACAGCTCGTCGCGCCAGCCGCTCTGGTACTCGGGCCCCCAGTAGATGGGCGCCTTGTACTTGTTCGTGCACCATAGCTTGCCATTGCGCACGCCGCATGGGTGTGCGACGGCGGATTCAGCCTCGGCGGTGGGCTCCGGCTTGGCCGAGAGGTCCTCCTCGCCGGCGACGCAGGCGGAGCTCGCGACTGCCAGCGTGAATGGCAGTGCCAGCGACAGCAGTAGATTGCGGTGATTCTTGATGCAGATCTTCGTCATTGTTGGTCCAGTTCGCGAATGGTTAATTACGTGTTGGCTTCAGAAGCACCAGGGCAGGTTCCCGTCGGCCTCGTTGTCGTTGCCGCCCTGGAAATAGACCTCGCTGACCCAGCCGAGCTGGCCATTGTCCGCATAGGTCTTCGCCCAGATGGTGTTGCAGTAGCCGCCCTGGCAGTAGTTATCGCCTTCGGCCTGGCAGATGTACCAGTTGGTGCGCTTGCCGGTGGAATGCATGAATCCGACCGCGGGATCGATCCACCGATCCATGGTGCGGTAGACCGGAATGGTGCCGTCGCTATCCGGCGACCAGTCCGGGCAGTAGCGGACGTTGGTACGGGCGAGGTTGTTCCAGAACGGGCTGCCGCACGGGGCATTGTCCTGGGCGAACGCGTTGCCTGCAACGGAGAGGGTGAGGGCGATGGCAACGATTAACGAGGTGCACGATCTCATCGGACGACTCCTTGGGTGGCTTGCACCCAGAGGAGCGCCAGGCCGCGAAATGTCGCAGCCGAGAGTTGCAAGTCGGCGAGATTGAACTGTTCTTGGTCGCTCAATCCGCCCCGACTTGAAGTCGAGGACCACGACCGCGTGCTCGCGGAGAGCGGGAAGCCACCGGGACTCCTGGTCGCGCCTGCGCGCGCCCTGGAGCTGGCAATAACCGATGAGAAGGGGTGAAGGCGCCGGGAGTCGAACCCGGGTCCGAAAGCGAGTATCAGTCGTACCACTACGCGTGTAGTCGGTGGTTTGAATCACCGACCAGAGCGATCATCGACAACCTCTCCGGTATGGCCACCTGAATGCTCGCGTGCGTGAGGTCACGCGTTAGGCCGGGGCTTGGCCTCGCGCGTGCAACGGAGAGCAACCCAAGGAGAAATCGAATGCGTCTCGCCGTGCTCGCCATCGTGCTCGCTGTCTTCTCGACCGGATGCTCCGAAGATCCGGGCGCTCCCGTGGACCCCGGCGCGGACGCAAGCCCCGATGCCCAGCGGGGTCCGCTACCTGACGCGGCGCGGCCCGATGCTCAACTCGCGGCACCCGACGCGGATGTCCCCGATGCCCAGCTGTCACGGCCCCCCGACGCGGATGTGCCTCCTGACGCGGCGGTGCTGCCCCCGCCCGACGCGGCGCCGCTTCCGCCCGACGCGGCGGTGCCGCCACCACCGCCCGATGCCTCGGTGCCGCCGCCCCCCGACGCGGCGGCGTCGCCACCTGACGCCGAGGTGCCGTCGGCGCCGGACGCGCAGCCGCCGGATGCCGATCTGCCCGAATGCCGCCAGCTGTGGAAGACCGAGGCCAACGGCTCTCTGCCTGCCGGCAGCACCAGGGCGCGGATCGACGACGGCACGCTGTTCCTCAGCTCGTCGGGCAGCCCCCCGGGAATCGGCTGCGGCCCCGGGCAGCAGAGACCCTGCCTGGACACCAAGGTGTTCCAGAAGCTGCTGCGGGGAGACTTCGACGTCGTGGTCGAAGTGGACGGCCTCGACGAGGCCCGGAACGAGGATGGCGTTTACCTGTTCGTGGCCGCGCAGGGCAACGGCGGCTCCGGGCTCGTCATGGCCTCGATCCAAGGGTTTGACGTGGCGCCGTACGCGCTAGCGTTGTCGGAGCACCGCCCGGGCTCGTTCACCCTGCGCCGAACGTCGGCCAGCACGACGCGGTCGACCTTGCGAATCCGTCGCAGCGCCGGCCTGATCACGTTCTCGGCCCAAGCGGACGGGCTGCCGTTCGAGCATACGACCGATATCTTCACGACCACGGACCTCGCGGTCGGTATCGGCATGCGGGGCGGGTCGGTCGACCGACCGATCACCGCTCGCGTGGCCAGCTTCACCGTGACCGGCGGTGGCAGCGACGTCGTCTCCGACGACTTCGAGTGCGACGATTCCGTGCGCGAGTGAGCGGCGCCGCCGGCACTCGCTGGGCCGCCGCCGTCGGTCGGCAAGCAGCCGCCCGGGCAGGTGCCGATGGCCTTGATGAACTCCAGCGCCGGATCGAGGTCCCGCATCGGTCGGCCGCCGCATCGCAGAGCCCACCCGTACCCGGACGGAAGTAACCCTGGCAGCTTTGCGTCCGGCGACCGTGTCGCACGCGACCGCCGTGCCCGAGTGCCAACAGGCACCGTAGCGCGGCGCTTACTCGGGGTTCGTCTCTCGCACGCCATCGGCGACCGTCTCGCAGGCGGCCGCGTCGTCGGCGTTGGACGTGAGGCAGATGACGATGGCGCTGCCGCGGGCGAAGCGCAGGGCCGCTGTGACATAGGGCATGTTGTCGGCGGTCGCACCCTTGCCGCGCGTCTCGATCCAGCAGCCACCGACCACGCCCGCGTGCGGTGCGATCGGTCCGGAGCGCAGGATCTCGAGCTCCAGCTGCTCCTTGGCGACGCTGGAGAGGAACCCGGTGGTGGCGCCGTCAGCGTAGCCTTGGCAGCCCCCGTCGTCGGTCGGCACGGGCTCGCTTAGGTCCTTCAGGAAGACCACGCTGGTGCTGCCGCCGAGGAGGAAGGCGACGGGGCCGGGCCGGGCGTTCCCCGAGGTGAAGCCGGGCGGGATCGGCGCGACGAAGCGGCCGAAGCTGACCTCTTCGCCGGTGGACGCGCTCGAGGCGTGGGCGGGCGCGGGCGTGGCTTCGCGCGCAGGCGAGCTGGTCGTGGCAGCCGCGCCACAGGCGGTGAGCGCGGCGAGAGCGGAAGCTGCGAGGGAGTACTTCATGATCCAGACGTTAGCGCGGCGGGCGCAGGTCCGAGGTACAGCGTCTGGTGGCAAGCCGGGCCTAGCCGCCCCTTGGGGGGCGGCTACGGCTCCTCTCCGTCACCCCCGTCCAGATGCCCCAAATGCACCAAGATGCGGCTTGATCGATGCGGTGACGGCAACGGTTGCAGCCGCTGCATCGCGCGCGAACGCGCTAGCCCCAGTCGACGGTGATGACCGCGTTGCCGTGACCGTCGTCGGGGCGGGAGACGACCGCGGTCGCGCGCGGGTACCCGGTCGCCTGCACGGCCGCGAGCAGGCAGCCTCGCTGGTGCGACCAGAAGCCCGGATAGATGGCGCGGATCTTGTCGTAGCTCACCTCGCAGCGGGTATCACCGAGCTTGCGCGCGCTCAGTGAGCCGTTGTCGCGGTTATAGGTCAGCCAGATCCGGCTCGCGCGGTCGATCACGAATCCCGGCGACGTGAGCTTGATGAACACCCGGTAGAGCGTCTTCAGATCGTAGAGGAAGGCGCGCCGGCCGAGCTCGACGACCCGTTCCTCGTCGCCGCGGAAAGCGTACTTCAGCACGCCCGAGAGGAGATCGCCGTAACGCGCGCACGGGATCCATTCTATGGGTAAGGGCGGCGCCTGGATGGCCTCGGCGGTCTCGGGCGGCAGCTTGCGCACGAGGTCGGCGAACTCTTCGGCGCTCAGCAATTCGTCCCTCAGGACGGCGACGATGGAGTTGAAGCCAGCGCCCTTCGCCATCGGGTGAGGGTTCGCGTCCAGGTCAGCTCTCTTTTCGGCGGGCCGCACCGTCTTCCAGCATGCGCCCCGAAGGCCTTTCTGTAAATCTCGGTGCGCGTCGTCGGACGTCGGTGACGACCACGGGGGCGCGGCCAGCTGTTGCTCTAGCGCCCGAGTGGGCTCGCTGTCCATCGTCACGCGTGAGCACGGCGAGGCACCCGCTGCACGAATTCTGCGAGCAGGGGCTCGTCATCAACGAGTGCACCTGGGTTCGTTGAGTGGACTCCGTGGAACGTCTGCCAGATGCTCCACGGTCCGCTCCGGGCTGCAGTGGACCCGATGGCAAGAGCATCGAGCCGATGGCCGCGCGACTGGTCGACGCTCCCGATGAGGTTCAGGCGATGCGATAGCGGCTGCAACAGGCCGTAACCATCGCAACGTGGTCAGACGCCACGATGTTCGAACGGCTGGCGAAGAAGCTAGCCCAGCTCAGCAGCGCGGCTCCCATCGCGGGCCACGCCTAGCTTGTGGTCATCGACGTCGTCGAAGAGTTGCCCGAGGCAGCGCCGCCGCCGGGTCCGAGCCGCGGGTCCCTCGTCTCTTACGGTGGCGGACTAAGAGGCCTAGACCGGGCACGATGAGAAGCACCACCATGTATACAGAGGCCAAGTCGGCCGCGATCCCCGCGAGAGCAGCGCCGCCCTCCCCATTGGTTGGTCCTTGCGTTGCGCCGCCTAATTGTAGAGCGAAGGCGCCGCAGAAGGCCACGCAGCACGATGTTACCGAAACCCACTGGCGCATTGATGCCGCGCCGAGGAAAAGGATCAGCGGAGCCACAAGGAGCACTAGGAGGTAGAGCCCGACCACCATCTTCTCGGCACGCTGCCACACAGCCAAGCTGCCGATCCTGCACCAAACGGTGGCACCTCCAGCCGCTGCCGGTATGCGCATGGTAACGGGTAGCGCGCCCGGAGCCGATCCGATCAGTCGACCATGACCCGAAACCTTCATGAATACAGGGCGTCCCGACGGCCTATCTCGGACTATCGGCAGTTGGAGTAACCCGCTCCAGCTCCGCTTCGAGTTCCTCGATGCGACCAATGAGGAAAGCCGTCTCCTCCAGGTGGTGATGCTCAAGTTGTTGGTAGCGCTCCTCCCATGTTCGCTGCGGGTCCATCACGTACTTCTTTATCGGGATGCGCGTCTTCATGGCGTTCAAGCATAGACCAAGCGTCACCGACGCGGTCGGCGCTACCAACTGCGGGTGAACTGCTCGTACCGCCACTTGGCGGAGCCTCGGTGATCACCCTCGGCGGCGGGTTCGCCTGGGCGGTCGAGGCGGGAGCGGCGTCGGTCGATGTGCGCCGTCATTCGATGCCCAGCTCATCGGGGAGCGCGCGAATCGCCGCCACGAGCGGCCGGGTTGCATCGGTCGGTTCTCAGGGCCGCGGCCACGAGCGCTGGCACATCCGTTCGACGTGGTTGCCCCTTCGTGGCGACGTGCTGGTTGGCGGCGTTGCGTCGCATCGCTACCCAGGGTGCCGGCGCGAGAATTCGTCCCAGTAGCCGTGGGCTGCGTTGTCGAGCGCCGTGAGCGCGAGCAGCGCGCCGCTGTCGAAGCGCAGCGCGAGCGTCTCGTAACGCAGGTGCAGTACGCCGCAACCTCCGTAGACGCGCATCTTCTGATCCTCCAGTTCGGCGCTCAGCACGACGAAGTCGCTCTCGTCGCCCACGACCGCGGCGAGATCGCTCGTCGGCTCGCCTCCCGATGGCTCGTACGTCAGCTCGACACCGCCGCGCAGCTCGATCACGAATGCGCCACCCGGCTCGGCGAAGCGCTCGCGCAGGTAGTCGCACGCCACCGTCAGGATGACGCAATCCTCATCGCGCTGGATGCTGACGATCCATCCGTCGTGCAGGAGGTTCCAGGGTGTTGTGTCCGTCCCGGAAATAGTCTGTTCCATTGCTTGTGAAGCCTAGCCTCGATTCGCACTCGAGCATGGCATTCGCACTGCCACATTCTGTGGCGGTTGAGGCCGTACTGGGCGTGAAGTGCCTCGAGCTCCCAGCACACAGCCCGAACTTGAACGCCTACCGGACGCGCGGGCGACGCGGAGGTGCAACCAACTCGGTGCCACGAAGCGTTGCAGGGGCGACGAAGGAGACTTGTGACCCGCATCAATCCGCGACCCGCGCTGCAGCTGCAGCACGATGAGGCACCTACGCACTCGCAATTGCAGATATGAACGGGGCATGCGAAGGCAAGCCCGCTTCATCGTTCTCATCGTCGCCGCCGTGCTGGCTTCCCCGATCACTGGCGCGTATGGCGAGGAGCCCTTCGCTGCGGGAACCTGCGCCATCACCAGGCAGAGGGCGGAATTCAAGGACTCGAACGGCCAGGTCACCGGCCCCAAGCTCCCCGCCGCTTCGTACCTGAAGATTCTCTCAGCGCGCCCGGGACTCGTGGAGGTCACCTGGATCCCGAGCTTGATCGATGGCTGCAACCGTGAAGCCGGCGTGTTCGCGGGTTGGGTGCGTCGCCGCGACATGGCGCGCGAGTACAACAAGGCCGGACGGAACCCCTTCGACTCGGTACAGCCCTCCGCGCCCGCGCCTATCTTCGATCGACCCGATGGAAGAGCGGTCGGGCAGGCCGCCATGAACGCAAAACCTCTGGGTGATCGCCAGAAGGGATGATTGGGTGCTGGTTACGGCGGAACTGGGCCTGTACGCGCCCAAAGTTGACCCACGAGGTCGAGAGCTTGCATCTCTATTACCTTGCGCTGAGCAAGCAGCTCGACCGGCAGCACACTGTCAACGTCGCCTGGTCGGAGGAGCGGACGGTTGACTGGCCTGGGATCCTGCGTGTCGTGCCCTACCAGGATCGTTTCCCCGTGCGGGACGACACCTATCGATGCCCCTGCGCCGCCAGCGCACCGAGTGGCTTCCGCGACCTCACACATCGCGAGAAAGATCGTGTCGACAGAGGAGCGGTTCCCTGGAGGCTGGAAGGTGAGGTGCAACGCCTGCGGCGAAGGCTGGTTGGTACTGAACGAACACCATCCGAGTACTTCCAGATGATGACCTAGGCTCCGCGTGGCGCGGCCTTTGGCCGCGCATTTGCTTCCGGATCGATGTGACAGTGTTCAGCACGGCTCGAGCCTGAAGCTCTCGAGAATCAGGCTGAGGTCGACGGACGCCGTGGGGGTATCGATGGCCGGGCGAACGTAGATCCAGGTGTTCGGCGCGCCGCACTCGGTGATGAGGAACTGCGCGACGCCCTGGTCGTTGTGATCGACCTGCACATCGAGTGTGCCCGAGCTCGCCCTGGGCAGGAACTTGGTGTCGATGAAGCTCGGCCCGTGCTGCGTGTTAGAGGGCAGGAGCGGTCGCTGGGTGGTGAAGCCGGCTTGATTCTGGAACACGGCGCCGTTGGAGGATGCGCTCGTGGTCCACGAGCCAACCGTGGTGGCGATACCCATGCGTGCGCGGTGGAAGGCAGGCACGTTGAACTTGACCCCGACCACGCAGGCGAGCTTGTTCGGGCCGAGCTTGCCCTTGAAGCGCCTGCTGCCGTCGCCCGGATCGAGCACGAACTTGTCGGGAGTGCTGCCGGCCACGATGGAGACCGCCGACTGGTCGCAGGTGTTGACCAGCTCAAGCACCTGAGGCGCCGACAGGGCCGAGGACGTGCTGGCGATTTCGCCATCGTCGTCGATACCCTCGGTGGCGTCGATACAGCCTGCGAGGACGAACATGAGCAAGGGGACGAGGCGAAGCACGTTGGACACGATTCACTCCTGAGCGCGGTTGTAGCCGACGACCTTCGTCGGCATGGCGGGTGTCCTTATTGCAAACGGTTGGCCAGCCGTAAATCGCATGGAATGGCTGTGGACACGGTCCCGGGGACCGGCTGCTGGCCTGGTGTATCCCAGAGACGTATCAGGCGGTGTCTCCTGAGACACCCTCGGCTGCCAACGCGCGATCGTGCGACGCTCGCGCCGCATGCGCGCCCTAAAACGGAAGGTCAGTCGTGCGGCCGGTGGTCATTGCGTGGGCCGGGATCGCCTGCGGTTCATCGATGCCGGCGCGGCCACCGACGCCGGAACCATGCCCAGCGACGTCGCCGAGCCGTCCGATTCGGCCGTCCCGCCCACAGCGCGACAGGCGTAATTTCGGCTCTGGCGCCTCTACTCTGTCAGCCTCGACGCTGTGATCGCGCACGCCCACAGCTAGTGTGCATCGTTGAGCTGACCGTGTAAGCACTCCAGTCCTGCCTCCGGCAAGGTGAACGTGTCCTGGTTGAGGTGCGTGTCTTGGTTCGGTAACGAGTCACGCGCCCGATGACCACGAGGGCGGCCGGACAGCTTCAGCCCAGAAACGGGCAGATTGATCGATGTCGAGCGTGTTGCAGTCGATGAGCAGGGCGCACAGCCGGGAATGATGCATGCGTCATCATAGACTGCAGGAAAGCGCGTCATCGCGACCATTTCGCGCTCGTTAGCTCGACGCTACCGCGTTGCTCGGCCGGTCAGAAAGGCTTGAACGTTACCTCTACAGAAACGCACAGCTGGGCTGCGTGCTCGTTCTACTGGCAACAGGATCACCCCAGCTCGACTACGTGCTGGTCGTGCATCTGAACAGTGCGCCCGTGTCCTTCGACTTGGCAGCGGGAGCGAGCACTCGGTTCGGCATGTTCATCGAAGGAGAACAGCTTCTCGTCCGCGATGGCTACGACCCGATGGAGTGGAGCGCGAGCGGGGACAGTGTACGGAGCGTGCCTCTGCCCGATGCGTATTACGCAGTGGACGCAATCTGGGTACCCGACAGAAGCGAGAAGATGGTCGTGCACTTGTTCTTCCGAACAGCGGCCGTGAAGGTGCCAGGAAACGGCTGGCCATTGCTTGAGTATCGAGTCCGACCCTCGTAAGCATACGGTCCGCCGGCTACAGGACGCAGTCGTGGCGCCGAGCGCACGGCCAGAGTTCCGAGCTCCGGCCGTGTGCCCCCTCTCCGATGGGCACGCGAACGACCCGTGTAGGACGGCGCCGGGCATTCGTTCTCGTGACGGCTGACGAGGCGCGCCGCTCAGGGCAGCGTGTACGACGAGAGGAACGTCCACAGTGCAGGCGTGGCGGCCCAGCCGGTGCTCGCCATCGGCCAGGCGTGACCCAGGCCCGGGAAGGTGCACATCTCGACGGCGCTGCCGCCCGCGCACGGGCTCCAGCGGTCGCAGTACGCCGAGCCGTGCATGGTGCGCGTGGATTGACCCGTACACCCGTTCTTGGTGCGGAACGCGGCGACCGTCTGCTGATCGCTCGCGTAGGACACGCGCTGGTCGGCGTCGCCATGGAAGGCGATGACCGGCACCGGGCGCGCCGGCGTGCAGCTGGGCGACGCGAGCGCGCCCGCGACCGGCGCGACGGCGGCGAACACATCGGAGGCCGAGCAGGCCAGGCGGTACGTCATGAAG
>OBEQ011444306.1_pt1 | contig 30096 bp, 27 predicted proteins | sample 1670901 | NCBI WGS metagenome assembly OBEQ01 (sample SAMEA104232315, study PRJEB22302) | groundwater metagenome | biome: forest; feature: aquifer; material: groundwater | place: USA | collected 2011-08-07 | depth 5.4 m
GTTGATGTTGCCTCATTAAAATAAAAGTCGGGGAGATAATTTTATCAGTTACCCTTAAAGCTTTGGCAAAGCCTTGGGTAAAGGCCGTTTTACCCGCCCCCAAATCCCCAATTAAGGCAATTACCCCGCCACTATGGGAATACTGCTGGGCTATTTTTTCAGCAATATTTTGGGTTTCTTCAACTGAGTTTGTAATATATTGTATGGTGGTAATAGTAGCGATTTTTAACTCATTTCTCAAGTTCTTACCCATCTTGAGCATTATTTTTGCCCAATTCTTTCATCTGCATTTTATTATTTATTTTATGGCTGTTGAAATAGTTTCCAAACCTGTGAGTAGAGTGAGAGAATACCCATATGTCCTTCCACCTGATGGCGGGACTGAAGAACCTGAAAAGTTTCCCTTATTTAGAATAAGAAGATATTGGGAGTTCTCAGATTTTAGGAATAAAGTTAGGGAGGAATTTGGCTTATTACCTGATAGTAGTTTTGGAGAATTTGTTAGAGCTATAAGAAGAGAAATATCTGATTTGGAATCAACGACTAAATCTTCCAATTCCTAATTTGAATCCTTTGAGGAAGTTTATTTTTAAATATCTTTACCAAGGGAATACCACTGATGCATAAAGCCAAAAACCCTCCTCCAATTAGCCACCAATTAATGGATGGTTTAGAATCTGTAAAAAATTGTTCTAAAACTTGATCCTTTTTAGTTTGGGAAGAGGTGGTGGCAATTCCAGCCACTGTCGCACTATCCCTGAAAAATGAATTAGAAATTGATCCCGGAGTGAGGGAAGTAGTAGTGGTAGTTTTAATGGCAGAAGGTTGAGCAGCAGCTTTGGGAGTGCTCTCTGGTAATTGGGTCGGAGTTGGTGTGGGTTCAGCAATATAATTAATAGTTAAACTGACGTTATTGCTCCAAGTGAGGTTATCACCTGTTGAATTATATCTGGCAACTTTAAAATCATATTGGCCACTGCCAGTAAAATCTGAATTACTGCTATCTGGCATCACCTCAAGACTACCTACCCAATTTCCTGAGTTATCAGAGGTGATTTTAAATTGTGAGGTTGCAGAAGAGTTGTTTTTAATCCAATTCCCATCAACTAAAGTTTTTCCGAAGTAATTAGTTGATCCTTTTTTATAAAAAGTTCCAGCCAAATAATAAGAAACATTAGGTGTAAGATCAGTAAGCTGAACCAGGGTTAAAAATGATGCATTGGAATTGATAGTGGAAGGTGGATCGGGTATCAGAAAATTATCAGCTGCCGATACTGGATGTACTGTTACTATAAAACCAATTAGAAAGCAAATTAAATATTTTTTCATCTACCTATTGGCAGGTGTTTGACCAATTGTACCATTAACAAATAATGAATCAAGCAAGATTTAGTACTCTTTTAAGCTAATAGAGATTTGGCGAAGTAAATCTATCAAGTATGGGATAAAGTAAGTCATCCCCTGATTCGTTTAGATATAAAGTAAATACGGTAGAATTCATCTACAAATTTTAACACAGACTATATATTCCAGCTATGCTACTGGTATTCATCTTAGGATAATTATATATACAAATATTAATCAAGTTTTAACTAAGTAGTTTTGCAAAAGCTGTTGGTAATAATTTAGGATTACCTGGAATCTTTGGTAAGCAATTTCTGGTAAAGATTTGGTCCGGCAGATCTCATTTAAATCTTTCATATCATCAGCTGAGGGAGTAGCTTGCTTATTAGTAAAAGGATACATAATTGATTTAGGGTTTTGATTGTGACCCAAGCCTCTGGCATGGCCCAACTCATGGGCTAAAGTCTGGGCTAGCTCTTGCTGGTCAATATTAAAATAGATGTCAATAGTTTGCAGCTTTGGATCATATAAACCTTCCTCTGGTTTGTTTTGGACTGTGGTGTGCAGAGTCTCAATTGACTGATTAAGCTGCCCGGTTTTTTGGTTCAAAGTCCCAAGCTGGGAATTAAATTTATCAACCTCGGAATTAAACTGTTGTTTCTGTTGGTTTAATTGGTCAGCTGTTTTATTTAAACTATCAGCTTCTTGTTTTAGCGAGTCCCTCTCTTTATTGATGCGATCATATTCTTCTTGCGGTGCACCGCCCTTGTTATTCCAATACTCAATATCAGAGTTTAACTTTTGCACCCTTTGATTAAATGCTTGGACCCTTTTTTGATAAGCTTGGATTTCTGGTTCCAGACTTTTTTTATTTTGCGATAACTGATTTCCTAACTGGTCAACCTGTCCACCTAGATTTTTAACCTGGTCAGAGATATTTTTAGTTTGGTCAAAATTTTGTTGGCGGGCATCATAGATTAAATTTATTTTTAAATCAGAAGCTTGGTCGAATAAAAAGAGTGATTTTCCATATGATTTACTCCAAATTAAAGCAGCTCGGGCAATACTATCTTTAAAAACTTTTTGCGAGACATTAAATTGGGGATCAATCGTGCCAATCTTATAAGTCACAGGTTTTTCGCAAGCAGACTGGAAAAAAGCTAAATTAAAATCAGCTTTTGCCGGTTTTAAGTAAATAAAAAACTCGGCAATTCCTACAATTAAAATAATTAATAAAACTATTTTTTTCATAATTTGAGCAGAGCAAGAATCTCAAGCTTTGCTTATGGAGATTAGTATACTATTTTTATTCTGGGATTATAGATAGTGGTTAAATTGAGGGTGCTTTGCAGTTGAACTTTAAGATCTAAATCCCCTGAAGAAAGATTCATGGTTGATGACTGTTTAAAGGTAGCAGTTAGGCCAGTAAAATTAATATTAGATCCTCCAACTGGTGCAGAGTGGGTAGTATCGTAAACTCTGGCGTAGCCAATTCTATCCGGAGCATCGGTTTGCAAACTGGCTTGAAAGTAGAAAGCTTTTGCTCCGGGATAGTTTCCAATATTAAATTTAATACTGGATCCGGCCAGATCGATCCAGGTAATTGATTGCGTAGAACCGGTCGTTCCAAAGTAAACATACTCTTCCTTGGTGGATTTGGTTGCGGTGGTGGTGGTTGTAGATTTACCAGATAATGTAGAAATCTTTTGATCAACTTCCAATAAAATATCCTTTTTTAGTTGAAGTAGTTTTGGGTCATCAAAAGTTGTACTCGCAGTAGAAGCCAGAGGACCTAAGTTTTTAGGTACTTCTTTGGGAGTGGCTGCAGGGTTTGATATTTGGGAAGAGGAGTTGTCAGAAACTCTTTGCTGGGAAAAATAATAAAGTGAGCCGCCCACCACCAAAATTAACAGTATCGCTAAAATTGCAGTCATCGCCACAAATCCTTGCTCTGATCTATTGATACTAAACGAATGTGAAGTGGGCATCAGTAAAAGTGTATCAAAAGTATCAGGAGTATCAAAGGTATCAAGGCAAATAATGAGAGTGTCAGAGCATATGGAGGTAATAAGAAGTCACTCCGTCAGAGTGGTCAACTTTTTTATAATACAAGGTTCCCCCGCCGCAGGTAATAGAGCCTCTGGAAAGCTCACCCTCTTTTACTGCTTTGACAGTTGGTCCTGATGAAGAGTACATATCAATACCGGTATGCGGACCGCCATTATAAGCTCCAGCCCTGGCATAAGGGGTCATCCCAAATCCCTGGGTAATTAATATCTCTTGGTTGATAGGCCAGCTCCAAGAACCATGGGGACTGATTGCTCCGGCATCAGTTCCACCGTCACCGGTTGAATATTTATAGCCGGTATTAGACAGATAGTCATTTGGATCCTTTAGTCCCCCCTGGCGGACTTCAAAATGTAGATGGGTGCCGGAAGAACAGGCGCTGCGGCCAATAATCACCGCGCCAATATTATCCCCAGTACTAACATGACCAATTGCCACCTCTTTACCGCCGCCTGAAAAAATTGACAAAATGGCGTTCTGCTCTTCCTGGGCCAGCCTAATTTTTTCCTGGTAAATCTTTTCATTATTCTGGGTTATCCGCAGCAGGTCATCTTTAGCCTTTTTTTGCGAGGCCAGTTGGGTTTGTAAATCTTCTAATTGTTTTTTAGCCGCCTGTTGTTGGGCCTGGCGGATTTGTTTGTCAGTTCTTTGGTCATTATATGTCGATTTGGTGGCTTGGAGTTGGTATAAAACCTTTTTATCATTGGCCTGGATAACCTGGATATACTTCACCCGTTCCAAAAGGTCAGAAAAACCATGGGCGGCAAAAAGCAGATCGACGGTGGAAAAATTATTATATTTGTAAGTACTGACAATCCGGTCGAGTAAAACCTGGGACATTTTATCAACAGTTGTAGACAACCGTTCAATCCGGCCATTTAAATCGGTAATCTCTTTATCAAGTTTGGTGATCTGATATTGGGCTTGCTCAATTTTTAACTCGGTCAGCTTAATCTGGCCATCGAGTTTTTGTAGTTCAGACTTTAAACTCTTCTCCTGGTTTAAGGCATCATCAAGTTGCTTTTGTAAATTCTGAATCTCCTGCTGTTTTTGCTGCAGTTTACATTCTAAGTCTGAATCACTGCAGTCAGCATACACCGACTGAACGGTGAAGATTGAGGGGTAGTGGGAAAAAAATAGTAAAAGCAGTAAGAAAATACTGATTAGGAGTTTAGTAAGTGGTTTGATGATCATAACTTTTGAGCAGATAATGAATAGTTAAAACCGCAGGTAGCGGCGGACAGCCCCATAAGAACCAAGAGCTCCAATTAGCATACTAAGCCCAACCGCTATCACTAAAACCAGCAGCATGAAAAGCGGCGAGATGGGCAGGTTTACAACCTCGGGAGGAATTCCTACCAAATAATTTTGCAAATAAGGAGTAAAGTACCAAACCACTATATAACTTACCGCCCAGGCCACAAACGCTCCAGCAGCACCATAAACCAATCCCTCTAAAATAAAAGGTAGACGGATAAACCAAGTTGAGGCACCCAGCAGTTTTTCAATTTCAATCTCACTTCTGCGCAAACGGATTTTAAATCCAATTACCATTAGTAATAAAAAGAATGAAAAGACTAATAAAAATCCGGCTGTAAATCCTCCCACCCAACGGATTACTGTAGTTGCCCGGGTTAACCCGGCGATTGCATCTTCCGGGATAACTACGTCTTCGACAACCGGCTCCTTACGCAAAATATCCCCAATGGCACTTAAATCTCCGGGCGCAACCGTCGAGATCTCAAGTGATGCCGGCAAAATATTGGCGGTGACCAGCTCTAGCAGAACTGGGGTATTTTTATTGCGATCCTGATAAATTTTTAATGCCTCCTCTTTGGAGACATATCTTAAAGAAGTAATTTTACCGGTTTGGTTGAGTGAATTTTTAATCGCATCAACGTCAGAATTGGGGGTATTGTCCTTAAAAAAAGCGATCGCCTGGGGTTTTGATTCATAATATTTTAATATTTTTTGGGAACCCAAAATCAAAAGTGAAGAGATGATCAAAGTTAAAAAGGTTAGAAACATCACCATGGAGGCTGCAACCGCCTGATATGGCGTTCTCCTAATATTTCGTTTAGTAAAATCAAAATATACCATTTTTTTATTTCTTGATGTCCGCGGATCTACTTATTTACACGGATACAACCTTCATTACAGTTATAATCCATGATCATTATTTGCGGTAATCCGCTATCGATCCTGGCAATCGTGCATATCAGATCTCATATTTTCCTGACGCACTATCCTTAACAATGTGTCCGTATTTTAAAGATACGACCCGTTTTTTCAAAGTATTAACAATCTCGACGTTGTGGGTGGCCATTAAAATTGTCGTGCCCCAGGAGTTAATTTCATTAAGTAGCTGCATTACCCCCCAGGAAGTTTGGGGATCCAAGTCTCCGGTTGGTTCATCAGCCAGCAGTATGTCTGGTTTGCCAATAATGGCCCGGGCAATAGCTGTCCTTTGGGCTTCCCCGCCTGATAACTGGTTAGGGAATAACCGACGGCGGTCCCAGATCTCAAATAACTTTAAAATCTTTTCCACCTCTTTTCTAATCGTATCCTCATCCAGAGAGCGGACTTCCAAAGCCAAAGCCACATTTTCAAAAACTGTTCGGTCTTCCAGCAATTTAAAATCCTGGAAAACAAACCCCACTTTGCGGCGGTAAAGTGGCAAGTCAGAGTCTTTTAATTTAGAAAGGTCAGTTTCATCAATTGATATTTTACCTTGAGAGGGGAGGTATTCATGAGCCAGCAGTCGCAAAATGGTTGATTTGCCAGCCCCGGAAGGACCAACCAGAAAAGCAAATTCACCGCCTTGGATCTCTAAATTAATATTCTCAACCGCGATGATTGAAGTGCCAAATTTTTTAGTAACATCCTGAAATTTGATAACCATAAAAATATAGGGGCAAGGTATTGGGTTTCAGGGGACAGTAATTTTGCTACTACACCCCATACCCTACACCCTGACCCCTAGTTTATTGGGTTTCAACCCTACCCACATCCATCAACCAACCCTCTTTAATCGCTTTTTGGGTTTCGCCATAAATTTTAACCTTTTTACCTTCATATTGTGAAAGGTCAACGACTGAAGAAGTAAGGGCTACGGGTACTGCATTTTGTCTGATTAAAACATGGGTTCCTTCGCTATAATCCCCATTTTTAGAATCAGGTTTTTTTTGGATTACGCCCTCGGCAAAATCGCGGAAAGTCCTGGTATCTTGCTGGGCATGGTTGGCTGGAGCGCCTGTTTGTTGGATAGCGATTTGACCGCTGCCGGATTTGGATGAAGCTAAAACATAGCCGGTGGCCACTCCTGAAACTAAAGCGACGGTTAAAATTGCCGCATAAATTTTCAAAGGAGAGGCAGAAATCGACAGCCTTTGGGTAATAGGGGGAGTTGATGGTGTGGTTGATCTTGGCATGTCCATAAATTGTATCACATATACTAATTTAAAAAACAGCGGTTTTGCCACTAAAACCAAAATTATTCTTAGGAAAGATTTATCAATAGTTAGAATGAATTACGCGTAAATAATCAAGCGGATCCGCCCCACCAAATTGTCTACCGATTAAATGGGCTTAGAATCTCCTCTTCAGTTACACCTGTATTTAAGAGTTGTTTCAGCCAAAAACGGGCTGTTTGGTGAACTTTAGAGTCCCCAGATTGGATTATTCGATAAGATTTAACATCAAAGAATTCTTTTAAAAATAGATTCTCAAAGGCATATGCTTTTAATTCTTCAAATAAGTCAACGAACGGTACTTTTCCGAATACTTCATCAGTTAATTCACCTTCACAAGGTATGACAATATAAAAGTTTGAGAGTTTGGATGATGGAAGTGGTTTAAAATTAAATTGGGAAAAATACTCTGCTTAAGTTCTAAAACGAAGTGCACCACTTCAGGTAAAATTAAAACCTAGGAGGGTGAAGGTTAAATGAGATAGTATTAAAGTTGCCTGATTTCGGCTTCTACAAATTGCTGTAAATCCCCATCTAAAACTTGTTCAGCTTGGGAAGTTTCCACGTCTGTGCGCAGATCCTTAACCATTTTATAGGGGTGGAGCACATAAGACCTGATTTGGGTGCCCCAACTGCCCATGGTATTTGAGCCTTTGAGCTCTTTGTTAACTTTGGCCTCATCCTGCATTTTTTTCTCCCAGAGCTTCCCTAAAAGTATCTTCATCGCATTCTCCCGGTTTTGCAGCTGACTTCTCTCGGTTTGGCAGGTGACAACAATTCCTGAAGGGATGTGTTTTAAGCGGACGGCGGTAGAGACTTTATTCACATTTTGTCCGCCCGCCCCGCCTGATCTAAAACTTTCAAACTCAATATCAGATTCCGGGATATCAATTTCGGTTGTATCTTCAATTACTGGCAAAACCTCCACTAAAGCAAATGAAGTCTGACGCAGATGGTCAGCGTTAAAAGGGGATTGGCGGACTAAGCGGTGGGTGCCAGCCTCACCTTTTAAATAGCCAAAGGTAAAGGGTTCATGAATTATAAATGTGATAGTTTTGATCCCGGCTTCTTCACCTGGTGATTCATCAGAAACCTCAAACTCCCAACCCTGTTTTTCAAAAAATCTTTGATACATCCGGGAGAGCATTGCGGCCCAATCCATCGCTTCTGTGCCGCCGGCACCAGAATGAACTGATAAAATTGCTTCAGATTCATCGTGGGGTCCGGAAAGAAACAACTTTAATTCTAAGTCTGAGAGAATAATTTCGATCTCTTTAACCTCTTTTTCCAAATCAGGCAACATCGAAGACTCGTCTGAAATTTCTAATGCATTCTTAATTCTTGATTCTAACTTCTCTAAACTATGGAGTTGTTTCTGTTTGCCTGAAAGCTGACGGCTGACAGCACGTGCTTTTTCCTGGTCAGACCAAAACCCTTCCTTCATAGTCTGGGCTTCTAATTCCCTGATTTGGCTGCGCAACTCGTCCAAATCATTTTTGTCTAATATTGATTGGTAGCGCTTTTGCTGGTTCAATAGTTGGGTTTTAATCTCTTCCATACAGGCAATTATACCTAAAATTTAGGGGATTTTCTCAAATTTGCTCAATTAAAATTTTTTCTGTTAAGATTAATTAATGATCTGGTTTTTAATCTGGATTGGGACTTGGCTGATATCATTTTTTCTTTATGCCAAACGATATACTTCCAATAAAGTATTTTATGGGTTCTCTTTTGTACAATTTTTCTATCTGGTCGCAACGATGCCAATTACGGCACTTTGTTTATTAAATATTGGCTTTGATGTGACTAAAAATCCGGAAGTAATAAATATTCCTATTTCAACTGAAGTCCTACTTTCTTTTTACATCTTATCAATATTAGTAGGTGCAATCGGGGGATCAATTCATGCATCCTCCACAAGCCTTGCCGAACAGTTAAAAAATCATATTTTTTTGAATGCCTATTCTGTCAATGAAGAATTTCATGGACCTGTGAGCCATGATTTAATTTTCCTCTCCATTACCGGAGTGACTTTATTTCTTGGTCTTTTGGGTCTGAATCATCCCAGTGCCATACCGATAAATCCCACGCTCCCTTTATATGGAGGTATAATAATAGGACTGTTAAATGGTTTAACTGTGGTCAGAAGTACCCATGTCGGGTTAAGTTTGATCACCTCTTTTTTTACTACCCTCTTTTTAGGACTAATAATCCAAAACAGTTCTTTACATTTAATAAACTACCCATTTTTGGTTTTTGCGGTAGTAAATGCCTTCGTTATTTTCATTACTCTCCTTATTAGTATTTTGATTTATTTCAAATCAAAAAGAATGACCAAAATTATGGTCAAAATAATTTTTCCCAAAGGTCATCCGATCCACCAGACATTCTCTATTTTTTGAAATTAAAGTCTATTTAATATAGAATCCAAAAGATGAATATATTAAAAATCAATACTAGTCAGATGGGAAAGGTGGTAGTTGGGTTGGAGGGTGGGGGTAAGAATTTGGAGTTGGAAAAGGAACAAAAGTTTGGCTCCCAGGTTTTGCTCACTATGATTGAGGAAATTTTAAAGATTGGAAGATTAAAGATTGAAGATTTGAATGAGATTAGGGTGGAAACAGGACCAGGATCTTTTACTGGGATTAGGGTAGGAGTCTCCGTTGCCAATGCTTTAGGATTTAGTCTAGGAGTTCCAGTTAATGGCAAAAAGATAGAAACTGAAATTACTTATTAAATAAAATGAAAAAAGAAGTTTATACCAAAGGGCCAATACATCCACAAGAAGACTCTCTGTTTAGATGATATACTAAATATGTGAAGCTAAAGCATTTTTTTATTCCTCATCCTGATACCCATAAAAAAGCTCATTTACTCTCTTTCCCGGCGCTTTTGGTGTATATCGCCTTGTTTATATTTCTGCAGTTTGGGATTAAAGGATTATCTACTATCAGGCCGGATATTTTAGGTGTTTCTTCTGATATTAATGTTTCAGAACTGATTAAACTCACTAATGAGCAGCGGCAGAAAAATGGGCTGGTTGCACTCTCGGAAAATTCAGCTTTGGACGTAGCCGCCGCCGCTAAAGCCAAAAATATGTTTGAGGAGAATTACTGGGCCCATTATTCCCCTTCCGGTAAAGACCCTTGGGGATTTATTACCGGAGCCGGCTACAAATTTACCTATGCCGGGGAGAATTTAGCCCGCAATTTTCACACCTCAAGTGAAGTAGTCCAGGCCTGGATGAACTCTCCTACCCATAAAGAAAATATTATTAATACCCACTACACTAATATTGGGATGGCTGTCGCCTACGGGCAAATTAATGGCCAGGATACGTTGTTAGTAGTCCAGGAATTTGGTACTCCAGTTGAATATATCGCCCAAAAAAATCCTACTAACCCGATAGCAGTCTCTTCACAAAGCCCTGTTGCTACATCTCAACCGCTTGCTGCCTTAATCCAGACTCCCAAACCGACAACCCAGCTTTCAACTACTCCCTCCTCACCAGTCAAAGTGGCTGTGCTTGAGGCAGGACAATCCGGGGTGGCCTCGGAACAAAAAACCGGAGCTTTAATTGATTCTTTCCAATTTACCAAGGTAGCCAGTGTTAGTTTGCTCTCATTTTTAGCAATTCTGCTGGCCATTGATCTGATTATTTTGCGCCAAAGAGCAGTAGCCAGAATTTCTGCCAGGCATTTCTCCCATTTTGCTTTAATGGCTGTGGTGGCCAGTGCGATTGCCCAAAGCAGCGGAGGAAGTATTCTCTAAGAATCGGAGTAATTAGAAATTATGAAAAAACCCCAATGGATTAATAAGATTGATAAAAATTTAGTTTATACCCTGTTACCACTGGGGATAGCTTTTGTAATCTTAAGTTTTGTTTCTCCCCAACTGAAACAAGCGGAAGCGGGTTTAGCCATAACTTTTATCTATCTTTATATCGGTTTTTCACTTTTGCACCATAAAGCGGATAAAAGTTTGACATTGGAAGTTATGCTGGAGTATTTTCTGATTGCAACTTTAACCCTAGTATTGCTTCTGGGGACTATCGTCTAAATCAATAATATGGCAGAAAATTTGATTTCACTTCCCGAAGGTTATACAAAAACTCCTGAAAGTGATATTATGCCGCCACTTCATTTATTGACGGAAGATAATGGATCATCGACAGAATATAAGATCTGGGGTACTCCAATTGAGGGGCTACTGGTTTGGGAGAGGAAAAGTATGATGATCAGCGGGGATCATATCAAGAACTTGGTAAAATTGATGAGACTGCAAAAGTATTAGGCCGAGAGGTTTCAATCAAGCAACTTTCTTTGTCCAGAAATAAACCCCGAGGTGTTTTAAGGGGGATACATGCAGAAGAGATGGATAAATTAGTCACACCTTTAAATGGTAGGGTTTTTATCGCAATTGTAGATATTCGCTCCAATTCTCCAACTTTTGGTAAATATATAACTTTTAGCTTGGATATGCGAGATGAAAATAAATCTAAAAAAACTATTGTTGTTAGTCGTGGTTTAGGAAATGCTTTTTTAACAATTGGTGAAGAGAGTGATCCAGCATTTGAGTACTTATATCAAACAGAAAAGTCATTTAGAACTTCGGTGGGAAAAAGAGCGCTTCAATGGAATGATACTGATGTAGGGATTCCATGGCCAATTCAGCCCACAATTATCTCGGATGATGACAAATACAACAACCCCACATTGAGAGTATTATTTCCAGAAGGATTCAAATAATATATCTGGATTGACGAATTGAAATAAATCTGTAATAGTATCACCACATGGCACAAAAAAAGCGAGCCTTTATTACTGGCGCATCGGGACAAGATGGGTCTTACCTGAGCGAATATCTGTTGGGTTTAGGTTATGAGATAGGGGCATTTATTAGAAGCAGTAGTACTGGTCATCTAGGAAATATTGAGCATTTAAGAGATGAGCTAAAATTTTTTAGAGGTAGTTTGGATGATGAATCATCAATTGAACAAGCAATTTCCGCTTTTGAACCTGATGAGATCTATAATTTAGGTGCCGAAGCTGCACCTTTTGATTCCTTTAAACGCCCGGTTTATACATCAGATATTAATGCATTGGGACCTTTAAGGATTTTTGAATCAGCAAATCGCTTAAGGAAACGCGGTAAGCAGGTTAAGGTTTACCAGGCATGCCACTCAGAGGACACTCAGGTAGTAACAATTAACGGTATAAAAAAATATACAGAATTGACAGAAGATGACCTCATATTAACAATTAATTTAAAGAATAATAAAATCGAATATAAGAGATTCTCCAAAATTTATGAATATGATTATGTTGGAGAAATGTACCATTTTTTGAGTAGAAGACAAGATATTTTAGTTACCCCAAACCATAAAATGTTCCTTCAGTACGATGGTGACAATAAATTGGCGTTCATTGAGGCAGATAAAGTTGGATCCTTATTAAAATTTCCGAGGAATAGCCATATTTCGCTACCAATACCAGAGTGGGAGGGCAAAACTTCTGCAACCGTTGTCTTCTCAGATTATATTGACATGAGCCTTCAAGCTGTAAACAATTATCGAAACTTAATTACCGAAATGAATGCTCCTGATTTCTATTATCTAATGGGTTTATATATTGGTGATGGTTATACTCAACAGAAAAAAAGAAAGACAGTTTCTTTTAGGGCTTCAGCAGGAGTAATGATGATGAGAGATGTACAAGGACGCTTTATTGCTGTCCAGAATATAGAGCCTATTGAAGTTGAATATGAGAGTAACTATATACAACTGGCTATTCCGCAAGAAGATAAAGCGAGAAAGAAACTAATAGAAGTCTTAAAACGTAATAATTTAGTTTTTAATGAACATAAAATAACTGTAGAGTTGTCCTCCGTTTACCTTGCAAGGATGTTTAAGTTAGCTGGTGAAAATGTCTATACGAAGAAAATTCCTCCCTGGATGCTTTTATTATCAAAAGACCTACTAAAGAGATTGTTTGAAGGTTTGATCGACTCAGATGGCTATAGCAGGAGGACAGTAAAGAGTGGTGGAAAAAGATATATTTACACAACAGTATCTCATCAATTGGTTAAAGACCTGGTAGAACTATCATATAAACTCGGATTAGTCCCATCAATTCAGACAATTCCTGCAGGTATTAAGTACTTTAAGAGTGAGAAAAGATACGTTAACTCATCAAATGGCTTTATTATAAGTTTTCAGTTCAAAAATAAAAACAAAATATACAAGAAAAATATTTTAAAATTAGACTATAAAGGAAAAGTTTGGTGTTTAGAGGTAGAGGATAATCATAATTTTTTAACAGTACGGAATGGAAAATTTGCATTTACAGGTAACAGTACTTCCGAGATGTTTGGGGCGCCGTCTATTGTTCCGCAAAACGAAAAAACCCCAATGATTCCGGCCAACCCATATGGGGTGGCAAAATTATTTGCCCATCTACAAGCAAGAATTTTAAGGGAGGGAAATGAAAAACTACCAATTTGGTGTGGGATACTTTTTAACCATGAGAGTCCAAGACGCGGCATGCAATATGTGACCAGGAAAGTTACAGTGGCTGTAGCCTGTATCAAAAATAAAGTTAAAAACCCCCCGCTTAATGAGTTGGGTGTGCCGATTATAACTAAGGATTTTAAATTGGAAATGGGAAATTTGGACGCCAAAAGGGATTGGGGTTATGCTAAAGAATATGTCGAGTTGATGCACAAAATGTTGCAAACAGATGTACCAGATGAGTATGTGATAGCAACTAACGAAACCCATACCATCCGGGAATTGGTGGAAGTGGCTTTTTCTCATGTTGGCCTAAGTTGGCAGGATTATGTTGTCACAAATCCAGATTTTGTCAGGCCACTGGAAACAGGTCCTTTGTGCGGTGACTATTCTAAAGCCAAGGAGAAATTAGGATTTAAGCCGCAAGTCAAATTTGAACAACTTATTAAAATGATGGTTGACGCTGATTTGGCTAGATTTTCTTAAAACTCCCCTTGTTGCAAATAACTTCTAACTTCCCTACAATCTTTTAATCATGTCTAAACATAAAGAGAATCCCCCATTTTCTACCCAAAAAAGTAAAAAAGTTGTAATATTACTACCAACTTACAATGAAAAAGAAAATCTAGAGGGTTTTATTAAAGAAATATTTGCTCAAGAAAAAAATTCTCCTGGTTGGAATTATGAAATCCTAGTGGTTGATAGCCATTCTCCGGATGGGACTTTGGAGATTGCTAAATCCCTGGCCAAAAAAGATAAAAGAATTCATGTTTTAGCAGTTGAAAGAGGTTTGGGTATAGCATTGATTGAAGGTCATCGTTACTCAATTAAGAATTTCCATCCTGATGGCCTAGCCCAAATGGATGCTGATGGGCAAGTTAATGTTGATGTGCTCCCGCGTTTACTTCACACCTTGGATCAAGGTTATGATTTAGCACTGGGATCAAGATTTGTTAAGGGAGGAAAAAATTTATTGTCTCCATCAAGAAGATTATTTAGTTTAGGGTTATCGATTGTGAGTCGAATTTTAATGGGGCCAATTAACGTTGGTGAATTTGCCAATTCTGCCAGGGCTTTTACCCCGGAATTATTCAACAAAATTAATATTGATCGTCTTCCCTGGAGAGAACAAACTTTTATTATTCAACCCGCATTTTTAAATGAAGCAGTAATCGCCGGAGCAAAGTATAAAGAGATACCGTTGGTTTTTAAAAATAGGGCTGAAGGTTATTCTAAAAATAAGGTTTTTAATTATAGTTATGACGTTTTGACCTACTCTTTAGATGCTTTTGTGCATAGGTTAGGGTTAAATATTCCTATTTTTAAAATCAGCCGCCGATCAAAAACATTTTTAAAATTTGGAATGGTTGGTTTGCTAGGGACCTTTGTGGATTTTTTCTTTTACAAACTCTTAATTAACAGCATGCATTTAACCCCGGCTACGGCCAAAGGGTTTTCGACCGAAGTAGGAATCATTAATAATTTTATCTTTAATAACTTCTGGACCTTTAGAGCAAGAAAGGTCAGTACAAATATCTACCAAAGATTTTTTATCTATAACCTAGTGTGTTTTGGCGGGCTGGCGATTGCAGTCTTGGTAGTTAAGTTTTTGCATCATATGTATGGAGATGGATTTGTGATGATTTTTGGCAAACCCATCGCCTACAACAACTTTTACTTCTTTGCCACTATCCCGCCGGTGATGGCCTGGAATTTTACAGTTAATCATTTTGTCACTTGGAAGCATAAGGAAGATTGACAAATAGAACTAAAAGTCATTTAATGAACCAATGGGAGATCCAAGTCCAGATTTAAAAGTTGTATCTGAAGAACTAATTAAAGAAGGAATGGCAATATGAAGACCGGGTAATTTAGTAGAACTTCGACCACCCCGGCACCGTCCGATAGAGGAGATCAGGAGATGGGTAAGAGCTAAAGCTGCATATAATGCCAGTGTTAATAGAAGTAGGGCTGAATATCGGCAAGCGGTTAGATTAGCTGAGATAAAGATAGAGAAAGAAAATCTTCGCTTTTAATTATAAACTTCTAAATTGGGAATTGGGGCGGTGTTGTTTAAGATAAAGTTTTGGGCATATAAATAGATTGCCAGGGCCACAATTATCATCACTATTTTAAACTCTTTGGTGACTAAAACTTTTTGGAAAGCAATTAGGACAAATGGAAAAATTGGAAGAACATAGCGGCTGATATCACGGTGGGCAACCAAAGTCGTGGCAATAAGATAGGCAAAGACATAAAAAGCCATTGGGTATAACTTTTCTTTCCACAACATTAAGCCTGCTAAAAACCCCAAAATAAAGACATAAATAATATCCTCCAGCCAAATCTCCCCAACCCAAAATTGGGATTTATTAAAAACCTGATAGGGTGGAAAGTTTAAGTGGATATTATCGCCGGAGTGAAAATATGCCCAAAAATCTCCCAGGTTTTGACCATAAAGATAAAAGACTGACAATAAACTTAAGGGGATAACAAATAGCGGCAAATAACGCAGCCGGTTTTTTATCCCTTCCTTTAAACCGTGGGTCTTCATGATTAAAAAAGATTTGTAATTGACATAAAGCACTATAGCCACAAAAAGCAAAATCCCTGGCGGTCTGGTAACCTGGGCATCAAGCCCGGCCAGGGCTGCAATCAGCAAGTAATAGTATTTTTTAGTAGTCTCGTATTTTAAAAAATAATAGATCGCCAATAAGGTAAAAAGAATAAAAGTCGGTTCAGCCGAGCCAACAGAATGGACAATTAACCACCTGGCAGGCAGTATTAGAAAAAGCAGTGATAAATAAAGCGGGTGATCAGTTAATTTAAAATCCCGGATTAAAAAATAAAAAGTTATAGCTGCTAAAATTGTCGAAAGAAGTGAAACAAAAAGCATGGATTTTAAAAATCCTAAAAAAGGTGTAAAGATCAAAATTAACAGAGAATATCCAGGAAAATGAGAAGCATAATAACTGGGTGAAAGGGTAAAGGGGATTGATTGGATGGCCTCTGGCCGGTAAAGGCTTTTGGCAATAACGACATATTCTAAGCCGTCATAGTTTCTGACTACTGTGGCAAAGCCATTTGAAAAATTTAGTCCAAAAAAATTAATTCCAAAAAAATGAGGTAGCCAAATTGCCAAAGATAGAATCAGGGAGGTAAGGGTTATAAGGGAGATGTCTTGGAGGGTCTTCGTTGCCATAACTCTACTTTGATGGTAGCATATTAGCATGCCGAGCACAAAAAATAGCCAGTATAGCAACATTAAATTATCAGTTTTCTTCCCGGCATTTAATGAAGAATTAAATATTAAAAATACTGTAGAAAAAGCTGTAAAAGTGATAAAAGGGTTGGAGATCAGGGATTGGGAAATTTTAATTATTAACGATGGGTCAAGGGATAAAACTGCTGAAATTGCTGACCAGCTATCCAAAAAGGACTCCCGGATTAAAGTTATTTATCAAGAAAATGGCGGTTATGGAAAAGCTTTAAGGTCAGGTTTTGACCGGGCAAAATATGACTGGGTGGTTTTTACTGATTCTGATGGACAATTTGATTTTTCCGAGGTCAATAAATTCTTAGATAAAACTGCTGAAATTGATTACATTATTGGTTATCGTATGAAACGAGCGGATAATCTATTCCGATTACTCGCAGGTAAAGTTTGGGCTTTATCAGTCTTTTTTCTTTTTGGTATTTGGGTCAAAGATATTGATTGCGGCTTTAGGATGATTAGAAAGTCGGTTTTAGAAAAAATTTCTAAACTAGAATCAACCAGGGGAGCGATGATTAATGCCGAAATTTTAATTAAGGTCAAAAAGAAAGGATTTAAAATTACCCAAATTGGTGTTCATCATTATCCTAGAGTAGGTGGTGTACCCACTGGAGTAAGGTTAAATGTTATTATTAAATCATACTTCGAGCTTTTTAAATTGTGGTGGAAACTTAGATGATCAAAAAGTTAATTAAACATTATTATATTTGGATTCTGGCCCTTATTTTAACTACGGCTTTTTGTGGATTAGTTTATGTCAGTGTCCATCAGGTTTTAAGACAGAGTGCCAATGATCCCCAAATAGAAATTGCCCAGGATACAGCCAATCTTTTAAACTCCGGCCAAAAAATTGAGGCAATTATGCCAGCTGGTAAAGTTGACCCCTCAATTAGTCTGGCGCCTTTTATCATTGTTTATAACGATAACCAACAAGTTACAGCTTCATCTGTCAGTTTAGATAACCAAACACCGCAGCTGCCAAAAGGGGTTTTGGATTTTGTCAAAAATCATGGTGAAGAAAAACTGACCTGGCAGCCAAAAAATGGAATTAGGATTGCCTCTGTCATAACCAAATATAATGGTGGGTTTGTTTTGGCAGGCAGATCATTAAAAGAGGTGGAATTAAGAGTTGATAGATTAAGCCATACGGTCTTAATGGTTTGGTTGGCGGCCTTTTTGACTGTCTCAACATTAACTTTGTTCTACACCAAACTTTCCAAATGATTTTTTTCTGGATCAAAAAGAACCGTCTTGAATTTAGTCTACTATTTGCGATTTTACTTCTGGCAGCCTTTTTTAGATTTTACCAACTACCGGAATATATGCAATTTTTAGGGGACCAAGGTAGAGATGCAATTATTATTAAACAAATTTTAATTGATCACCATTTCCCAGCCATTGGCCCGCCTTCTTCAGTGGGAACAGTTTATTTAGGCCCGCTTTACTATTATATGATGGCAGCGGTGATGGGAACATTTTGGCTCAGTCCTGTGGCAGCAGCTGGGATGATAGCTTTAATTGGAGTAGCGGCAGTTTTTTTAATTTACTATTTAGCAAAGGAATGGTTTGGGCCAAAAGCCGGATTAGCAACGGGATTTTTATATGCAATTTCACCTGTAATGATAAACTATTCCCGTTTTTCCTGGAATCCAAATCCAGTACCATTTTTTACTCTGCTGGCTTTTTTAGGAATTTATAAAGCTCATAAAACTGGAAACTTTTTTTGGTTTATTTTAACAGCAGTAAGTTTGGCTGCAGTTTTACAGCTTCATTACCTGACGTTAACTTTATTGCCAATTTTTGGATTACTTTGGCTGAATGAATTGCGAAGATATCTTTTAAAAAAAAGTGAGATTCAAAACTTCTATCCTGGAACAACTCTGGGAATTTTTTTATTCTTTTTTTTAATGTCACCGTTGGCATTTTTTGATCTCCGTCATGGGTTTATGAATTTTCATGGATTGGTTAATTTATTTACAGGTAAAAACAGTGGAGTAAGTTTAAGTTTAGCCGGGTCATTCTCCAGATTGCCGGATGTTTTTATTAATAGCTTTTTGGGACGTTACTTGGCTGGACAGAATACTTATTTAGCGGGAGTTGTGGGTTTACTAATATTTATTCCTATTATCCGCAGGTGGTATTTATATTCAAAAACCAGACATATGAGCTGGGTGTTTTTAGCACTTAGTCTCTGGTTAATTGTAGGCTTTTTGGGGTTAATGTTTTATAAAGGCCCGATTTATGATCATTATTTATTATTTTTGAGTCCGATTCCTTTTATTTTATTGGGCGCTCTGGCTGAACTTGATTTAGATCTAAGAGGTTTTAACTATTTTAAGATTGCAGTAATGGGAATAATTTTAGTAATTTTAACTTTTGCGAATTTAACAATAAATCCGTTGCTATCCCCACCTAATAAACAATTACAAAAAACCCAGACAATAGACCAATTTATTATTGAACAAACAAGAAGCAAACCCTTTAATTTTGCCTTGCTCGCAGAAAACAATTATGATTCAGCTTACCAATTTTATTTAGACCAGATGGGTCACAAGCCTTTGCATGTACCGGAAAATAAAACAGATCAGTTGTTTGTAGTTTGTGAAGATCAATTTTGTAAACCCATTGGGAATTCAAAATATGAGATTGCAGCTTTTGGTTGGACTAAGCTAGAATGGGAAAAGGAAGTAAGCGGCGTAAAAGTATTTAAACTAGTACCAAATCCCCAGCAAGTAAATAGATGAATATTTCCAATTTAAAATTATTAATTTTCAAAAAGCCTTCACTTATTTTGGTTGCAATTTTGCTAATTGGTTTATTCTTTAGAACTTTTAAATTAGATATTTTTTACAGCTTTGAACACGATCAAGACTTATCTTCCTGGATTGTAAAAGATATTTGGGTTGATCATCACTTAAGATTGATTGGTCAGGTGACTAGTATTGAAGGTGTATTTATTGGACCGTTATTTTATTATCTCCTAACTCCATTTTACGTATTAGCAGGAATGAATCCACTGTCTGGAGCAATAATGGCGGTGTTAATAGGATTGTTTACCATCTGGAGTATTTATTTTGTCTTTTCAAAGTTTTTTGGCAAAAGCGCAGGCATTTTTGGATCTGCAATTTATGCCACTTCTTTAGGCCCGGTTTTTTTTGACCGTTGGGCAGTACCAACTCTGCCAACAATGCTATGGTGTGTGTGGCTTTTATACACATTATTTTCTTTAGCCGAGGGTAAAACTAAATCATTAATTATCGCCGCAATTTTAATAGGTACAATATGGCATATCCATGTGGCATTACTGCCTCTGATTCCGTTAATAATTTTATCTTTTTTTCTTTCTAAGCAAAAAATTACTCCTCAAATTACAATTCTTAGTTTGAGTATATTAATATTTTTAACGATTCCTTTTTGGTTGTTTGAGTTAAAACATAATTTTTTACAAACTAAATCTTTGCTTTTTACTTCAAATAATACGGGTTTAATTCTAAAAGGTTTAGAAAGGTTTGGTAAAATTCTATCCTCAACCCAAAAAATCTTAACTGCTTCACTTTTTGACACCTGGGACTTAATACCTCAATTTTTGGCGCCGGTTTTAACAATTGTTTTATTTATTTTTGTATTTTGGAAAAAATTATTATCTACAAAACAGATAATTATTTTACTGTGTTGGGTGGGATTGGTAATACTTGTGCAACAAATAACCAAAAACCCTATTAGTGAGTATTATCTTGAAAATATAACAATTATCCCAATTTTATTGACGGCGTTACTTTTAAGATTTTTCTATCAGCAAAAAAAATGGAAATATTTAGCACTGGGACTGGTCGCGGTATATATATTGATTAATACTTATTTATTAACTACAAAGCCTGAACCTTGGCACCACTATAAATTTAAGCAGCAGACTGCTGAGTTTATTCGCCAAGATGCAAACTTTCATGGATACCGATGCATTTCGGTAAATTATATTGCAAAGTATGGAACTGGGGTAGGTTTTAGGTATTTAATCTGGTGGGAAGGGCTCCATCAGATCAAACAAGAGAGTGGTGCACCTCTTTATACAATTGTTGTTCCTTATGATGCGATTCCTAAGGATCAACTCAGTGCCCAGTTTCATTATTTTGGAGTAATACTGCCCAAAGATTCCAAACCTATTGTCCCGCAAATTTGTAATGATCCTAAAAACGAACCAATCCCCCTATTAGGATTTACAAATTAACGCAGTTAATTAGAAAACTTGTTTATAAATTAATTTAAGTTAATTTAATTTGAAACTTTAAGGTATTATTGTTTACTAATTAGGTTTTTGAGGTGTATGATGATTCCATGTCTGACATTAAACTATCGATTATAATTCCAGCCTATAATGAAGAAAAAAATCTAAATCATGGTTTATTTAATGAAGTAGTAGATTATCTCAGGTCAACGGATTATTCATATGAAGTATTAATTGTTGATGATGGAAGTAAAGATGAAACTGCCAAAAAAATTAAAGAGATAATTAAAGATCTGAAAAACTTTTATTTAATTGAAAACCAACACGGAGGAAAGGCTGTAACTGTTATGACCGGCCTTTTAAAATCAAAAGGAGAGATCGCCTTGTTTACTGATTTAGATCAATCCACACCTCTAAAAGAAGTAGAAAATTTTTTTGCCCATTTTAAACAAGGGTTTGATGTCGTAATAGGCCGGAGAAAAGGTCGGAAAGGCGCTCCTCCGATTAGAAAACTCTATTCAGTAGGCTTTTCAATTTTACGGACGATAATACTAGGCATACCCTTTTCTGACACACAGTGTGGTTTTAAGGCTTTTACTCGGGAAGCGGTAGATAAAATTTTTCCCACGCTTCTTGAAGAATGGAAAAAAATTAAAGTCAGCGGGGCGGCGGTAAATGCAGGTTTTGATATTGAAACACTATTTGTGGCAAAAAAGAAGGGTTTAAAGATTACCGATCAAGAGGTGTCATGGCATTATGTTGGTTCGGAAAGAGTTGGGATAAGAGCCTCAATTGAAGCTCTTAAAGATTTAATAAGAATAAAACTAAATGACTTTGCTGGAAAATATAATTAACCCTTTTTAGGCTCCAAGTTGGTATAATAAATAGATGCGCTTGCTTCGGCAATTAAACTCCAGACAGCTACTTTTAGGGATTGTTATAATTTATTTTCTTTTGAGATTGCCAAGTTTAACTCTGCAGCCTATTTTTGCTGATGAAGCGATTTATATCAGATGGGCCCAAATTGCCAAAGCTGAGGAAAGCTTAAGGTTTATCTCCCTGCAGGATGGCAAAACCCCGCTTTTTATGTGGGCAATGGCCCCAAATTTAATTATCTTTGAGGATCCGCTCTTTGCCGGCAGATTTTTATCTGTAATTTCTGGTTTATTTACTTTACTTGGGGTTTATATGATTGGCAAAAAATCCTTTAATTTACGGGTTGGGCTTATGGCAGCCTTTTTAGTCGCAATCACCCCGTTTATGGTCTTTTTTGACCGGATGGCTTTGGTTGATTCAATGCTTGCGGCTTTTACTATTTGGTCAATTTATTGGGGATTGACACTTGCTCAAAATCCCACTATTAAAATCGCCTTGATTTTGGGAATTTTGCTGGGGGGAGGGTGGCTCACCAAAACTCCAGGATTGGTAAATATTGTTCTACTGCCTTTACTACTACTGTTATTTGATTTTAAAAAGGAGAAACGTACAGACCGTTTGTTAAAATTTTTGAGCTTTTTTGCTCTATCTGGAACCATAGGATTGGGAATGTATCTTTTCCAAAAAATAGACCCTAACTTTCACCAACTATCAGCTAGAAACTCCGATTATGTCCATCCTTGGAGCAGATTGCTGCAGTATCCATATGACCCATTAAATGTGCATTTTCTTGATACGATAAATTTTTCCTTCTCATTTCTAGGGCCACTGATGTTTTTAATTCCACTGGCAATAATTTATGCAATAAACAAAAAAAATCGGATCATCATAATTTTACTATTATGGTCCCTAATACCATTTATTTATGAATTGCAGTTTATTAAAGCATATACAGCCCGTTACATCTTATTTTGTCTCCCCCCACTTCTAATTGTTACGGCTTGGGTTTTGGAAAATATTTGGCAAATGAAAAAAATAAAAATGATTGCACCAATTGCATTTTTGATGTGTGCTTGTTGGTCTATTTATTTTGGGACAACACTTTTAATAAATCCTGCCACTACCCCACTTGCTAGAGCAGAAAGACACGGATATTTAGAAGATTGGACTGCAGGGTATGGGTTAAAAGAGGTTGCTAACTATTTAATAAACCAAAGTCAAAACCAAATAATCGTGGTGGGGACTGAAGGTAGTTTTGGGACTTTGCCCGATGGGCTGCTAATTTATTTGGATCGATATTTTCATCAGTCCGAGACCCAAAAAATTATTGTGATGGGGGGGAAAAATTTTGTGTCTGATACAGTCAGGAATTTCTCCAATGAAAAACCAACTTTTTTTGTAGCTAATAAATCCAGGTATATTGTTCCAGAACCTGGACTTGTATTAATAAAACAATATCCCAAAGCGACAGGTTCTGACTTGTTGCCAGATGCAATTTTATTTTACAAAGTAAACCCGATAACTAAATGACCAAAATTTTTAAAAACCAATTTGCTTTGATTATTTTACTTATTTTTTTAATTATCCCCACTTTTTGGTCTCTAATTAGGCCTGGTTTTTTCCCGATGCAGGATGACCTGCAAGCTTTTCGCCTTTTTGAAATGGATAAATGTTTCCAAGATTTACAATTACCTTGCAGATGGATTCCTGACATGGGTTATCAATATGGTTATCCACAATTTAATTTTTATTCACCAGGAGTTTTTTATCTCGGTTGGATGTTCCATTTGTTGGGGATGCAATTTATTGATGTAGTAAAACTACTTTTTGTTTTAGGGTTCATATTGTCAGCTGTGGTGATGTTTATTTTTTTGCGGGCAATTTTGGGAAATTTAGCAGCTTTAGTGGGAAGTTTACTTTATAGCTACCTTCCTTTTAAAGCGGTGGAAGTTTATGTTAGAGGATCTTTATCGGAGTTCTGGGCGCTTGTAATTTTCCCGCTATTATTTTGGTCCTCATATCAATTAATTACCACCCAAAAAAAACGCTATGGTTTTTGGTTGGCGGCTTCCGTGGGATTCATGTTTTTGACACATAATTTGTTGTCAATTTTAATTTTTCCATTACTTGTTGTATGGTGTGTGGTAATTTTAGGAATAGAAAAAAGATGGATACTAATCTCCTGGTTAATTGGATTTGGATTTTTGGGATTAGGGCTGGCAAGTTTCTTTGTTTTACCGGTACTTTTTGAAAAACAATTTGTTCACACCGAAACACTTTTGTCAGGCTATTTTGATTACCGCCAACATTTTGTGCCGCTGGAAAAAATATTTCTTTCTAATGAGTGGGGGTATGGTTCATCAAATTTAGGACAAACTGAAGACCTAAATTTATCAACTGGGATAGTACAATGGGTGGTTGGTCTTTTAGGATTTATTTTGTCAATATTTTTTTGGCACAAAGATAAAAAAAATTCAGCTTTAGTTTTTGTCATAGGAATTTTAACAGCCTTAAGCTTATTTATGGTTCATCAGAAATCTTCATTTGGTTGGTCATTGATCCCAGTTTTATCTTGGTTGCAATTCCCTTGGCGGTTTTTAGCCATCAGTGGATTTTTACTTAGTATTTTGTCTGCCGCTGCAATTTATTTTTTGCAAAAATGGTCCAAAATTTCGCAAGTGGTAGCTGTGATAGTAGTTTTGACTGCAATCAGCCTGACAAGTTCTTTTTACCAACCCAAAGATTGGTTGAATATTTCCGACCAAGAGAAATTTTCTGGTACTTCTTGGGAGAAACAATTAACAATCTCAATCTTTGATTACTTACCAATATATGCCATGTTTCCACCAAATAAAAAAGCGCCAGAACTGCCAGAGGTGTTGGTTGGAAATACCCAGTTCCAAACATATAATAAAAGAAGCAACTTCCAACAAAGTACAGCTAAGGTGACGGAAAACTCAATAATCAGACTGCCACTTTTTGATTTTCCGGGGATGCAAGTTAAAGTTGATGGGCAAGTTATAACCCATTATCATGACGACTGCCGGCATCAAGAATTTTGTTTGGGGCTTGTGACTTTTGACCTTCCTTTTGGAAATCATAATATTGTCACTAAGTTAGAAAATACCCCAATTAGAACTTTGGGTAATTTAGTAACAGTTGGCAGCCTGATAATATTTGGTGTGGGTGTTTTTAAAAAGAAACTATGGAAATTATAAAACAAGTTTTAAAAAAATATTGGCCGCTTTTTGTTTTGAGTTTAGTAACTTATATTATTGCTTGGCCGACTTTAATGCCAGGTTATTTTTCCCACCATGATGACCTGCAAGTAATGCGGATTTTTGAAATGAGAAGATGTTTTAATGACTTGCAGCTACCCTGCCGCTGGGTACCGGATATGGGCTATGGTAATGGCTTTCCGCTTTATAACTATTACAGTGCTTTACCTTATTATCTTGGGGCGGTATTAAGTTATGCATTCGGTTTTATTGGAGCGGCAAAATTACTATTTTTAATTCCCCTTGTTCTGGGAATAATTAGTATGTACTATTTAGCCAATGAATTATTTGGAGAAAACTTAGCAGTTGTTTCTGCTGCCCTTTATGGACTTGCTCCATACCGGGCATTAGATAGTTATGTCCGGGGAGATATAGCCGAAAGTTTTGCCCTGGCTATTGCCCCATTACTTTTTCTTTTCTCACTTAAGTTAATTAGATTACCAAACAAAAATAATTTTCTTATTTTTACCCTAACTTTAGCAGCGTTTTTAATAACCCACAATATTATGACACTATTTTTCTTACCGCTTTTAATAAGTTGGATTATTTTTAATTTGATCCAATGCAAATTTAGAAATTTTAAACAAGTTTTTATAGCGGTCGTTTTAGGTTTTGGGCTGGCAGCTTTTTTTATCCTGCCAGCCTTTTTAGAAAAAGATCTAGTTCAAACGGAAACATTAACCCGTGGATATCTAGATTTTCGGGCTAACTTTGTTACCTTTTATCAATTATTTTTGACCAATTTCTGGGGTTATGGGGCTTCAGTCCCAGGTGACCAGGATACAATTTCATTTCAAGTGGGATGGCCTTTGTGGTGGTTGGTTACGGTCTCAACAATTTATTTAATTTTTCAATCAATTAAAAACAAAAGAAAAAATATTACTTATTACTTATTAGTTATTACCTTTGCCTTTGCTACTTTAATGACCCATAATAAGTCAGCTTTTATCTGGGAAAAAATTGGTATTTTACGCTATGCTCAATTTCCCTGGAGATTTTTAACAATCATAATTTTTTCGGGCAGTTTACTTGGGGTGGTCTGGCTACAAGCCCTAAAGGGGAGAGTTCAATTTGCCGTAATAAGTTTGATTATTTTTCTGACAATTTTTCTTAATGCTAGTTTCTTTAAGCCAGAGGTATTTTATCCAGCCTTAACTGATGAGGGAAAACTATCCGGTTATTATTTTGAACAACAACAAAAAGCCGCAATCTTAGATTACTTACCAAATGGGATACCTGAACCAACAGAACAAGCGCCGAACTCCGCTTTAATAAAAATGGGCCAAGGTTTAATTACAAATTTTGATAACCATTCAAACTACTGGCAATTTCAAGCCAATGTTTCCAGCAATGTTTTAGTGGAAGTACCGGTTTTTGATTTTCCTAACTGGACAGTTTTTGTTGATGGTAACCAGGTGATTCATTCAAATGCTAATCATATAAAAAGGATAATGGTAAACTTATCACCTGGTAACCACCAAGTTAAGGGCGAATTTAAAAATACTCCTATTCGGACTTTCTCGAATTACATTACATTATTTTCATTTATTATTTTACTTACAATGTATGGAATCTATGGAAAACTTAGAAAAATATTTAGTTAGGTTTTTTTGGCCAATTACAATTGCCATCTGTTTGCCTGCGGTTTGGGCACTTTTTGTGCCGGGTTATTTTGGTGCATCAGATGATCTGCATGTGGCCTGGCTTTATGAGATGGATAAAGTAATTCATCTTGGCCAATTTCCGCCCCGTTTTGTCCCAGACTTAAGCTATCAGTTTGGTTACCCGCTTTTTAATTTTGTCTTTCCGCTGCCATTTTATCTGGGAGAGGTTTTTCATTTACTGGGTTTGAATTTTGTTGACAGCGTCAAAGCAGTTTTTTTAATTAGTGTCCCGTTATCATTTATTTTTATGTATAAATTACTAAAAGAATTTACTACTCCAATCTTAAGTTTAGCCGGGGCAACAATCTATATTTATACTCCTTACCGGGCAACTGACCTTTATGTCAGGGGAGCAATCGGTGAGATTTTAAGCTTTGTTTTTTTCCCTTTAATTTGCCTCTCATTCATTAAAATTTTTACTGAAAGAAAATTAAAATGGATAGCAATAGGCGGGATATCCATTGCGGGACTGACACTCACCCATAACATAGCCGCTTATATGTTTTTACCTACAATGGTTCTGCTGGGGGCAATTTTAATTTTTTTTACTTCTAGAAAAATTGATATGGGTATTAGGTTTTTAATAACCCTAATTTTGGGTATGTTGATAAGTATATATTTTTGGCTGCCGGCAATTATTGATAGTAAACTCATGAAATTTGATACCGTCTTTAATTTTATTGACCATTTTCCGACCTTAAAACAACTGATTGTGCCTTACTGGGGCTATGGTGCTTCGGTTCCAGGCCCTTATGACGGAATGTCGTTTTTTATTGGGATATTTAACTGGATTTTAGTTTTTGGAGGACTGACCATAATTTTTTTTAAATGGAGGAAAATAGATCTTAATACGAAAATTATGGTCAGTTGGGTTTACGTAGTTTTTTTGATCACAATTTTTCTAATGAATTTCCGCTCGGCATTTCTGTGGGAAAGTATCCCTAACTTAGCCTATTTCCAATTTCCCTGGAGGTTTTTAATGCTGACAACTTTCATTACACCACTTTTAATAATTGTTTTTAACAAGGTTAAATTGAAACAAAAATGGATTTATTTTTTAGTGATTATTTTAGTCATTGGCGTAAATAGTTTTCAGTTTAGACCACAGGATTTTTTGGGCCGGGATGACCAATATTATTTAAATAAATATATTCCCTTTCCTGAGGCCTCCCCAGAATATAAATTAACCCAAGAAGAGTATCTGCGTTTGCCAGTTAATACTTTAGTCAGACCGGCCAAAATCTATCCACCATCTTGGATAGAAAATAATGCGGCAGTAAATGGAAACCAAAATGGATTAAATGCAGATATTACAACCAATTTTTCTCAAACCCAAAACTTATCTTATAATAAATACAATTTCCCAGGTTGGATTGCCAATATTGATGGGAACCGAGTTGAGATCAAATCAGGCCAACCCTTTGGGCAAGTAACAACTTTAGTTCCAGCAGGGAACCACAAAATAGAATTTAAATTTGAAGAAACTGCTTTTAAACTATTACTGGATATTACTTCACTATTTAGCTTGGTTGTTGCTATACTACTTGCCGCCAGTCCATACTTTAATTTGAGGAAAAAACAAGATGTTTAAGAATTGGTATTTTCTAATTGGATTTATACTGACTTTAAGTTTACTTTGGCCGCTTTTTACAGCCCCTTATTTCAGCCACCAGGATAATGTTCAAACAATGAGAATTTATGAAATGGACCAATGTTTTAAAGACGGACAACTTCCCTGCCGTTGGGTGCCTGATTTAGGCGGAGGCTACGGTTACCCGCTTTTTAATTATTATGCTCCACTACCTTATTATATTGGTGAGCTGGCTTTTCTTTTAACCGGCAACTTATTTATCGCCGCCAAATTTATTTTTGCCCTGCCTTTAATACTTTCATATATTTTTATGTATTTATTTGCCAGTAAACTCTGGGAAAAAGTGGGAGGGAGTCTGTCGGCTATTTTTTATATTTACGCGCCGTACCATGCTCTGAATATGTATGTGCGTGGAGCAATGGGGGAGTTGTGGGCCTTTGCTTTTTTCCCAGCGATTTTTTGGGCCTATTTTAGACTGAAGGAAAATTCTAATCTAGGGAATAGTTTATTATTGGGATTATTTTTATCTCTGCTTATTTTGTCGCATAACCTTTCAACCATGCTTTTGCTGCCAATTTTGTTTGTTTTAATGATTTTTCATTTGTGGCGACATAAAAATTTCCGCTTTTTAGAATATTGCGGACTGGCGATTATTTTTGGGGCCGCTTTATCGGCGTTTTATTTTTTACCTGTTATCTTTGAAAGGGATTTAGTCCATTTAGAAACAACAGTTGAAGGTTACTTTTCTTATACGGAACATTTTAAGGGTTTAACAAAGTTGCTAATTAACCGTGATTGGACCTATGGTGATTCCAACCGCGAGATTCCAGACGGTCCAAGAGATGGTTTATCTTACCAAATTGGTTGGGTTCATTTACTAGGACTGGTAATCTCACTTTGGATGGCCAAAGTTTTATGGAAAGGAAAGCGCAGCACAAGTTTAATAATTATCTTTTTTAATTTAGTTATTTTAGTCAGTATGTTTATGATCCATCCCCGGTCATATTTTGTTTGGCAATGGATTGAGCCGTTAAAATATTTGCAATTTCCCTGGCGCTTTTTAATCTTAATTAGTTTTTTTATTTCAGTACTTGCAGGAAGTATTTTTTTAATCCAGAATCGCGAAAAAAATCAAAAAAAAATTTGGATTATTTTAACTATTTTGGTTGTTAGTCTAAATTTTTCCTTTTTCAAACCGGAAAAGTTATTAAATATTACCCAGCCCCAATTACTCTCCGCTGATAGTTTTAATAAATTAAAAATGTATGCCATTTTTGATTTTCTACCTAAATCAGCAGAAGCCCCGCCGGCAAATCCTGCTCCTGGTTACTATGAAATTTTAGCGGGTCAAAGTGAAATTAGAAATTTAGAAAAAGGCTCAAATTGGCTTAAATTTAGTACCCAAACCACTTCACATACAATTGTGAGAATTAATCAGTATTATTTTCCTACCTGGGTGATAAAAGTTGATGGTAATCCAGTTGTTTTTGATTATAAAAATAGTTTAGGGTTAATGAATGTTTTACTGGGAGAGGGGAATCATAGCGTTGAGGTGAGGTTGCATGATACTCCGATTAGATCAATAGGTAATTTTACCTCCACTTTAGGAATATTAATCTTTATCTCTCTTTCGCTTTTTACTTTTGAACCAGCCCGAAAAAAACTGACATATTATTTTAAAGCTTTCAATAAGTGAAACTTTTAAATTTGCTTATAAATTAATTTGAAAGCTTTGCTTATAAATTAATTTGAAAGCTTTGCTTATAAATTAATTTGAAAGCTTTGCTTATAAATAATTATGA
>OBEQ012127145.1_pt1 | contig 30091 bp, 17 predicted proteins | sample 1670901 | NCBI WGS metagenome assembly OBEQ01 (sample SAMEA104232315, study PRJEB22302) | groundwater metagenome | biome: forest; feature: aquifer; material: groundwater | place: USA | collected 2011-08-07 | depth 5.4 m
CCCGCGCCCCCCCGTTCAACCCCAGGGGGACCGCGGGAAGGGGGGGGGGAGCCGTCCCCGGATCCAATCCCGCCACGGGAGCGATCCCGGTGACCCAATCGATCCCGATCACGAATTCCATTCCCACCTCCGGGACCAATCCCCTCACGGGCACCAACCCATTGACCCAGGCTACAGCCAACTCTCTACTACAAGTGCAAGTGGGCGGACGCCTGGGCAAGTACGTCATCCTCTCGGAACTCGGCCGCGGAGGCATGGCAGTCGTGTTCAAGGCCCATCAGCCCGATCTCGATCGTCTGGTGGCCATCAAGGTCCTTTTCGGCACCGTGCTGCAGCAGCGCTTCGTCGAGCGCTTCCAGGCCGAGGCGCGGTCGGTGGCCAAGATGAACCACCCGAACGTGATCCGCATCTTCGAGGTGGGCGAACAGAACGGCGTGCATTACCTGGTGATGGAATACATCCAGGGCATGGATTTGCTGGCGTTCCTGCACGAGAAGAAACCCAGCTTCAACGAGGTGGTCGAGATCGTCAACCAGGTCTCGGAGGCGTTGGCGTATTGCCACCGCCAGGGCATCATCCACCGCGATCTCAAGCCGACCAACATCCTGATGCGCGGCACCACGCCCATCGTCATCGACTTCGGCCTGGCCAAGGCCGTCGATCCCAACCTCAACGTCACCCTCACGCTCTCGGGCGAAGTGGTGGGATCGCCGGCCTATATGTCGCCGGAACAAGCCATGGGCCAATCGGTGGGGACGCTCTCGGACATCTGCTCCGTGGGCATCATCATGTACGAGCTCATCTCGTTCAAGAACCCCTATCTGGATCCGCGTTCGTTGCACCAGACCGCGCTCAACGCCATCAAGGCCGAGCCCGTGCCCCTGCGCTACCTGTCCCCGTGGCTGGATTCGGATTTCGCCGCCATCGTGCAGACCAGCATGGCCAAGGATCTGAACGACCGGTACCAGAGCATCGAACTGCTGCTCAAGGACCTCTACTCCTACCGCAACGGCCTGCCCATCATGGCCAAGCCGCCCAGCGCCCTCAACCTGGCATGGCGCTTCGTGAAGGCGAATCCCATCCTGTACCTGGGCGCCAGCTTCCTGCTGGTCATGACCGGCATCGTGTTCGGCTTCCTGAGCGTACAGGAGGAAAGCAAAAAAGCGCCTTGGGGCCTGGTGCAGGAAGAGGTTTTCAATAAGACGGATTCGTCGCTCAAGTTCCTGTCCTTCGATCGCGTCAATGGCGCTTGGATGCCATCGGAGTCGTGGAAGGTGGCGCGCGGGCGCCTGGAAGCCTTCTCGTCGGGCCAATCCTTCGCCGTGGCCAACCAGGAGTTCTTCGGGGATCTCAAGATCGAGTTCACGGTCAAGGGCCTCAACGGCAGCAACAACGATTTCAACGCTTTCCTCTTCGGCGCCACCCCGGACGACGCCTTCCGCTTCTCCCTCGGCGAATGGGGCACCTCGGTCGCCAACATCGAATACGGCAAGACCGCGCGCTACGCCTTCAACACCACGCCCGTCAAGCTCAACGGCGGCATCGTCTACAAGGTGACCATCGAAAAGGAGGACAACGTCATCCAGTTGTTCCTCAACGATGAACTGCTGGTGCGCAAGTACTATACCCTGCCGGTCAAGGTGGAGCGGAGCAGCAAGTTCGGCTTCTATACCTGGAATTCCAGCCTGGCCATCGACGATCTGCGCATCTACAAGAAGGCCGTGGCCCTGTCCGCCAAGCCTACGGTGGTGGCGGACGCCTATCTCGAAGAGGGCTTTATCACCAACAGCATCCCTGCCTATAAGCACGTGATCGAAGCCTATCCCAACAAGAGCATCAGCTACGAAGCCCACATGAAGATGGGGGAGAGCTTCATGGTGCTGAAGAACTACAGCGGGGCCATCCAGAACCTCACCATGGCCGCGAGCAATTCGCGCGATCCCAAGGTCATTCCGGAAGCCCTGTTCCAATTGGCGCAATGCTATTTCGATCTGGGCAAGGCCGCCTCCGGATATGAAAAACTGAAGCTGCTCCCTTCGGGATTCCCGGAATCGGACTTCAACAACGTGGTGGTGCAGTCGCGCGTGGAAGCCGTCTACCAGTGCCTCAACAGCGGCGAGAATCAGGACCTGTGCGCCACCCGCATGATCGACGAGTTCCGCTTTCTCATCCAGTTCGAGGACGCGCGCCGCCTGTCCTTCGGCCGCTTCTACACGGACATGGCCGAGATCTTCCGCCGTCTGGGACAGACCTCGCCCATGCAGAACGCGCAGCATCTGCTGACCTATTACCAAGAGAGCGACGAGATCATCTGCACCCTGCGTCTGATCCTGGCGAAATACTATCTGGGCGTCCGCGATCCGGCGCGCGCCAACTTCATGGTCCAGGCCGCTCCCCAGGGGGACAACGTGGGCCGCGAGCTCAAGGCGGAGAAGGACTTCCTCTCCGCGGAGATGGCCTTCATGGACGGCAAGAACGCCCAGGCCGCGGAGCTTTACGACCGCACCTATCGCCAGTTCAATTCCGTGAACGGCATGGCCTTCAAATGCATGCTCCACTCCATGGTCATCAAGACCGTGGCGGACATTCCCGTGCTCCCCGTGGACCGCAAGCTGTACCTTAACGAGGCTGCCTCGCGCAAGGAGCGCATGCAGATGGCCTTTCTCGCGGACAAGATCCCCGAGGATTATTTCCGCCGCGGCGTCCCCGCCGGCTTCGGCCCTCCGGAGTCCCTTGAGGACATGCTGGTGTATTTCCTCAAGATGGACGCCACCGACGGCGCGGCCAAGGCGGCGGTCTACCTGGAAGCGGGCCTGGAACGCTTCCCGGCCAACACCTTCGAATACCGCTACCTGGAATTCCTGCTCAAGCGCTACAAGGAAGAGAAACGGGTTTGAGACCACTCCGGGCCCGCTCTTCGCTTATAGAATTCAAAATGAAAAATGAAAAATGAAAAATGAAAAATGAAAAGTTGAAGAGAATGCGAAAGCAGGGCGGCTCGGGCCAACGGCAGGGCTTTCTTTCGCCGCTTCCAAGGGGCTCCCACTCCTATATTTTGAGTTTTTCATTTTTCATTTTTCATTTTGCCTTCTCCGGTCGATAAGTGCGCCCCAACTCTTTCTCCGCTTCCATCCTGGCCCTTGCCTCCCTCTTCGCAGCGGTCTCCTGCGAATTCCAATCCCACCGCGCTACTTGGCGCCCGGACCCCAAGGTAACCTACCAGGTACGCTTCGCCGCGGAACTGCGGGCCAAGGCGGACGGAAGCTGGGGATCTGGCCCTTACGCCTCCACCGCGGAAGCCGGATTCTCCGCCCGCGCCGTCGTCGATTCCGCCAAATCCCAGGTGGAAATCTCCCTGACCGTGGATACCCTGCTCTACCACAGCTCCGAACGCGGTCCGGACGAGGACCAGTACATGACGGGGCGCCTGCGGAAATACCGGGCCAAGACGGCGTTGTCGCGCACCGGCCAGATGCTTTCCCTGGAAGAGGAACCGGTCATGCCGCCGGTGGTATTCACGCCTCTGGACTTCGGCCGCTACCTGGCCTACGCGCTGCCGGCTTTTCCGGACGCTCCCATCAAAAAGGGATCGCGTTGGGAAATCTCCCAGCCTCTGCTCGACAAGTTCCATCCCGATTCCCATGTGCTCAAACGCTTCACCCTTTCTGCCCTCAGGGAAACGCCTGAAGGCGACCTGGCCGTTTGCCTGGTGGAAATGGAAGTCTTCCTGGGAGAGGATCTCGGCTCGGGATCGGATTCCACCCGCGCCTTGGTACCGGCCTTGAAAGGGCGCGGACAGATGGTGTTCAACCTCGGGAAAGGCATGCCTGTCTCATCCGAACTTGAACTCGAAGGCCGCTTCCAAAGCCGCCTTCCCAACCGGGCCGGAGATTCCACCTTACCCGCGGAACTTCCTCTCCGCCTTGAGGAAAAAATCACGTTGGAATTTTCCGGGTAGCACCCTTCCCGAGAGGAGGGGTTTTTGGGTTCGCGGATGATCGCGTGTTCTTTTACAACCTCCTTGCGCCCCCTTTCGCAGCCCTCGTGCGCCGGACTTTTCAACGCCTTATCAACAAGTCTTTCACATCCGCTTGATTCCGAAATTCAGAATGCCCTGGAAGCCCCGTAGAATGCGGTTTTCCGGGCTTTTTCCGGACCATGGATTTCCCCAAATCCAGGGCATGGAAACCCTTCCAATCCGCTGACCGCCAGGGGATAAACCATTATATTTCCTCACCTATTGAGCCAGCGATTGATCCAAAGTTACCAGGCCTTCACCTCCAAGGATTGGCCTGCCGCCGTTCCGGTTACTCCGCCATCCGGCAAGGGTTCCGGTGCCGCGACCGCGGCTACGAGCGGCGTCGCAAAAGCCGCTGCAAAAGCGATCGAGAAAGCCGCGGGATCCGGATTCGATTCCCACAATGTGCTCGCCTTCGTGACCGGCCTCGCCGATTCCAACCATAGCATCCTCATCCGCGCCCTGCTCGATCGGGAATCCCTCCCGGTATCGCGCAACTCCGCGGATTTTTCAGGACTGTCCGCGGGGCCTTCGGCATACGGCATGGTGCAGGATCGCATGGAACGCATCCGCGAAGAATCCGCGTTCAAGTTCCTGGAGTTCCGGGACAAGTGGCGAAAGAGGCTGACCTTCGTGCAATTGCATCCTTTCCTGCAGCGCAACCAATGGTTCCAGCAGGAAATCGGCGGCTATTCCCTGGTGGGAAAGGGTACGCGCAAGGAAGCCAAGATGTTGTACCTGCAGTCGCTGCATGATATGGCCTCGGACGGCGAGCGCCAGGTTTCGTCCTTGAGCGGGCACATGTTCCGCCTGCAAGGGGAACTGGCCGCGGTCTGGCATCGGGAATCCGTCACCGACGATCGCAGCAGGCTTTTGCCGGCCCTGGAATCGGCCCTGCGCGCGGGCGAAGCCGAGTTGTTCAAGCGCCTGCGGCTTTCCCTGGGCGATCTCGCCATGGAAACCTTCACCGAGCGCGTCTCCAAATGGGACAAGCGCATCTACGGTTCCGAAGAGGAATTATTCCGCGCCATCGCCTGGCCCTGGCAGAACGTCCGCTACCGCAGCGGGTTCGAAGGCTTCATGGAAACCTTCGCGGACCTTTCCGAGGCCATCTGCGCCTCCATGATCGAGCATTACGAGGGCAAGTGGGACCTCATGCTCCGCGGCCTCGCGCCCTTGCAACTTTCCATCTTTCCGCGCCGGCCCCTGCCCATGCGCGCGGCGCCCCAACCTTAGCCTTTATCAGCCTTTTGCCATCGGGAGAATCATCCATGTCACAAAGAAGAAATTACGGCCGCCTCCTTCTGCTCGCCAGCCTGGTCCTCGGGGTGTTCCTCCTGACGGGATCCTTCATCTGGATGCAGGACAAGGCCAACATGATCCTGGCCGTGTTCGTGCTCATCCTGTACGGCATCGGCCAATGGATGACCATCGCCTATTGGCAGAACATCCAGTCCGATTGGGAATCCACCGGCGAAGTCCTGGCGCGCCTGCAACTGGCGGTTAGCGAGATCCCCGCCGCCCTCGACTCCAACCTCAAGTCCATCGCCTCCCGCCTCACCGAAGGGCAGGCCCAGGCCTTGTCCAAGCTGCAGACGGAAGTGAACTCCGGCGCGCGCGAGACCCTGGAAAAGGGCGCGGCCATGATCGGCGACAGCCTCGCCAAGAACCTGGCCAATCCCCTGGAGGCCATGAAGTCCCTGCTCTCGACCTTTGCGGACAAGTCCGGCGAACAGACGGCGCAGTTGCAGGCCCTGACGCAAAGCGTGCGCGAGGATTCGCGCAAGGCCGTCACGGAAGGCGCCGGGCTCATCACCGCCAGCCTGGACAAGCACCTGCGCGCTCCGCTCGCCTCCCTGGAAGCCAACCTGGGTTCCTGGCAGCAGCAGGCCGCCGCCCAGATCGATGCCGCCCGCGCTTTCGGCGAAGAGCTGCGTAAGGCCCAACGCGAATGGTCCGAGAAGGCCCAACGTCTGGCCGACAGCCTGTCCGCGGAGTTCAAGTCCCTGGCCGCCGTCGCCGCCCAATCCGGCGAAACCGCCCAGGCCGCTTGGGCCGAGCGCGCCGTCGAAGCCCAGAATACCTGGGAGTCCAAGATCCAGGGATTACAATCTCGTCTGCTCGAAGACGTGGTCACTCGCGTGGAGAGTCTGCAAGTCAACCAAAGCGATACCCAGGACAAGCTGCTGGAACGCGCGCTGACCGGCATGGAAGGCCAGGCCAAGCTCGCCCAGGATTCCGCCGCCGCCCAGGCCAGGACCTTGGTGGAAGCCGCGGCCAACCAGGCCAAAGCCATGAAGGATGCCTCCGCGGCCTTCGCCGCCGGCCTGGAAGACATGCGCGTCAACTCCCTGCGCCTCATCGGCGAAGTGGATGCCAAGTCCGCGGCCGCGCAATCGCGCCTGGTGGAGGAGATCTCCGCGGGCCAGAAAAGCCTGGTCGAGGAAATCTCCGGCCTCCAGCGCCAGACCCTCGGCGATGCCGCCAAGTCCCTGGAAGCCCAGGGTCAGTTGGGCCTGGAAGTCGCCGTCAAGGTTTCCGATCTGGCCGACGCCTTGCGCCAAGGTTCCAAGGATCTCGCGGAACTGTCCCATGTTTCCCAAATCAACCAGACCGAGATGCAGGCCGGGGTGGCCATGCTCAACTCCGGATTGTCCTCCATCCTCGATCGCCTGGAAAAGCAGGCGGATGCCGGGGACGGCTACCAGTCCCTGCTGGCCGAGCTGGGACGCACTTTGGCTTCCTTCCAGGAGCGGGCGGGCGACGTCCTGATCGAGAACGCCATGAAGACCCAGGAAATCCTGATGGAAGTCCTGCATCAGCAGGAAGGGCGCGGGGGACGGGGAACCGGCGAGTCCGAACAGGCCCTGGCGTCGGTTTCCTAAGGCGCGATTAGCGCGATCTCAAAGCCACAAAACCAATCAAAGCGATTAAAGCGAAAACACCGGAAGCAAGGAAAACGGAAACCCAGATGTCGCAAGCGGATGGCATGCAGGACAGGGAAGGCCCTGCCACGGACGCGGAAGCCGCGGATGCGAAGGCCGCTTTGGACGGGGCCGACGAAGCGATCGTAGCAGGCGCGGATGCGCTTTCGGTCCGAGACGCGGAACGGCTCGCGGAGCTCCGGGGGAAACTCGCGCGTTACTCCGGTCCCGGCTACCGCAAGTCCTACCTCGCCAACCTTCTGGAAAGCGGCAAGCGCTACATGATCGCGGGCAATCCCCGGGGCGCGGAATATTGTTTCGCCAAGGTCAACCAGGACATCGCCGTGGCGATTGGCACCTCCGAAACGCAGAACGGGGACATTGACAGCCTGGACTCCGACGGCGGCAATGCGCCGGAGGCCTCGGCCGCCGAGTCGGAGGCGGAAGGATCATCGGATGCTTCCGCGTCAGGCGGGGAAGCCGGCTCCGGATCCGTCGCAAGCGGCCAGGCCGGCGACCGCCCCCGCAAGTCCGGATCCACGCGCCGGAAAGCCAAGGAACGCCCGCTTTCGCCCACGGAAATCTTCCGCCGCAATTGGCGCCAGGAGCGCATCAAGGATGCGGAAGAGGTGCTCAAGCGTCATGGCGGCCGGCTCTCCTCCCTCGAGAACCAAGCCTACAAAGAGAAGTTGGAAAAGCTCCGCCAGACCGGAGCCGACGCGACCACGCCTTTGCAATCCGACAAGGCCGACGCGAGCTTGATGGATCTGCGCCGCCGCCTGTACGGCCGCGTGCTCAAGTCCCAGAAGCTCGCCCTCAGTCACCGCCGCATGCCCATGACCCTGGCCCGGCTCGCTTTGCCGCCAGCCTCCCGAGGCGCCAACGCTCCTTCGCCGAACGCCGCCCCCGCCGCGCCGTCCAAGCAGCTTGCCACCGGCTCCGCGGTCCGGGTAGACGCCGCCTGGCAGCCCGTCATCGGTCCATACAACGATCGGTACAACATGGAAGATCTTCTGACCTTGATCGCCGATGCCGATGCGGCTTGGGTCGAGGAATTCCTGGACCTGTACCGCGGCCTTTCCGGACTGCAGAACCTCGTTGCTTCCATCGCCTCCCTCAAGAAGACTTGAGCCGCCGCGGTATCGTCCAAGCGGCCAAGCGGCTTGGCGGGGCCCGCGTCTCCGCCCACACAACAATGAAAAAGCCCGGTCCTGGACCGGGCTTTTCTTTTCAAGATGTTCGACCCGGGATTTCCAATCCGGGGATTCCGATTGAAGGGTACCTCTATAAAAGGATTCCGTCGACGAGGGCGAGCCAGCGGGCCGCGGAGGGGCCCATCGGCACCGCGGCTATTTCTTGGACGCCCGCGCCTGGATGCCCGTGCCCAGGAAGATGCCGGACACGCCGGTGAACTTTTCGCCCACTTGCAGGCCGCCCTGATCGATCTTGTATTCGCGGATGTCCTTGTCGTGATCGCTGCCGCGCATCTTCAGCACCATCAGGCAGCGCTTGATCTCCGATTCCATTTCCAGGTAACGGAGCAGGATGTAGGTGTCGACGATGAAGGGGATTTTGTTCGACGACGTGTCCCACTTGCCCAACACGTTGGCGTTCTCCTTGAGGAAGATCGCCGTCATGCCTTCCTTCTTCACGCCGTTCACGATATCGGTCTCGATGGCGCGCAACTGGCCGATGTCCTTGGACATCTTCTCGAAATGGGTGATGCTGTCCAGCACGATACGCTTGGTATCGTGCTCGGCCAGGATCTTGGCGATCTTGCCTTCCGGGTCGTCCAATTCGTCGAGGAAGTCCTCGGGGGTGGTGAAGACGACGTGGATCTTCTTCTCGGCCTGGAGCGCGCGCAGGTCCCAGCCCAGCTCGCCGGCGCAGTCGTAATATTGTTCCGGGAATTGTTCGAAGGTGAAGATGAGCCCGTGTTCGCCTTCCTTTACGCCCTGCATGATGAATTGCAAGGCCAAGGTGGTCTTGCCGGTGCCCGCGGATCCTTCGATCAAGGTTGCGGATCCCTCCAATAGGCCGCCCCCCAGGATTTCATCGAGACCGGTGCATCCCGTTTTGACTCGTTTCGTCGTGACGCTCAACCTGACCTGCCTTTATAGCCAAACGGACTGGCTTGCTGTGTTCCCGGGAGTTCCGGAGAGAAAATAATATTAAACCATCCCCGCGAAAGCCATTTCAACCTCGAAGCGATGGGGATAACGGCCTTGTTTCAGCTCGATCTCGAAACGCGCCAGGCGCGTGAGGAGCTTTTTCCAGGTTTCCGCCGACCGGCTCATGGCCTGCTCGAAATACCGTTCCTTCTGGATGATGAAGGGCGGGCGCTTGATTATGGGGGTGATGTCCTGCTCCCTGAGGCCCTGATCGAGCATGGAGCGGATTTTCAACAGGGTGAGGAAATGCCCGAAGAGCATCTGCGCCACCACGAAGGGCGCGTCCTTGAAATCGTTTTCGAGCAGGTTGCGCAGGGACGGGAGCATGTCCGCCTTCTTGCGCAGGCCCATGGTCTTCTGGAACTCGAAGATGCCGACCACCTTGGTCGGGCTCACCAGGTCCTGGATGTCGACCGCGCCGATGGCCCCGCCCTTGGGCAGGAAGGTATCCAGCTTCTCCAACTCATGGTCCAGCTCGGCCAGGCTTTTGCCCACGATGTCGAGCAGTAATTGCGCGTCGACCAGGTTCAGGCGGCGGCCGTACTTCTCTCGCGCGCGCTGGGCCAGCCATTGCGGGATCTTGTCTTCGTAAGGCAACTTGAATTCGAACAGCGTGCCGGCGGCCTTCAAGGCCTTGGGCAGGGCGGAGCGGCCGTCCAGCTTTTCCGCGGTGATGAACACGGCGACGCCGGGATTGCCGGAACGGAACACCTCTTCCAGGTTCTTCTGGTGAGCGACGTGGAGCTTGTCCCAGTTCTTGACGATGAGGATTTTGCGCGAGGCGAACAGGTCTTGGGTCTGGTAGGATTCCGCGGCCTGCTCCCAGCGCATATCGTCGCCGAACCAGACTTCGCGGACGCAACCTTCTTCGCCCCCGGAGTCCGCCTGCCATTTGGCTACCGCGGCGTCCATGGCTTCCTGCTTGCGGAGATCGTCGTCCCCGAGGAAGGCGCTGAAGGTCACTTGAAGTTCAGGATTTCCAGCTTCAGGGTTCCCTTGGGAATCACGACTTCGACTTTGTCACCGGGCTTCTTGCCCATCAGGCTCTTGCCGATGGGTGAGACCGAAGAAATCTTGCCGGAGGTGACGTCCACGTCTTCCGGGCCGACCAGGGTATACTCTTGCACCTTTTTGGTGTCGAGATTCTTCACCGAGACCACGTTCCCGAAGATGACATGGTCGCTGTTCACGGGACCGGCGGACAGGATCTCCGCGCGGTGGATCTTGTCTTCCAGCTCGTTGATCTTGGATTCGAGTTGGCCCTGCTTTTCCTTGGCGGCATGGTATTCGGCGTTTTCGGAGAGATCCCCCTGCGCGCGCGCGACGGAGATTTCCTCGATGATGTAAGGGCGCTCCACCTTCTTCAGGGTGTCCAATTCATGCGCCAGGCGGTCATACGCTTGCTGCGTCATCGGGATTCTGTTCACCATATTCTCTCCAGGACGTCCCTGAACCTTGCACCTACGGGAGGCATCAAGGCCTTGGGCAAACCGACGGCCAGCCCCCTTCTCCGTTCGGAGATGCAGCCGTCACCGCCAGGTTTGCGGGAAATAAAAAACCAGGTCACTCTCGTGAAGCAGTCAAACTACACGCATGGCCAAACGGCCAACCTATCAAATAAATAGAAAATGATCCCTTTTCGCAGGCAATTTCCTATCTATTTTCAAATTTTTGAGGGTTTTCCGGCTCCCAAGGCCAGAATTCCCGCCATTTCGAGCCCAGGAGCGCCTAACCATGGAAGACGTCACATTTCCCAAAGGGTTCCAGGCCAGAGGCCTTTCCTGCGGCATCAAAAAGAACGGCAAACCCGACCTGGGCGTGCTGATTTCCGAACCTCCGGCCCAGGTGTTCAGCGCTTTCACCCGGAATGCCGTCAAGGCCGCCCCGGTATTGTATGACCAGAAAATCGCCTCCGAAGGCCGCCGCCTCAGCCACGTCCTGGTCAACAGCGGAAACGCCAACGCCTGCACGGGAACCCGCGGCTTTGACGATGTGGTCGCCGAAGTGGCCTTGCTCCGGGAGAAGGCCGCGCCCAAAGGCGAGGTGATGGTTTCCTCAACCGGCGTGATCGGCGAGTTTCTTCCGATGGAAAAGCTCAAGGCCGGCATCGCGCGCTTGTTCACGGCGGGGGAGACCTTCGCTCCCTTCATCCATGCCATCATGACGACGGATACCTTCGAGAAGAAGACGCAAAAATCCCTGCTGCTGGATGGCAAGGAAGTGCGCCTCGGCGGCGTGGCCAAAGGCGCGGGCATGATCCGGCCGAACATGGCGACCATGCTTGCTTATATCACCACGGATCTGGATCTCGAGGCCGGATATGGCGCCACCTTCCTGGGGTCGGTGGAAAAATCCTTCAACTCCATCTCCGTCGATGGGGATATGAGCACCAATGACACCGCCCTGCTGCTAGCCAACGGCGCCTCCGGGGTCCGCTACTCGACGCTTTCGGATGCGGCCCGACTTGTGTTCGATGCAGGTTTACGCTCGGTCATGGAAGACCTGGCCAAGCTGATCATCCGCGATGGGGAAGGAGCCACCAAGCTGGTGACCATCGATGCCGTCGGAGCGCGATCGGATGAAGACGCCAAGAAGGTGTGCCAGGCAATCGCCAACTCGCCGTTGGTCAAGACGGCATTGTTCGGCGGTGACGCCAACTGGGGCCGTGTGTTGGCCGCGGCAGGTTACTCCGGCGCAGAGCTGGTCACGGAAATGACGAGCCTGGAGTTCTGCGGCGTGAAGGTTCTGGAGCGCGGCGGCCGGGCCGATTATCTCGAAACCGAGGTCGCCGGGCGCATGAAGGCCAAGGACATTTCGCTGCGCATCGACCTGGGGCTGGGGGGTGGAACGTGGCGGTATTGGACCTGCGACTTCAGCTATGACTACGTCAAGATCAACGCGGACTACCGAACCTGACGTCACCTCAGGTCACCTGAGGCTACGCGTATCATGGTTTCGCAGTAATTCGATTTCCGGCACCGCGATCCGTAATCCCGTCCAAAACCGTCATCCCTTGGTCAAAATAGGCGCCTCGCCGGCTCGGCCGTAATCCCAGGCGCCGACGGTTGCCCCGGCTCCCGTTCCAACCCCGTTTTCATCGGTTACAATCCTACTCAGACGCGACCTGCCGTTCCGGGCCTGAGGCCAAGGGATGGCACCGCATACGAGGAGTATGGCATGAGGGCATTGAAACGACCGCACAGCCCCACGGGCAACCCCTACCTTTCCGGGCCCGCCCCCAAGAATCCCAGGCTTTCGCAAACGCCGCCTCCCGCTGGAGGGCCCGCGCGGCCCCAAGGGAGCGGAAACGGCAATCCCGTGTTCCGTCCACCCTCACCCTCAATGTCGAGCACGCCGTCGCGAACCAACACGCAGTCCCCGGCCAATCTGCCTGCGTCCCGGCCGCCGAGCGGGCAGTCCACCCAAAGCCCATCGCAAGGGCCTGGATTCGGATCGCAATCTCCTACAAGTGGTTCTCCCCGGATGACGCCTCAGCAGTTGCCGCCCCTGAACACCCAGAATCTTCCTGGAGGATCGTCCCAGCCCCAGTCCCCTGGCCGTCAATCGGGCGCGCCGAGTTCCGGTGCGCCGCTCTCCGGCGGATCGTCGCCAGGATCACAAGGGGGATCTCCCGCGATGGAATCGCCCATGCGGCCCCAGGATTATCCCGGCCGGTTCCCGACCCCGAGCCAGATCGTTCCTCCTTCGCAACTGCCCGGAATGACCCCTGGTCGCGATTATAATCTGGTCACGCATCGTCCCGGCGATCCCGCGGCCGCGGGATCCATCCGGAATAATGGCCTCATGAGCGGACAAGGATTGGCGACCCAGCCCGGCGCCAGCCCGTCGCGCGTGGCGGAGTACAACGAGTCCAAAAATGATCCACAATTCGGATACGATCCCAAGCTCACCTATTTCCGCCCAGTGGATGCCAACCGGTATCCCGTGCAGAATGGCGATGCCGTTGTCGCGCTCCGGCCCGGCAACACCGGCGTGTTCAACCAGAATTACCGGGACGAAGGCCGGAAGGCCGATTACCTGGCGTCGCAACAGACTCCCGCAGCCTACAACCAACAGGCGAACAACCCGGTCACGCCCACGTCTCCCGGCGGCACGCCCTACGTCCCCGAAGTCGGCGTGAAGGCGGATCGGATCCCTCCCACCATGTTCGTGCCCCATAATCAGATCCCTCCGGAATACCGCGCTTGAAGAAAAGGGTTTGGGGGCTAGGGCTCTAAACTCTTCCTTGTCCTGACCCAGCGCGTCTTCCCAATTTCCCTTTCCGATGCGCTGCAGGAGAGCGCATTCTCCCCGTTGCTTCGTCGTAGAGATTGCCCGTAACCAATCTCTAACCCGGAGTAACCCATGTCCCGCATCACCTTAATCCCCTGCCTGGCCGCGGCCTTCATCATCGGCGCCTGCACAGACGACAAAGGCGCCGGTCCCGTGACCACCACAGGCACGCCTGCCCTGCTGGCCGGGGGGAAATGGAAGATGACCGCGCATACCGTGAGTCCCGGAGTCGATTTCGATCTCAACGGCGTCATCGTCACCGACCTCTTCGCCGTCGAGGGTGGTTGCACTCATGACGATATCACCAAATACACTACCGACGGAAAATGGTCCATCGACGAGGGCGCGACCAAGTGCCTGCCCTCCGATCCGCAAACCGAAAGCGGAACCTGGATATTGAACTCCACCGGCGATTGGCTTTCGATGAAGAGCACCCTGGACCCGGTGGCGCTCGAATTCAAGGTGGATGAGGTGAGCGCCACCAGCCTGCGTCTTTCCACGCACGCGGACTGGAACGACGGCAAGGACCATCTCGAAACGACGACTTATACGGCCCAGTAGCGGTTTGGAAGCGGCCCGGAACCGGCTCGGAAGCGGCCGGGAAGCCGACCGGTTATCGGTCCACTAACCCTTCGATTTGGTTGGATTTAGGGGATTTTGAACCCCCTGGAAAGCCCGCCGCCATTGGGCGCGGGCTATTTATCCCCCTCAGTTTTTCTACCTTTGCGGCCACACTCCAACGGGCAAGGAAGCCGCATGCAGCATCTCAGGGAAACGGACCCGGAAATCTTCGCCATCATCGAGAAGGAGACCCTCCGCCAGCAAGATGGTCTGGAACTCATCGCTTCCGAGAACACCACCAGCCAGGCGGTGATGGAAGCCATGGGCTCCTCGCTGACCAACAAGTACTCCGAAGGCTACGTGGGCAAGCGCTATTACGGCGGCAACGAAGTCATCGACGAGATGGAATCGTTGGCCATCTCCCGCGCCAAAGAGCTGTTCGGCGCCGAACACGTCAACGTGCAGCCCCTGTCCGGATCGCCCGCCAACCTGGCCGTCTACATGGCCGCGGTCAAACCCGGCGACAAGGTTCTGGGTCTCAAGCTCGATCACGGCGGACATCTGTCCCACGGCCATCCGGTCAACTTCTCCGGCCTCAACTATTCCTTCTCCCAGTACGAAGTGGACGAGAAGACCCAGCGCATCGACATGGACAAGGTCCGCGAAGTGGCCCTGCGCGAGCGCCCCAAGATGATCATCGCCGGCTTCTCGGCCTATTCCCGCGACATCGACTGGAAAGCCTTCAAGTCCATCGCGGACGAAGTCGGCGCGGTCACCTTCGCCGACATCGCCCATATCGCCGGCCTCATCGCGGGCAAGGCCCTCGAGAATCCGGTGCCGATTTTCGACATCGTCACCACCACCACGCACAAGACCCTGCGCGGCCCCCGCGGCGCCATTATCATGTGCAAGGCCAAGTTCCAGAAGGACATCGATCGCACCGTATTCCCTGGCATCCAGGGCGGACCGCACGATCACGTCAACGCGGCCAAGGCCGTGTGCTTCCTGGAAGCGCTCCGGCCATCCTTCCGCGACTACGCCAGCCAGACCATCAAGAACGCCCAGGCCATGGCCGGCGAACTGATGAAGCGCGGCTACAAGATCCTCACGGACGGCACCGACAACCATCTCATGGTGGTCGATCTGCGCAGCAAGGATCTCACCGGCAAGGTCGCCGAAGTGGCGCTCGAGAAAGTGGGCATGTCCTGCAGCCGCAGCACCATCCCCTTCGACACCCGCAAGGCCATGGATCCCTCGGGCATCCGCCTGGGCACGCCTTCGCTGACGACGCGCGGCATGGGCACGGGCGACGCGGTCCTGATCGCCGGACTCATCGACGATGCGATCCTGAATCACGCCAACGAGGCCAAGCTCCAGTCCATCCGTTCCCAGGTCCGTGAGCTGTGCCGGAAGTTTCCGCTCTACGGAGGCAAGGCCTAAAGCCACGGCAGGTCCGTCGCTGAAGCCTGTTCCGCCATGACTGCGGTATCGCCAGGTTTTAAGGGGTCTCCAGTGGAGACCCCTTGGGCGGCGATGGTGGGACGGGCGCAACGCGTCAACCGCCGTTACGGGGTAGGGGGGAAGGACATCTTCCCCAACGTTTACCTCGCGCCGATGTCCGGCGTCACGGACATATCCTTCCGCCGTCTCATCTCCCGCCTTTCCGGCGGCCGCACCGGCCTGCTGGTCTCGGAATTCATCACCGTCGAAGGCCTCACCAAGCTCAACCCGCGCATCTGCCGCCAGATGGCCTTCGCGCCGGAAGAGCGGCCGTTCACGGTGCAGATCTACGGCGGCGAAGCCGAGAAGATGGCCTGGGGCGCGTCCATGGTGGAAGAAGCGGGCGCGGATTTCGTCGAGATCAATTGCGGCTGCCCGGCGCCCAAGATCGTCCGCCGTGGCGGCGGCTCGGGCCTGTTGCGCGACCTGGACAACCTCAAGGCCATCATCTCCCAGGTCAAGGCCGCGGTCAAGATCCCCGTAACCGTCAAGGTACGGGTGGGCTGGGCCGAGGATTCCATCAACCTGCTCGAAACGCAGAAGGTGGTGGAAGGAGAGGGCGCGGCCGCCCTCGTGATCCACGGCCGTACTCGCCAGCAAGGCTATAAAGGCCTGGCCAATTGGGACCTGATCGCGCTCGCGAAATCGCGCGGAGCCATCCCCGTAATCGGCAACGGGGACATTCTCAGGATCGAAGACGTGGTGGACAAGCTGGAGCGCTATGGCGTGGACGGCGTGGCCGTGGGCCGCGGCGCCATGCACAATCCCTGGATCTTCAACCAGATCGCGGATCTCTACGAAGGCAGGACGCCCGTTGAGCCGACCCTGAAGGACCATGCCGATCTGTTCACGATGTACCTGGGCCTGCTCCGCGAAGAGCAGGACGTCGAAGGCCGCGTTTTAGGCAAGCTGAAGCAGATGGGGGCGCGTGTGCTCAAGTGCCTGCCCAACTCCAAAAGCGGCCGCACGGACGTGCTCCGCTCCGCCGGCATCAACGAGTTCTTCGACAACCTTCACACGCTGTTGGATGGCATCGAGGATTACCGCGGCCGGACCATGGACTTTAGCGAACTCAACGGCAAGGACGCCGTGGTTCCGGTCGAAGGCGTCGACTACCGCAACTGAGTGCAATGCAGGGGTAGCCGCTCGCAGCCGGCCGAGGCCCGGGGAGACTTCTTCAACACCCCGTTTAGGGCCCTGTTTACCTAAGTAAACGGCTGAACTCCAAATTCTCCCTTTCTTTTTCCAAACACCTCGTGCGCGAAGCCCATATGTTTAGGCATCGGGCGGCATGCGTCCGGACCTGGAGGGGGAATGATTTTGGAATTTGGACGGTATCGGCCGTTCGCGCCGGCGTGTTTTTCCGCTTTCCTTTGGTTTTCCGCGGTGGTCGTGCAACCGGCCGGGGCTGCGGCTTTGCCCTCCGGATTTACCGAGACCAAGCTGATAGGATCCTTCAATCCCACCGCGATTGAAATCGCTCCGGACGGCCGCCTCTTCATTTGCGAAAAGCCCGGTCGCGTGCGCGTCTATAAGGACGGCGCCCTGGTGACGGCTCCCCTGCTGACGGTGGACGCGGACTTCACGGAAGAGCGCGGGCTGCTCGGCATCGCCCTGGATCCGGACTATGCGGCCTCGCCGTACGTCTACATTTATTACACGGTCAAGAACCCAGCGCACAACCGCGTCAGCCGCTTCCGCGTCGACGGGGATGTCGCGACGGGCGCGGAACAGATCCTTCTCGATCTGGATCCCCTCACCCAGGTGGGTTGGCACAATGGCGGAGCGATCCATTTCGGCAAGGACGGCAAGCTCTACATCGCCGCTGGCAACAACGTCAACCAGGCCTACAGCCAATCCATCGCCATCCTGTTGGGCAAGGTGCTACGCATCGATCCCGACGGCGGCATCCCGACGGACAATCCGTTCTATGATATGGCCACGGGAAAGAACCGGGCGATATGGGCTTTGGGATTGCGCAATCCCTTCTCCACCGCGATCAACCCCGTTACCGGCAGGATGTTCGTCCACGACGTGGGGGACGGCTCCGCGGAGGAGATCAACGAAGGCGTATCCGGATCCAATTACGGGTATCCGAAAACCGAAGGCCATGCCGCCACCGCGCCTACGGGCCTGACGGGGCCGTACCATGACCCCGTCTCCTGGTACAACCACGGTGATGGCTGCGCCATCACCGGAGGGACGTTTTATCATCCCGTATCCAACACCTTCGGGGCGGCCTACACGGACGGGTATTTCTTCGCCGACTATTGCGGCGGATGGATCAAGAGCCTGGATCCCGCCAACGGCAACGCGGTCAAGTCCTTCGCCACCGGCATAGCCAGGCCCATTGGGCTCAAGGCCGCTCCGGACGGCAGCCTTTATTATCTGTGCCGGGGCGCCCGGGCTCCCGGGGAGAATCCGGGCTCCGCCAACGACAACAGCGTCACCACGGACGGCAGCCTGTTCCGCATCAAGGGTCCGATCGTAACGGGCCTGTCCAATCCCTATCCTGCGCGCAGCGCCTCCGCGGGCGGTCGGACCCTGTTCGCTCCTTTGCCGGGCGGGCGGCTCGAACTCGCCGCGGGCAAGACCACGGTGTCCCTTTACGATTTGTCCGGGCGATTGGCATGGGAATACCGCGGATCGAAATCGGACCGGCCGGAGCGCATCGATGTGCCGGCGGGATTGGCGGACGGTGTGTTCCGCGTGGTGATGAAATGAATAGGAATATTTCCCCGCTCAAGCGAAGGTGGATATGATGAACGCCAACCCTGGAAGCACCGGGAAATTCGGATCCGGAAAACTCGGGGTCGCCTTGGCGCTTTGCGCCCTGATGGCGGGGCCCGCGTCCGCGGCCCTTACGTATCCCGGCTGCACGGACGTGAAGGCGTCGGATTTCACCATCGTCCCGCTCATCAACAACGCCATGGACAAGTCCGTGCAGGAACCGCTGAAGATGGCGTTCGACATGGATGCCCAGGGTAACGTGGACGTTTACTTCACCCAGCGCTTCGGCAAACTGCGCAAGTACGACGGCGCCAAAAAAACCATGGTGACCCTCGCCGATTTCGCCTTCACGGTTACCCAGGTCCCGGTCGATCGTAACAGCGCGGGCCTGATCGGCATCGCCCTCGATCCGGACTTCAAGGCCAACCGGCACATCTACCTCTACATAGGCCTGGACAACGACTGGCGCGTCTCGCGGTTCGTCGTGGACGGGGACAAGGTGGACCTGGCCTCGGAAAGGCCCGTCTTCCGCTTCAACGCGGGCAAGGCCACAACCCACGTGGCCGGGGCCCTCCGCTTCGATGCCGAGGGAAACCTGTGGGTTACCGCCGCCGATAACGAGCAGGCCACCCCTTCGGCCAATACCAACAGCTACCTGGGGAAGATCCTCCGGCTCAAGCCCAAACCTTTTCCCGACACCGGCCCCGTCCTGGCCCCGGGGGCCGGAACGACTTACGATATCCCCGCCGGAAACCTTTATCCCCAAGGAACCGCCAAAACCCTGCCGGAGATTTACGTGATGGGCGCCCGCAACCCTTACACCCTGGCCCTGGATCCGGTGCGCAAAGGAGTCGCCTGGGGCGATGTGGGACCGGACGTGGCCCAGACCGGCTCCGGTACCGAAGAGTTCAACTTCACCACGCAGCCCGGTTATTTCGGCTACCCATTCTGGGCGGGCAACCAGTCCGTGCTGGAAGCGGGCCACGGCACGACCGCGGCGCCCACCAACACCTTGCCGGACAACACCGGCCTCACCACCCTCAAGCCCGCCACGCCCGCCATCTATCCCTACCGCCGCGCCTGCGCGGTCACCGGCCCCATCTACAACTTCGATCCAGCCCTCAAATCCGCGGTCAAGTTCCCGCCCCATTTCAACGGCGCGTGGATCATCGGCGACTTCAACAATTCCTGGATCGACGTGTTGGAACTCGACAAGCCCGGCGCCGCCGTCCTCGACCGCACCCCGCTGTTCGCCCTCGACGCCGGCGGCCAATTGAACAAGCCCCTGGAACTGCAGATGGGACCGGACGGCGCATTATACGTTCTCAACTATTCCGGCTACCGCACCTGGAACGCCAAGACGGGCATCCTGAGGGTGGAATACCACGGCGATTGCCATCCCGTGTCGACCTACGGCCAGGCTCTCGTGGTGCACCTGCAGGTTACCCTGGCGGCGGGCTTGATTAAGGTGGCCGACTCAGGCCCGCATCAGGTGACGGTACTGAGTCCGGCAGGCAAAGTGGAGTATCAACGCAAAGGCGACGGCGCGGCCGGATACGATGTGCGGGCGGTTTTGGGGCATGGCGTCCACTTGATCCGGGTGGAGAATTCAGGAACGCGGTTCGACGGAAAGATGGTTCTTTAAGGGACCTAGGAACCGCTCGAAACCAGCAGGCCTTCCGCGCTTCCCCGGGCGCGGTTCCTCCATGAGACCACCTACCCCTCGGATAAAAGGGAGCCACAACCCCTTCGTTACAAGGACCCCATCCGCGCTCCCTTGGGCGTGGTCTTCACGGTTGGCTCTTGTCCCTGCGGGCTGACGGGCCGGCGCGGGTGCGCGCATGCCCATTTGGCGGAGCGATGGCGCGGAGGCGAACCTGCTGGGCGCGAGCGAGCTTGTCGCGGCGGACCAGGTCGATGGATGCTGCGTTAGCGAGCGAGCGCGGAAGAAAACGGGAACTGCGGGCGGGGTAGCTGGAAGACTCCGTAGCCATCCCGCGCCCCCTAAAGCCCCCGCAAAGCCATCGGGCATGCGCGCACCCGCGCCGGCCCGCCAATCTTCAGTGGGAAGACCCAATCTTGATATCCCCGAACTCCTGAAGCTTAGCGAGGATGGACTCCCGAATTTCGTCGCAGCGTTTCTGCGTGGCCCCCTCGAACCGCGTCACCAGGCTGGGCTGCGTGTTCGACGCCCGCACCAATCCCCAGCCGTCGGCGAACAGGATGCGCACGCCGTCGATGTCGATCACCTTGGCGGTCCTGGAGTAGTATTCAATGGCCTTCTGCGCGATGCGGAACTTCTCTTCGTCGTCCTTGCACTCGCAACGGATTTCCGGGGTGTTGTAGTACTTGGGCACACCGTCCAACAATGCGGAGGTGGCCTTGCCGGTCTTGTCCAGGATTTCCAGGATGCGGCAGCCCGCATAGATGGCGTCGTCGTAGCCGAAATACCGGTCCGCGAAAAAGATGTGGCCGCTGACCTCGCCCGCCAAGGGCGCCTTCTCCTCGGACATCTTCTTCTTAAGCAGCGAGTGGCCCACCTTCCACATGATGGGCTGGCCGCCGGCTTTGGTGATTTCCTGCTCCAGGGCCATGGAGGATTTCACCTCGTAGATGATCTTGGCGCCCTTTTCCGTTTTCAGGATGTCCTGGGCGTAGATCAAGGTCAGCAGATCGCCGGGGATCAGGTCGCCCTTTTCGTCGATGACGCCGATGCGATCCGAATCGCCGTCCAGGCCGATGCCGATGGCTGCCCCGGTGGCCTTGACCTTTTCGGACAGCTCGATCACGTTCTCCCAGATGGTGGGATCGGGATGATGGTTGGGGAAGCGCCCGTCCACGGTGTCGTTGATGGCGATGACTTCCGCGCCGATGCGCTCATAGACCTGCTTGGCGAACAGGGCGCCGGTGGCGTTGGCGGGGTCGAGCACCATCTTGATCTTCTTCGACAGCTTGAACTTGGATTCGAGGTATTTGATGTAGTCCTCGGTGATGTCCTGCGTAACGGTCTTGCCTGCGCCGCCGGCGAACACGCCTTTGCCCGCGCGCTCCTTGATGTCGACGATGTCCGATCCGAAAATCGTGGTCTTGCCGATGCCGAGTTTCAGGCCGTTGTATTCCTTGGGGTTGTGGCTGGCCGTGATCATGGCAAAGCCGGCGATGTCCAGGTGGAAGGCGCTGAAATAGCAAAGGGGAGAGGTGATGATTCCGATGTCGATGACGTCGATGCCGGTGGCGTTCACGCCCGCGATGAAGCCGGCCTTGATCTCGTTGGTGTGCAGGCGCACGTCGCCGCCCACGGAGATCTTCTTAAGGCCGCGCTCCCGGAGCACGGAGCCGAAGGCCATGGCGATGCGGCGGACGGTGTCGGGGGTGAGGTCCTGGGGATGCAGGCCCCTTATGTCGTATTCGCGGAAGATGGAGTTGTTCATTGCGGTCCTTCCAATAGAAGTCAAAGGTCAAAATGCAAAAGTCAAAATGCAAAATTGAAATGCGAATTCGTTTCCAACGAATCCTGCCCGCGCTTGGGATGAAGGGAACTCCGGAGCCGTCTTCATCTTAATTTTGCGCTTTGCATTTTGACTTTTGCATTTTGAATTCTCTCCGGAAGCCATCGGAGAGCTAGACTTCAATGATCGTGTCCTTCGCGATAACCACGATCCCCGTGTCGGTGACGTGGAAGCGCTCGCGATCCTTTTCCAGGTTCATGCCCACCTGGAACCCGGGCGGGATTTTGATGCCCTTTTCCACGATGGTGCGGTGCAGGCGCGCGCCGCGGCCCACGTCCACGTTCGGGAACAGAATGGAATCCGTGACCATGGCATGGCTGTGGATCTGGCAGCCCGGGGAGAGGATGGAATGGATGGCCTGGCCGCCGGAAAGGATGCAGCCCTCGCATACGATGGAGTCGAAGGAGGCGCCCTTGCGCCCTTCGGGATCGCGCTCGCCGAATACGAATTTGGCGGGCGGCAGGTTCCAGTTCACGGTGCGCAGGGGCCATTTCGAATTATAAAGATTGAAGATCGGGGAGACCGCGCAGCAATCCATATTGGCGTCGAAGAACGCTTCCAGGGTCCCGATGTCCTTCCAATACCCGTGGCTCGCCTCGTTCTCGCCTTTGATGCGATTGCCCGCGAAGTCGTACACGTAGACGGGATGATGGTTGTAGATGGAGGGCAGGATGTCCTTGCCGAAATCGTGGTGCGAGTTGGCCAGCTTGCTGTCCGAAAGGAGTTCGCGCACCAGGAACTTGCTGTTGAAGATGTAGTTGCCCATCGAGGCCAGGGACCAACCGGGGCGGCCTGGCATGGGCTTGGGGCGATCTGGCTTTTCCTCGAAACCGATCATGCGGCCGTCATCGTCCACTTCCACGACGCCGAAGGCGCGGGCTTCTTCCTGGGGAACGGGAATGCAGGAGATGGTGGCCAGGGCGCCTTTGGAAATGTGGTATTGCAGCATCTGGTTCACGGCCATCTTGTAGATATGATCGCCGCCGAATACGGCCACATGGTCCGGGCGCACGTCCCGGATCAGGTTCACATTCTGGTAAATGGCGTCGGCCGTTCCCATGTACCAGGAGTTTCCGATGCGCATCTGGGCGGGAACCATGTCGACATACTGGTCGAGGTTACGGTTCAGATCCCAAGCTTGGGACACATGGCGGTTTAGGGAATCGGATTTGAACTGGGTGAGGATCTTCACTTGATAAAATCCGGAATTCACGAAGTTATTGAGGACAAAGTCGATGACCCGGTATTTCCCGGCGAAATGGACGGCTGGTTTGGCCCGGTCATTGGTCAGGGGTTGAAGCCGGGAACCTTGGCCACCGGCCAGAATCATCGCCAACAAGTTTTCCATGGAATCTTAACCTTGGGGTGTGGGGGAGTGGCTTTGGGAAGCGGTTTTATAACCGGATTGGCCCGCAAAGGGGCGACGTGGAGTAAAACCCATTATCGAGTGGGAAAAATAGGATTTACGGCGATTTTACGCAAGCATCAGGATAGATTAAGGATTATGGTTTTCGGGGGAAATGGGTTCTTAAGGGGGGTAATCGGAGAGTGGCAAATGAAAGGGGACGCTTCAAGTGAAGCGTCCCCGAGCCACGGGGTGGCTTTCAAGACTGGTAGTGCGTAGGGGAGTTGAACCCCTGCTTCCGCCGTGAGAGGGCAGCGTCCTAACCACTAGACGAACACACCAACGCCGTCAAAATTAATAAGAAAATCTACTTTTTGCCATGGCAGCTTACTACTTTTTCGAGCTAATTGAGGGAATTCAGGCACATTCGCCCCAATATCAATGCAGAGCGCTGTTTCAAACGGTTTTGACGAAACCTGTCTTATTTCGAACCGCGGATATTCCGCGATGAGGGGATCATCAGTTATGCGGAAGCTCCTTTTGGGTTTGGCCTTGGTCCTGATTACGTTGCGGTCCGGGTTCGCAGCCTGCATCGATACGACGGTGCTGGTTCAGAACGGCACCCCAGGTTTCGACAACACGACCAAGATTTATAACCCCGGAGCGGCCAACGCCATCAATGCCCTGATCTCCGGGTGCACGGACGCCACCATCACCGTTCATCTCAAGTATGCGGACACCACGCTCAAATTGGCGAATGAAATCGTGGTCGCGGGCCGCGCCGGGAAAACCACGAAAATCGTGGGCGAAGGAACCGGTTTCGACAACGTGCTCACCCTGACGGAAACGAATGTGCAGGACCCTCTCCTGCTCAACGCCACCAACCCCACCATCCTCTCAAACCTCGGCTTCTCGCGTCGCGCCGTTGGTGCGAATGCCCCAAATGGAAATGCCTCGGCTTCGGTCATCATCGCCGATACGGGCTCGCAGGTAACCGGATGCTATTTCTCGATGGTCGACAACTCCACCGACGACCTGGTTGAACTTCTCGATATCTCGGCCAATTCCGTTCTCGTTGAGCGCAGCCTGTTCCGAGCCCCAAGCGACGGAACAGGCCGATCAATCGGACTGCACACCGGTGGATCCGCAAACCGCGTCGAGGTCCGGTCCTGCGTATTCTACAGCACCGGATTGCAATTGGCCGCCACGGGGACCATCAATGTCATTGCGAACACCTTCGCGGGAACGCGCAACGGGTGGAATGCCATCGTCATCGGCGGTAGCGTCAACACTCCGGAAAAGAACATCAACATCCAGCACAACCTGTTCGCCCACAAGGCCTCCATTCTTCCCCCCATCAATTTCGCCGGCAACGTGCTGTCGTCGGACGCAATCCTCTGCAACGCTTGGTCTCATGACAAGGCCAATCTTCCCTTGGCCGTATCCACCCAGACCGGCACGGCCTCCATCACGTTGAACGGAAACTCGGGAACGAATGTCAATACGCCGCTTCCCCGAGGCTTCAATAATTACGGCCCCAATTCCTACGATGTAAAGGATTACCCGCTGACCGAGCTCCGTTCGGACGCGAACCTGGGCAGAAACAACCCGGACTTCGGGAAGATGTTCCGGGTGTATACCACTACGAATTGGAGTAGCATGTCCGACATCAAGGACTTCAGCACTGCCAAGCTCTTCTTTCCGGGCTTCGCCCCATACATCGCGGGCAAAAGCTGGCTTTCCGGCGTCAAGGTCGGCTCATTCGTGGACCAGGATACCCTTGAGACCCCCAGCCCGCTGGATTCTGGCTCCCAGGGATCGGCCTTGAAATTCGTGCCCTTGGGGAGCGACTCCACCAAAATCGTTTTGAAGACCCGTAACTTCGATGCCAATTATTATAAGAGCGCGATTTTGACTCCGGAGTTCGTGGAATACTTCTTCAGCGACACCCTTTCCAAGCTGACGGCCTCGAACGATGAGACCGTGCTGAAGAATACCGTCAAGGCGACCGGGTTCGTGCGCCGGGCCTTCTTTGGAGAAGATACCGTCCTACAGGTTCCCAAGGAAGTGCGACTGGGCCCGGACATTCCCATCTACGTTAAGATGCTGCATTTTCGCAAGAACCAACAGGCTGTGGTCCAGTCCTCTGCTGCCATCGCCACGGTCAAAGGCGTGCCGTCCTTCCCCATCAATGATCTGACGATAAAACTCGATCCGGAGCCTGCCAGCAATTTCCTCGGCAAGTGGGCATCGATCACCGTCACCCGGGGCAGTGAAGGCATCGACAGCGTCTGGGTCGTGGTCGCCACCGAAGGGGGACAGGCCATCGATACGGTTTCCAAGCCCGCCAGCGGCCCAAGCCTTAACTTCACCATCGATGTTCCCAAAGGGACCTTTGTGTTCTATGCCGTGCCCGTGGCCAGGATAGGATCCGTAACCAAGCCAGGATCGGCGACCAAGAGCACGCAGGCCACCGCTTTCGGTCTTACCAAGAGCGATACGGTTTTCGTCGCCTATAAAACCGGCGGCTGCACAGGCGCGGACGGTAGTTCCAGCAATGCATATTGCAGCCTGGACTCTGCCTTGAAGGATATCGGCGTCCGCAAAGGCGGGATCATCCTCATCAAGAAAAGTACGCCGGTCGTGCCTATGGAGGACATCATCATCGGCGGGGCGGAAACGGATCCGGTCACCATCATCACCAACCAGTCCACCGGGAAATACGATGAGAACCGCCCGATCTTCCGCGGCAAGGCGAGAGAAGCCCTCACCATCACCCGCCAGAATGTCACATTAAAGGGCTTCTTCATCGAGATGCCTGCTTCAAGCACGACCACGGCCATGAATATCAAAGGGAGCGGTGCCCTGGTCGAAGGCAATATCTTCCGGGCCTCCACCAAGGCTCCCGTAGAGGGCCTGGCCGTCAACATCGACGTGGGGGCTTCCGGGGAGGTCCGCTTCGTCAACAACCTGCTCTGGGGTTTCACCAAGAACGTCCAGGTGACCAACCCGTCTTCCGCCAACATCCGCGTCATCAACAACACCTTCGTGGACGACCCGGGTCTTTCCAATACGGGAAAGACCACCGGTATCCAGCTGGCTTCGGCGGGAACCACGGCAACCGTGTTCGCGAACAATTTCTTTTCCGGAATCGCCACCCCCATCGACGTATCCGTGCAGACCCCGTTCCTGGATCACAACGTGTATACCGGCAAGCCGAATCTACGCAACTCGACCGATGCGGGTTCCCTGGATTCCTCCGCGCGCATCCCGACTTCGGACATCTGGGCGGCCAACTACGTGGGCATCCTGGAAGGGGCGCTGGCGCAGCCCATCGAATGCAGCAGCATCTCTCCCTGCAACCCCCTCTACGCCGGGTCCGCTTCCACCGCGGGTTACAACACCACCATCGACCACGACGTTCTGGGCAAGGGCCGTTCCAACAAGCATGAAGTGGGCGCTTATGAGTTGCCGGCATCCACTTCCGGGATCAACGGCGCCCTGAGCATATCGGTGTCTCGGACCGCCGATTATACCCGCATCAACTGGGCCGTGACGGGCAAGACCTTCGACCCGGCCGAAGTCGATTCGGTCTTCGTCCTATGGTCCACCACCGATTTGACTACCACCATCACCGAGAGTACGCTCGGAACCATTCCCGCCACCCGGCAAAAGCATTTCCCCATCGGCAGCCTGAGCTCGGGCAACCTGGTCGATGTCGCTTCGGACATCAAGGAGGAGAATCAGCTCTTCCATTTCTACGCGGTACTGGAGCGGACCAACGCTTCGAAGACCCGTACGCTGGGCTATGCCTATTCCGATACCATCACCTCGGGAATCAACTTCCTGCCCGGCGATTGCCAAATCACCACCACGAAATCGGCCTGCCCCAGCGATGTCGGCGTCTTCTCCAACACCCAAGAGCCATGGACCGGGCTGCATACGCGCGTCAAATTCGCCGAAGCGGTAGCCAGCGGTATCGTCAAAAACCCGGAGTTCATAACCATCCAGAACAGCAAGGTCTTCAATCTTGACATCGTTTCCCCGCTTCCCATGATCAAGCTGAACGCGAGCCTTCCGGGGCTCGGAGCGGCGGGTTCCAAGCAGACGATCACGGCCGATATCGAAATGGACTTCCACCCGGACCTGAGCGGTTTGGAATTGTTCCTGCTCCCCTCGGACTCCTCCGGCATGGCGCAGTTCGTGCCGACCTGGAGCATCAAGGAGGTGGGCAGCAAGACCCACATCCTCATCGAGTCCAACCTCTCCGGCGGCCAGAGCTACGCCTTCGGCAAGATGCAGTCTTCCGTGCTGCCGGCGTCCATCGTCTCCACCAACACCGCAACTCCCGTTTTCGATCTGACCACGACCAAGGACAGCGCTTTCGTGCACGTGGGCATGAAGTTCAAAGGGGCGGGTTTCCGCACATCCAATCCCCTGGTACTGGTCAGCGTCATCCCCGCCGGCGGCACCGTTACCGGCACCGGCGGAACGGTCGTGGACGTCATGTCGGGAAGCTACCATTCCAAGACCGCGGTGCTCAGCGCCGGCTTTTCCAACCTGGTCGACACCCTTCAGCAGGATCGCCTCTACCGATACTTCAAGAAGGCCGCCGCGTACGAAGGGGTATCCTCCATGGGTATGGGCCATAAAAAGCCCTTCCTCCTGGATACCAACGAGACGTTCGCCAACTTCGTCTCCGCGACCGATATCCAATCCTCGGATATCTCCGTGGTAACCGGCAATATGGGTGAAATCACCTTGAACTTTCCCATCAGCAGGAAGTTCAACGATTTCACCAAATATCCGGATCAGATCGGCAAGACTACCCGCAGCATTGAAGTGGAGTACACCGTTTTCGACGGCGATCGGATTTCCCGCAGTCGCGCCTTCATCCGCACCAAGTTCGCGGATGGGGATATCCATATCACCGAGCGGAAGAAGAACGGATACGAACGGGCCGCTCCCGGAGCTCCGGTCTGGAACCTCTTCGGATATCCGTGGGACGAACTCGACAGCGGAAGTCTCGCGCGGGTGGTGGATAAACACGCCTGGGATCATGATAACATGCGCCTGATGAAGTACAAGGGCACCGGTAAAGGCGCGGAAAGCTTTTACGTCTACGATGGTACCAATCCCGAGAACATCAAGTACGATTCCGGCCAGGCCGCCTGGTCCGGATCCACTGCGCCTTATACGCCTTCGAGCATCAGCGGCATGTCCCTGGACTTCACCACCTTCAAGCTCCCGCTCGCCCCCAATCAGTGGAACGACGTTGCGCTCCCGTTCAATTTCCCCATCAAGTGGATCGATGTGCTCGACTCGTCGCTGATAGCCCCCGCCTCGGCCCCGGCGGCCTGGCATTTCAATGTGGCGACGCATGGTTTCGAAAAGGTCGAAGCGGGAAGCGTCAGCCCTCCCGTCGCCACCACCATCCTGACTCCTTGGGAAGGCTATACCATCCGTCCGACCTCGGCGGTGACCCTTTCCTTCCCTATCCTGGATGCCGACCGCTCCCTGACCGCCGTGGCCAAGGTGGCCGCGAAGGCCGCTGCCAATTCCGGAACCGCTCCGGATGAATCCTGGACCGCCCGCGTGCTCGCATCGAACGGCTCGGCTTCCATGTACCTGCGCATCGGCAAAGGCAATGCCGAGGCCTTATATCCCGAGGCTCCGGATGCGCCTGGACAGGACTTCCGCGTGGCGCTCAAGTATGCGCATCCCGCGGGTGAGGAGATGGTCTCCCAGTTCATCCAGTCCATGGACGGCATTTCGCAAGATGTTCCGCAAGGTAATTGGGAGGGCAATTGGGCCCTGAAGGCCTCGACCGCCAAGGGCGCCAATGGTATTTCACTGCGTATCGCCGATGCCAGCCGAGAGGTTCCCATCTACCTGGTGGAAACCCTGCACAAGACCGCCATACCCCTTTCGGCAGATGCGCCCATCAAGCTTTCCGAGTCGGACCTGGCCGCCAATGACTACCACCTGGTGGCCGGTGGCAAGGACTATCTGGACGCGGTGTTGAACGGCCTGGTGCCGATGCATATGCTGGCCCTGTCCAATTCACCCAACCCCTTCGCGGGCGCAACCCTGATCCGCTACGCGTTGCCGGAAAGCTTCGGCAAGGTAAGCTTCGACCTGAAGGTGAGGGATTTTCGGGGCCGCACGATCTGGGAAAAGACCATCAAAGGCGGCAACTCGTTGAGCTACCTGTGGGACGGCCGCGACAAGATGAACTCCCCGCTTCCAGCCGGCGTGTATCAGCTCAGCCTGGAAGCCACCGCTCCCGGCAAGCCCTTGTTTAAGGCCAACCGGCGCATGCTGCGTATGTAAGGGTGCGCGGGCAGCGGTGCCGGCGGCTGTGAAGATGAGAAAGGCCCGATCCCAAGGTTCCAGATCGGGCCTTTCTGTGAGCGCTTGGCAGTGCGCACTCACTTAGAGGTGAAAGTCCCCCACGAGCCTACCGATGAATCATTATGGGAGCCGCAAGGGTGTCCCTTACGAGTGGGAATCTGGAGGACGCCAAATGCAAAACGCTGACCCGTTGAACAAGAATCAAAGGTGAGGCGATCACGGTGGACAAGTATGCAATGATATTCAAGGTCCAATCCCAGTACGGAAGGCATGAACCTAAATGCGGTGGGCACAAGTGGGAAGGGGAGTGCAGAATACTCGGGGAGGACGCATGTCATTTGCAAGAGGCACTGTTTTTATTGAACAGGAATTAGCTTGGACGGAATTTACAAGATCCGCACCGATCTGGAGAAGGATGACGTGCTCTCGGCGAAAAATAGTATCGTCACTTACAAGAGCATGTCGCAGATGGAGCGGGCCTTCTGATCCATAAAAGGAATGGGCATCCTAAATCAGTTCATTCGTACTTTGCAAAGGCCTACCTACTTCTACTGTGTCACAAATATTTTGCAAAAAGAGGCTGGTGGAGGTATTTTATGGCATGGCTTCCGATCTTCTCCGGCGCTTTGAACAGTACATGGACCGATTGTCCTCGCTCCTTGGGCATGCGGATCGCGTAAGACCCC
>OBEQ010042881.1_pt1 | contig 30067 bp, 31 predicted proteins | sample 1670901 | NCBI WGS metagenome assembly OBEQ01 (sample SAMEA104232315, study PRJEB22302) | groundwater metagenome | biome: forest; feature: aquifer; material: groundwater | place: USA | collected 2011-08-07 | depth 5.4 m
GATGGGCAGCGTGCACGGCGGCTGGATCGCCACCCTGCTCGACTCGGCGCTCGCCTGCGCCATCCACACCCTGCTGCCGGTAGGCAAGACCTACACGACGGTCGAGCTGAAGGTGAACTACGTCAAGGCGCTGACCGAGCGCGTGCCGTTGGTCCGGGCGATCGGCGAAGTGATCTACAGCGGCGGCAAGATTGGCACTTCGCAGGGCAAGCTCATCGGCCCTGATGGCACACTGTTCGCCCACGCAACCACCACCTGCATCGTGCTCGACGCGAGGCAGGCCCCGTACTGATGAGACTGCTCCACACCATGCTGCGCGTCGGCGACCTGCAGCGTTCGATCGCCTTCTACACCCAGGTGCTCGGCATGCGCTTGCTGCGCACCACCGAACGACCGGACCAGAAGTACGACCTGGCCTTCGTCGGCTATGGCACCAACCCGGAACACGCCGAGCTCGAGCTGACCTACAACTACGGGGTCGAGCGTTACGAGCTCGGCAGCGCCTACGGCCACATCGCCATCGGCGTGCCCGATGTCGCGGCCACCTGTGCCGCGGTGCGCGAGAAGGCGTCGGCGCTCGGCGGCGCGATCACGCGCGAAGCCGGGCCGGTGAAGGGTGGCACGACGGTGATCGCGTTCATCACCGATCCGGATGGGTACAAGATCGAGCTGATCGAGCGGCCGCTGGCCTGAAGAGACCGAGAGTTTTTCTCCGCAGCCGGCGTCATCCCGACGAAAGTCGGGATCCACTGTGCGCCCCGGCGACACTGGTTCAGACAGAGGCAGTGGATCCCGGCGTTCGCCTGGCGTTCGCCGGGATGACGATAGAAAGACTCTCGCTCTTGCCCTGCCTCAGCGCCGCAGCAGCGCCGTCGCGCGTGCCAGCTCGGTGATGCGTGTCCAGTCCTTCGCATCGACCGCGTCCGCCGGCGTCAGCCACGAGCCGCCGCAGACCTTGACGTTCGGCAAGGCGAGGAACTGCGGCGCGGTCTCGGCGCTGATGCCGCCGGTGGGGCAGAACATCACGTCGGGGAACGGCCCGGCGAGCGCCTTCAGCATCGGGATGCCGCCGGCCGCCGTCGCCGGGAAGAACTTCAGGAACTGGTAGCCGTCGGCGTTCGCCTGCATCACCTCGCTGCCGGTGGCGACGCCGGGCAGCAAGGGCAGGCCGATCTCGCGGCATGCCAGCCCGACCGCGCTTAGGTAGCCCGGGCTGACCGCGAAGCTGCAGCCGGCGTCTTTCGCGGCGCGCGCATCGGCCACGCTGCGCACCGTGCCGGCGCCGACGATCGCCTCGGGCACCGCCTTCGCGATCGCCTCCATGCAGCGCAGCGCCACCGGCGTGCGCAGCGTGATCTCCAGTACCCTGACGCCGCCGGCGACCAGCGCCTGCGCAAGCGGCACAGCGTCGTCGAAACGGTTGATGACGATGACCGGAATGACCGGGCCGTGGGATGCGAGTTCGAGTGTGTTCATGCTGCTGTCCAAAGAGTTCACAACCAGGTGATCGCGCCTTGTTCGGCGCTGAGCACATTGCGGCGCATGCCGCCGAAGAGTTCGCGGCCGAGGCCGTGGCCGTTGGTGTCGCGCTGGGCATCGCTCAAGGTGACGACCTCGCGTGCATCCCACTCGGCCGCATCGACCAACGCATCGAGCGTGCCGGCCACTGCGTCGAGCCGGACCACATCGCCGTTGCGCACCTTGCCGAGCGGCCCGCCGGCCAGCACCTCCGGGCTCACGTGGATGGCAGCCGGCACCTTGCCCGACGCGCCGCTCATGCGGCCATCGGTCACCAGCGCGACCTTGAAGCCCTTGCCCTGCAGCACCGCGAGCGGCGGCGTGAGCTTGTGCAGCTCGGGCATGCCGTTGGCATGCGGGCCCTGGAAGCGCACCACCGCGATCAGGTCGCGTTCGAGCTCGCCGGCCTTGAACGCGGCGAGCAGCTCTTCCTGGGTGCTGAAGACGATGGCCGGCGCTTCGATGATGTGGCAGTCGTCGGGCACCGCCGACACCTTGATCACCGAGCGGCCGAGGTTGCCGGTCAGGAGCTTCAAACCACCGGTCGCGCTGAACGGTGCGTCGATCTTGCGCACGATGCTGGCGTCGCCGCTTTGGGGCGGCAGCTCGGTCCATGCGACACCCTCGCCGTTGCGCTGCGGCAGGCGCCCATACGCGGCGATGCCGCCCTCGGCCACCGTCGCGACGTCGGCATGCATGAAACCGCCGGCCAGCAGCTCGCGAATCACGAATCCCGGCCCACCGGCGCTCTGGAACTGGTTCACGTCGGCGCTGCCGTTCGGGTAGACCCGCGCCAGCAGCGGCGTCGCGTGCGACAGCTCGGAGAAGTCGGTCCAGTCGATCACGATGCCGGCCGAGCGTGCCACTGCCACCCAGTGGATCAGGTGGTTGGTCGAGCCGCCGGTGGCGAGCAGCGCGACCATCGCGTTGACGATCACACGTTCATCGACCAGCCGCCCGATCGGCGTGAAGCGCTGCGTCTTGTTCGTGATGTTGAGCACCGTGCGAACCGCCTCCTGCGTCAGCGCGTCGCGCAGCTCGGCGTGCGGGTGCACGAATGCCGCGCCGGGCACATGCAGGCCCATCGCCTCGAGCAGCATCTGGTTGCTGTTGGCGGTGCCGTAGAAGGTGCAGGTGCCGGGGCCGTGGTAGGCGGCCTCCTCGGCCTGCAGCAGCTGCTCGCGCCCGACAAGCCCTTGTGCGTACTGCTCGCGCACCTTGGACTTTGCGTTGTTCGACAGGCCGGTGCTCATCGGTCCGGCCGGCACGAAGACACAAGGCAAGTGGCCGAAGTGCAAGGCACCGATCAAGAGGCCGGGGACGATCTTGTCGCAGATGCCCAGCAGCAGCGCCGCGTCGAACACGTCGTGGGTCAGCGCGACCGCGGTGCCGAGCGCGATCGTGTCGCGCGAGAACAGGCTCATCTCCATGCCGGGCAGGCCCTGGGTGACGCCGTCACACATCGCGGGCACTCCACCAGCCACCTGCACCGTCGCGCCCTGGCGCTGTGCCTCGTCGCGGATCAACTGCGGGAAGCGCTCGTAGGGCTGGTGCGCGGACAGCATGTCGTTGTAGGCCGTCACGACGCCGATGTGCGGCGCCTTCTCGGCGACGACCTTGAACTTGTCGTTGGCCGGCAAGGCGGCGAAGGCATGCGCGACGTTGGCGCAGCCCATGCGGTCGCTGCCGCGCGGCCGCGCGATCGCCGCTTCGACACGCTGAAGGTAGGCCTCGCGGGTGGCCTCGCTGCGGGAGCGGATTCGCTGGGTGACGGCTCTGACGATGGGGTTCATGGGCGGGCTCTCGATGCGATGTAACTCAAGCTTGATTGTGACGTAACTTAGTTACATCGTCAAATCAAGTGGCGCGCTTCGCATGCCCCCCCGCCACGGGTCGGCCGGAAATCTATTTTAGAGTGGCGGCATGACGCTCTTGCCGGCTGCGCCCTGCCCTCGCCACCCTGCCACCCAGTTGGCCAAGGTGCGCGCCGAATGGGGCGGCAACGACGATCTGTGGGTGTTCGGTTATGCCTCGCTGATCTGGCGCCCGGAGTTCGACGCGGTCGAGCAGCGGCCTGCCACCGTGTACGGCTGGCACCGCGCACTCGAGATGTTGTCGAACGTGAACCGCGGCACCCCCGAACGCCCGGGCCTGGTGTTTGCGCTGGTCGGCGGCGGCTCGTGCCGCGGCATCGTCTATCGGGTTCAGCGCGACGGTGCCGACGCCGAGCTCGAACGCTTGTGGGAACGCGAAATGCCCACCGGCGTGTACGACGCGCGGTGGCTGCCCTGCCGCACCGAGCAGGGCAGCGTCCCGGCGCTCGCGTTCACCCTGAGCCGCACGAGCCCGAGTTATGTCGGCCCGGTGCATGACGCGCAGATGCTCGACATCCTGCGCAGCGCCTGCGGCCGCTTCGGCACGACGCTCGATTACCTGCTGGGTACGGCGGCGTCGCTGCGCGGCTGCGGCATTCGCGATCGGGAAATCGAGCGTCTGGTCGAACTGGCGCGCCAACACGCGCTGACGGCGTAGCCGCCTGGGCCCTGTTCAGCGCTGCGCCGGAACCACCGTCGCTTGCTGCAGCTGGCGCAGCCGCTCGAGGTCGTCGCGCGTGTCGACGTCGAGCAGCACGCCGGCATCGTCGACATCGACGCCATGCGCCGGGTAACGCGCGACCAGCCGCCTCGCGCCCTCGTCGCCGGCGAGCGTGGCGAGCTCCGAATACAGCTCGGCACCGAAGCCGACCGGGTGGCCGCGCCGCCCCTTGTGCTGGGCGTAGGCCACCGGGTGGTGTTCGAGCGCACGGGCCACCGCGAGCAGCGTGGCCGGCTGGACCATCGGCATGGCGCCCGGCCGCCCCAGCCAGCCCGGCGCATCGGGCCGGGCCGAGACGCCGGCGGCAATCGAATAGCCCATGCCGAGAGGATGGGGACCCGGCGTGCCGACCGCCGGAAGAATGATCACGTCGCGCGATGCGACGTGACGCCGCGCTACATCGGCCAGCGCCTCGGTGGTGACGACGATCACCGGCAGGTGGCTCGCGATCGCATGGCGCAGCGTCGAGCCGAGCACGCTCACGTGCCCCAAGCTCTCGCTGAGCTTGTGGCCGACCGCACCGAAGCGCGAGCCGAGGCCGGCTGCCAATACGATCACGGCGGGCCGCGATTTCATCAGTCCCTCAATCCTGTTGTCCATCACCCAACGACACCTCACCTCGAAGCGCCACCATGCAGAGGATGGAATCTCGCACGCGTTCGGGCCAGAGGGCGTCTACTTAAGGCCTTCCCCGTAATCGTTTTTGGGGAGGAACAATCCCGAATTCATTACAGCGAGTTACCAAGCGAGAAGGCACATGCCCGTGCATGCACTGGAGTGCATGGCACGCCGAATCAGGATTGCGCTTTCCTATACTCCGCCAATGAAAAACATCGCCGATCTTCGCAAGAGCTACGAGCGCGCCGAGCTCGACGAAAGCGCCTCCGAGAGCGACCCGCTCAAGCAGTTCGAGCTCTGGTTCGCGCAGGCGCTCGAGGCCGAGTTGCCCGAGCCGAATGCGATGACGCTCGCGACCGTCGGCGCTGACGGCCGGCCGTCGACGCGGGTGCAGCTGATCAAGGGCTTCGACGCACGCGGCATCGTCTGGTACACCAACTACGAGAGCCGCAAGGGCCGCGACCTGGCAGCGCATCCGTTCGCCGCGCTGCAGTTCCACTGGGTCGAGCTCGAGCGCGTGGTGCGCATCGAGGGTCGCGTCGAGAAGGTCAGCGCCGAGGAGTCGGATGCCTATTTCAAGACCCGCCCGCTCGACTCGCGCATCGGCGCGTGGGCCTCGCCCCAAAGCGAGGTGATCGCGTCGCGCGCGGTGCTGCTGGCCAACGCAGCGAAGTACGGCGCGAGGTTCATGCTCAACCCGCCGCGGCCGCCACACTGGGGTGGCTATCGCCTGCAGCCCGACCGGTGGGAGTTCTGGCAGGGGCGCAAGTCGCGGCTGCATGACAGGCTGCGCTATCGGCTGGAAGGGGGCCTCTGGGTGCGCGAGCGGCTCGCGCCTTGAAAAAGCTGCCATTGCTCCGCAGCCACGTCATCCAGGCGAACGCCGGGATCCATTGGTGATCGATGCGCGCTACGGCGAGTGGATCCCGGCGTTCGCCGGGATGACAACTCTCACTCAGCCCTTCGTTCAAGCCACCTTGACCCGGCTCGTAAACGTCTTCTTGAACTTCTCCACTTTCGGCGCCACCACGACGGCGCAATAACCCTGCCCAGGGTTGTTGGCGAAGTAGTGCTGGTGGTACTTCTCGGCGCGGCTGTAGTTCGCCTCGGGCAGCAGCTCGGTGACGGCGCCGCCCTCGTGCAGCGCGTTCACTTCGGCGAGCACCTCGCGCGCTACCCGTTCCTGCTCGGGATTGTGGAAGTAGATGCCCGAGCGGTACTGGGTGCCGCTGTCGTTGCCCTGGCGGTTCAGCGTGGTCGGGTCATGAATCGTGAAGAAGATCTCCAGCACCTCGCGCAATGTGATGCGCCCGGTGTCGAAGCTGACCCGCACCACCTCGACATGCCCGGTGTCGCCATTGCACACCTGCTCGTAGGTCGGTTTGTTGACGTGTCCGTTGGAGTAGCCCGATTCGACCGCGGTCACGCCGACGACGCGTTCGTACACCGCCTCCAGGCACCAGAAGCAGCCGCCGCCGAGGGTGATGGTGTCGGTCGACGAACTCATGCGGTTTCTCCTTGAGGGTGGTGGCATTGTCGAGCCTTATCATTTGTCGACATTCCAGCGCAGGACTTACAGCCATGAAGACCGCTTTCCAATGGGACGACGCGTTCCGCCTCGACGACCAGCTGAGCGACGACGAACGCGCGGTGCGCGACGCCGCCCGCCAGTATTGCCAGGACCGCTTGCAGCCGCGCATCCTGATGGCCGCGCGGCATGAAAAATTCGACCGCGAGATCATGAACGAGATGGGCGAGCTCGGCCTGCTCGGCTCGACCATCGACGGCTACGGCTGCCCCGGCGTCAACCACGTGAGCTACGGCCTGGTGGCGCGCGAAGTCGAGCGGGTCGACAGCGGCTACCGCAGCGCGATGAGCGTGCAGAGCTCCCTGGTGATGCACCCGATCCACGCCTACGGCACCGAAGCGCAGCGCCAGAAGTACCTGCCGCGCCTGGCCACCGGTGAATGGGTCGGCTGTTTCGGCCTGACCGAGCCCAACCACGGCAGCGACCCCGGCAGCATGCTGAGCCGCGCCAAGCCGGTCGACGGCGGCTACCGGCTCAAAGGCAGCAAGATGTGGATCACCAATTCGCCGATCGCCGACGTGTTCGTCGTCTGGGCCAAGCTCGAAGGCGCCGACGGCAACGTCGGTGGGCAGGAAGCGATTCGCGGCTTCATTCTCGACAAGGGCATGCAAGGCCTCAGCGCGCCGAAGATCGAAGGCAAGATGAGCCTGCGCGCGTCGATCACCGGCGAGATCGTGATGGACAACGTGTTCGTTCCGGCCGACAACCTGCTGCCCAACGTGAGCGGGCTGAAGGGCCCGTTCGGCTGCCTCAACAAGGCCCGATACGGCATCGCCTGGGGCGCGCTCGGCGCGGCCGAGTTCTGCTGGCATGCGGCACGCCAGTACACGCTCGACCGGCTGCAGTTCGGCCGGCCTCTGGCCGCGACCCAGCTGATCCAGAAGAAGCTCGCCGACATGCAGACCGAGATCACGCTCGGCCTGCAGGGCTGCCTGCGTGTCGGGCGGCTGCTCGACGAGGGCAAGGCGGCGCCGGAGATGGTGTCGCTGATCAAGCGCAACAGCTGCGGCAAGTCGCTCGACATCGCGCGGGTGGCGCGTGACATGCACGGCGGCAACGGCATTCACGACGAATACCATGTGATCCGCCACATGATCAACCTCGAAACGGTCAACACCTACGAGGGCACACACGACGTGCATGCGCTGATCCTCGGGCGCGCGCAAACGGGGATTCAGGCGTTCTCCTGAACAATGCGGTCACCCCGACGAAAGTCGGGGTCCACCGTATGAACCGCGCACCACTGGTGCAGTGGATCCCGACCCCGTATCGAGTACGGGGCGACGCTTTCGTCGGGATGACACGCCGCAGCCGCTACTAGCGCAGCTCGTACTTCGCGGTCACAGCAAGCAGCAATCGGCGCGGCAGCGCCGGCTCGAAGAAACGCTTGTTCGCCTCGTTGATGATCACCGAGCCGGCATAGCGCCGGTCGGTCGCGTTGTCGACTCGCAGCAGCTCGCTGAAGCGCCAGCCGCCGGCCGACTGCGCGAAACCGGCGCGCAGGTTCACGAGCGTCGCCGAGGCGGCCGCGTCGGTGTTCGCGTCGTCAACGTACAGCGCACCGATGTGCACCAGCTCCAGCGCCGCGTTGAAGCCCGCCCCAACGCGCGCGGGCGTCCACGCCAGCTCGGCAAAGGCGTTGCGCTGCGGTGTTCCGGGCAGGCGCTTGCCATCGTCGAAGCGGGCCCGCAGCGCGCTCAGGCTCAGCGTGCTGCGCAGCGTGTCGCTCAGCTGCGCGGTGTGCGACAGCTCGACACCACGGCGCGAGGTGTGGCCCGCGTTCCTGAAGGTCGAACGCCCGCCGTCGTTGCTGTCGACGACGATCTCGTCGCGTGTCGCGATGTCGAACAGCGCCAGGTCGATGCGCTGGCTGTGGGCGATCCACTTCGCGCCGATCTCGGCGTGGCGGCTGCGCGAGGCGCGCAGCTCGGTGTTCAGGCCGGTTGCGCCCTTGCGGTAGGCAAGCTCGGTGAAGGTCGGCGTTTCGAAGCCGCGCCCGGCGTTGGCGTAAAGGTTCAGCGCCGGCGTGGCGCGCCACGCGATGCCGAGCACCGGATTGGTCGCGCGGTAGTCGACAGCGCCGCTGTCGTCGGGGTTGCCGGGCGCGATGAAATGGTCCTGCGTGCGAAACCGCACCCGGCTGGTTCGAGCGCCGGCCGTCAGCGTCCATTGCGGCGTGAGGTCGAAGCCGGCCTGCACGAACAGGTCCTGGTTGTCGACCCGGTTGTCTTCGTCGCGCTTGAGCGCGCCCTGCATGCCGGCGTCGTTGATGTGGCCCTGCCGGTTCTCGTGCATGCGGTCGACTTCGATGCCACCGGTCAGGCGCAGCACCCGGCCGTCGCCGAGTCGCCAGCTGTGCGCGAGCTGCGCGGCGGCGCCCGAGTAGCGGCGCGAGAACTGCACGATGCCGCCGCTCGAGGTCGGCGCGGACTGCGGCGCAAGCGGCGTCGACAACGCGTTGTCGAGCTCGCGCGCGCCCGTGTAGACGCGGCCGGTGAACAGCGTGGCGGCGTCGAAGCTGTGCTCGAGCAGCGTGCCGATCTGCTGCTGCCGCACGCTCTTTCTCGCGTCTTGCGCAAGCGCCGGCGCGGCAGTCTGGTGCGGGTCGGCGTCGAACTGAGCGCGCGTCAAGCCGATCGGGTCTTGCGACAGCGGCTGGTCCAGCGCATTGACGACGACGCTCAAGCGGCTGCCCTGCGCGAGCTCGGCATGCCAGCGGCCGTTGAACTGGCCGCGTTGCGCGGCGCTGTGCTCGCGCCAGCCCTCGGTGCGGAATTGCGATGCGTCGAGCACCAGCCCGCAGGCCGGCGTTCGGGTGCTGAACTTCGCACCGAGCTTGAACAGGCCGTCCGCGCCGCCGGCCGCCGTCGCGCTGATCGTCGGCAGTGCCGCAGCGTCTTCGCTGAAGACCTGCACCACGCCGCCTGCCGCATTGCCGTAGAGCTGCGCCAGGGGCCCGCGCAGCACCTCGATGCGGCCGGCCGAGCTGAGCACGACGCTCGATGCCTGGCCCTGCCCGTCGGGCATCGTCGCCGGGATGCCGTCGACGATCAGGCGCACGCCGCGGATGCCGAAGGTCGAGCGGGCGCCGAACCCGCGGATCGACAACTGCAGGTCCTGCGCATAGTTCTGCCGGTTCAGCACGCTGATGCCCGGCACCCGGTTCAGCGCTTCCGACAGGTTGACCTGCGGCCCGGCCGCTTCGAGCGTCTCGCGCGTGATCGCCGATATCGCCGCCGGCGCGTCGAACGAAGCCTGGCGGGTGCGTTGCGCCGTGATGGTCACCGTGTCGAGCAGCACCGGCGCGTCCTGCGCCGCTGCGATGCTGCTCAACAACGCCAGCCACGCGGCGCGGGCTTTCATGCCTCGCCGTCCGAGTAGTCGAGGTCGTCCTTCTCGCGGTGCATGCACACAGAGCCTCCGTGCTGTCTATTGAGTCTTCTCAGAGTCATGACACACCAAGCTCCGTTCGGGCTGAGCTTGTCGAAGCCTGCGGGAAGCTTTAGTCCTGAGCTTGTCGAAGGGTCAGGGCGATCGGAAATACAAGCTCAGTGCGAACGGGCGATGGTGTGTCATGGAATATGAAAAGCTCAATAGGACCTGGCCCACATGATGCCGCGTCGAGCGAGAAACACATGGATACGTGCGGCACAATCGCAGCCCATTGCGACAAGAGCGGCGGAGCCTTTCACGTGAACAGTCTGTTCGTCCTGCTGGGCATCGAGTCCCGGAAGCCGATTCTTGCGGCGCTGTTGCTGCCGCCGGTTCCGTTCCTGCTGATGATGCTGGTCGGCGCGCGCCTGATCCTGCCGCGCCGCGGCCTGGGCTGGACCGTCATCGTGCTCGGCGTCGTGGGCATGTGGCTGTGCTCGACGATGGGCTTCGCGCGTGTCATCGAACGCTTCGGCCTGAACGTGCCGCCGCCGCTCGGCATCGACCGCATCGCTGAGATCAAGGCCGACACCAAGGCGCGCAGCACCTACGCCATCTTCGTGCTGGGCGGCGGGCTGGAGCCGTTTGCACCGGAATACGGCGTCAGCTTCCTGTCGTCGCCTTCGCTCGAGCGGCTGCACTACGGCATGTGGCTGAGCCGCGAGACGGGGCTGCCGGTCGGGTTCAGCGGCGGCATCGGCTGGGCCCAGCGCCCGAGCGCGTCCGAAGCCGAGGTGGCAGCGCGGATCGCCGCGCAGGACTACGGCCGGCCGCTGCGCTGGACCGAGGACCAGTCGCGCGACACCCGCGAAAACGCAGCCCGCACGATCCCGCTGATGAAGCGTGCCGGCGTCACCCACATCGTGCTCGTCACGCATGGTTGGCACATGCCGCGCGCCAAGCGTGCGTTCGACGAACTCGCGGCCGCCAACGGCGTGCAGATCGAGGCCGCGCCGATGGGCCTGGGCAGCCGCGCCGAAGGCCAGGCGCTTGACTGGCTGCCGACCACGCACGGCACGACGCGCAGCCGCAATGCGCTGCGCGAATGGCTGGGGCGGTTCTTCGGCGCCTGAGAGGCCGAGCGGGCTCTGCCCGCCTCAGTGCATGTGGTCGGGGTTGGGAAACGCCGCGGCGTACTTCGCGATCCATTCCAGCGCCGCTTCTTCGGCGCTCAGCGCGCGGCCCTCTTCGCGCAGCACGCCCTTGCGGTAGTCCTCGATATGGCACACCTGCTCGACCATGCGCGCATGGAAGGCGTCTTCGGCGTCGAGGAACGACACCCCGAGCTCGTAACCGTGGCCGTGCTGCGGGCGGCACCAGACGACCCTGGCGCGCGCCTCGAAGGCCGGCTGCACGTGGGGAATGCGGATCCCGATCCTGGCCCCCGGATTCACCGCGACGCCGCACTGGAACGCCAGCCCGCCGGCGCTGATGTCGTGGGTGTGGAACTCCGACAAGGGGCCGCCGTCGTCGGTGCGCACCTCGATCGGCACGTCGACCGGGTGCCGGATGAACTGTCTCATCGCGCCTCCTGCCTGTTGTGCAAGGCCACACCGGCGGCCCCTCTGGCAGAACGATACGCCTTTATGGCCGAGAGCCCGCTGCACGCCGCCGGACCACGACAAGGCAACGGCCGTGACCCACACATCAGGAAGGAGCCGGGTGCGGCACCTGGACACGACCATTCCGGGATCAGCTCATTTGAAGTACTATTAGCGCTCATTTGAAGGAGTGAAAATGGCAACGAGCGCGGAACGTCGGGCGCTTGCGCACTCTGCCTCGGGGAAGGCAGCGCCGGAGACGGGTGGCGTCCGGCGACAGCAGACCACGGTCAAGCCGACGCTGGCACCGACACGAAGCCGGCGCAGTGCGTTTTCGAAATCCTGGAGCTTCGCCAAGATCTTCGACTTCGACGCCATGGAGCGGGTACAGGCGATCAAGCAGGGACTGCCTGCCACCCTGCCCGGGGACATGGCCTCACGCATGGGCATGAGCAAGGAACGGCTGTACGTCACCCTGGGATTGCCTCGGGCCACGGTAGAGCGCAAAGTCCGTGAATCGAAACCGCTGTCGCCAGACGAGAGTTCACGCGTGCTCGGCATCGGGCACCTGGTCGGCCAGGTCCAGCGCATGGTGGAAGAGTCAGGGCAACCCGAGGGATTCGACGCGGCAGCCTGGGTCGCTCGCTGGCTGGACAGGCCTGTTCCCGCACTGGGTGGAATGAAGCCTGCGGAGTTGATGGACACCGCTGAAGGCCAAGGCATCGTTTCCAACTTGCTCAGCCGAACCCAGTCGGGCGCGTACTCGTGACTTTCCTTCTCTGGCGAATCGCGTCCGACGCGCCAGAGTGGGAGGCGCACGACCTGACGGCCAAAGGCGCAGAGGTGACAGGCGGACGATGGAACCGCAAGGGAAAGCCGGTGGTGTACTGCGCGGGCACGATTTCGCTCGCTGCGCTGGAGACCGCAGTGCACATCGAAGCCGACGATTTGCCGATGAACCGGTTCGTGGTCTGCGTGGAAGTGCCTGACGACGTTTGGGCAGCGAGGACGGTACGACCCGCGGCGTCACTGCCCGTCGGATGGACGGCGCGGCCGGAGGGCAAGGTGTCGCTGGACGTCGGAAATGGTTGGCTGGCTGGCGGTGCATCGGCCCTGATGGAGGTGCCCTCCGTCATCGTCAACGAGGAGAGCAACGTGCTCATCAACCCAAGGCACGCCGATGCCGCGAAGCTCAGATCGTGGAAGGTGCGGCCATGGTTCTTCGACGAGAGGTTGAAGCGTTGAAGCGACCCCGGGCCTGGGCGCTGCGTCGAAGCGTCAGGCGGGCCCCAGAAACTGCAGCACACGCGCAGCCAGCGGGCTGTGCGCCAGCCTCAGCGAGGCCTGCGCCAGCGCGCGCGCCTGGTGCACATCGCCTTGCGCCAAGGCGCGCACCGCACGCACCAGCCGCTGCCGCGCCTGCGCTTCGGCGCGGCGCACGAGCCCCAGGTCGCAGCCACACCGCGGGCAGGCTGGCTCTGGCGCCAAACGCCCGCGGCAGGCCGGACAGCGTTCCACGGTCATGCCAGCCCCAGTGGCACGGCACTCGGCAACCGGTGGCGGCGCGACACGCTCAAACCTCGAGGTAGTAAAGCAGATCGGCCAGCGTGTCCATCGCCGGCTTCAGTGCGGCTTCGTCGTCGGCCAGTGCATCCTTGATCGCTTCAATGGCGTCCACCAGGTCTTCGGCGTCCTGTGCGCCGGCCTTTTCCAGCAGGCGTTCGGCCTTCTCGAGCAGCGCGCGCCCTTCCACCGCCAGGCGGCGCGCATCGACGTCGGGCGCCGACCCCGCCGGGCCGGCAGCGTCGACGGCGGCCGCGCTGCCTGCTTCGCTGCCCTCGCCAAACAGCGCCTGCACGCGGCTGCGTGCCTCGTCCAGCTTGTCCTGCTCGAACCGGGCGATGGCGTCTCCGATGGAGATGCTGCGCTGCAGCCCGCTTGCCTTCTCGCGCGCCGTGACCTCCAGGATGCCGTCCAGATCCAGCGACAGGCCCAGCACGATGGGGTTGCCGGCCGGCACATCGCTCAGGCCTTCGACCCGGAAGCGCCCGATCTCGATGTTGTTCAGCGCGTCGGGGTCTTCGCCCTGGTAGACCAGCACCTCGACCGTAGGCTGTCCGTCGAACACCGTGAAGAAGACCTCGCTCTTGGACACCGGAACCGGCGTGTTCTTGCGGATCAGCGGTATGTAGCAGTACTCGTAGGACTCGCCATCGCGTTCGCCCAAAGCGCTGGTGCCGAAGGTGTAGGGCGTAACGTCGACCAGCACCGTGCGCGTCTGCGTGCCCGCGATGAGCGCCGCCTGGATCGCCGCGCCCATGGCCACGCACAGGTCGGGGTCGACCTCGGCGCGCGGCTGTTTGCCCAATTCGCGCTCGAGTCGCTGCACCACCAGTGGCGTGCGCGTGGCACCGCCAACGAGCAGGATCTCGTCGATGTCGCCCACCGTGAGGCCGGCACCGCTCAGGGCCACGTGCACGGCGTCCAGCGTCTCCGAGATGTAGGGCTCGATCATGGCCTCGTACTGCTCGCGCGAGACTTCCAGCGCCAGATGCACCGGCACGCCCTGATGCTCGAGCAGGTACTCTTCGGCCAGGGTCGCGAACGGGGCGTCCGACAGCGCGATCTTGGCCGCCTCGGCGGCGCGCTGCAAGCGCGCCATCGCCGCCGGTGAGCGGCTCGCATCCACCTGGTGCGCCTGCTGCAGATGGGCCAGCGCGAAGTCGATCAGCTTGCGGTCGAAGTCGTCGCCACCGAGATGGTTGTTGCCATGGCTGGCCAGCACCTCCACCACGTCGCCTTCCAGGTTGACCACCGACACGTCGAAGGTGCCGCCGCCCAGGTCGTACACCAGGGCCTTGCGCGCACCGGCGTGGCGGCTTTCGTAGGCCAGTGCGGCGGCAGTCGGCTCGTTGATGATGCGCACCACCTCCAGCCCGGCTATCTCGCCGGCTTCGCGCGTGGCCTGCCGCTGCGCGTCGGAGAAGAAGGCCGGCACGGTGATCACCGCCTTGTTCACCTCGACGCCCAGGTGGTCCTGCGCCAGGGACTTCAGGCGGCGCAGGATCATGGCCGAGATTTCCTGCGGCGCGTAGTCCTTGTCGGCCATGCGCACGGGGGTGGCTTCGCCCATGCGCCGCTTGATGGATCGGATCGTGCGCTCGGGGTGCACGGCGTGCTGGTTGCGGGCGGCCGCTCCCACCAGCAAGGCTCCGTCGTCGCCGATGCCCACCACCGAGGGCAGGATGCGCACCGGGCCCGCCACCGGGATCACCTCCACACGGCCGTCGCGCACGATGGCGATCTCGGAGTTGGTGGTGCCCAGGTCGATGCCGACGATGGTTTGCGTGCTGCCTGGGGTCATGGCGCGGGGCCCTTCTTGTTGACGATGACTTCGGCGCTGCGCAACAGCACCGTGCCTTGCTGAAACCCGCGCCGCAACTCGCGCAGCACCACACCCTCGGCAGCCTGGGGCGCCCATTCGATGCCCACCGCCTGCATGCACTGCGGGTCCAGCGCCTGGCCCAATGCGGCGATGGGCCGCACGCGATGGCTGGCCAGCAGTTCATCCAGCCGCTGCAGGGTCAGCGCCGAGCCTTCGCGCAGGCTTTGCGAACGGCGCTGCGCGTCACTCAGCAGGCGCAGCAGCGGCGAAGGGCGCCAGGCCGTCTGCGCGTCCAGCCCGGCCTGCAGACGGTCACGCAGTTCCAGCAGCCCCAGCAGGAGGCCGCGTTCGGCCTGCGCCTTGGCCTCGGCCGCCTGCGCTCGTGCGCGTTCGAGGTCGCGCGCCAAAGCCTGGTTGTGCTCACCCAGCGCATCGCTCAAGGCTTGCGTCTGCTCCAGCGCCGACTTGAACTGCCGTGCCTGCAGGCGCACTTCGTTCTTCAGCGCAGCCATCTCGGCCAGCAGCGTGCTCAGGTCGATCGACTCACCTTCATCGACGGCATCGTCCGGGTCGCTGTCGAGGCAGGTGCGGAACTGCTCCACCAGGCGCTCCTTGGCTTCGGGGTCCAGCATTGGTTTCAGTCCGGACGGCCGAGAACGCGCAACAGCGTGGCCTCGCTGGGGTGGCCCGGGCGCCAGTCGGCGCTCAGCGCGTCCAGCACCTCCTGCACCGTTGGCGCCTGCGTGTCGAACAGCGCATGGGCGTGGCGCCGGGGCTCGCTGGAGATGGCCTCGAAGGCGGCACGCACCTGCTCGAAGCGCACGCGGTCACGCTCGGGCGGACAGGCCCGGATCGCAGCCAGGTAGGCGGCGCGGATGGTGTCGTCGTCGGCCGTCTCGGGCACGCCCAACAGTCGATAGGGGTCAGTCATCGAAGAGATCCGTCTGGTCCTGATTCGCAGCGGCGGAAGCCTTGTGCGCCTGGCGCCGCGGGGGCACGATTTTCACCGGCACGGGGTCTGGCGCGCCGGCGTCGAACGCGGCAGCCGCCTTCAGCATCTCTACCAGCGCCGCGGCAAACTGCCTCTTGCTGCCATTCACCTCGCGCCGCATCCGGTCGAACGTGGCCTTGCCCATCTCGCGCCGCGCCAGATCGAGTATCTCGTCCTCGTACCCGGACTCCAGCGGGCCGTCCAGCGCGCCGCCGATCGCACCTGCACCGAACGCTGGGGGGCCGGTCGGCACATCGAAATCGCCCGGACCCGATGCGGCCCCGAGCAGTTTGCTCAGGCGCGACGCGGTGCGTTCGTCGCCCTGATCACGCGCCTGCTCGAAGACCCGATCCAGGCGTTCCCACTCGGTCTGCGGCATGGTCCAGGGCGCGGCTTCAAAGCGTGCCGCGGCCTCGAGGTAGACGAACACCGGCCGCCCAGGCCAGCGTGCCAGGGCGGCCGCGGCAAAACGCCGGGTCAGCTCGAGCTGGCCATGCCGGTGCAAGGCTTCGCAGAGCAAAAGGTGGTCTGGCTCGTTGAGCTGCAAGCGGGCCGCGCCGCGTGTGAGCATGCCGTTCAAGACGCCCAGCGCCACGCTGACCGCGGACTCGCGCTGCGGCGTGGCGTGCAAGGCGTGGGCGAGTGCCAGCACGTCGGCGGCGTCCGGTGTTCCATGAGCGTCCACGGCGGCGCGGCGCAGCAGTTCCTGGGGTGCGAACCCGGACCCGGGCTTGACGCGCTTGGCCTCCAGCAGCAGCTGGAAGGCCCCCACCAGGGCCCCTCCCAGATCGGCAACGGCCTGGCGCAACAGCGAATCGCCCGTCTCGGCCGGCTCGGCGGCAAAGCCGCGCAGCAGCGCGAGCTGGCCGCGATCGGCCGCGCTGCGCAACCATTGGGCGGCTTCGTCGAGTTCACGCTGCGCCGCTTGAAGCTTGTGCGCGCAGATCAGCTTGCGCGCATGGGCCAGGTGCGACTGACCGACCAGGGTGCGCACACGCGGGTTGATCGGGTCGGCTTGCAGCACTTGCTTGGCCAGGCCGGCGGCCTTCTTGTAGGCACCGGCGGCCAGCGCAATCTCCACGCCCTCCTGCAGCACCAGCGCATCGCCAGGGAACTGCTGGCTCGCCGCATCGAACCAGAGGCGCGCCTGCTTCAGGTCGCCATTCAGCCGGGCATCGCGCAGCAGGCGCAGGTGGCTGTCGCGGTCGCTCGGGTCGAGTTTCAGGCTTTGCTGGAGCCAGTCGAGCGCGTGCACGCACAGCGAGCCGTCCGGGCTGTGGTGCGAGTGCTCGACGGCCAGCCGGCGCAACACCAACGCAGCGCGGCGCTGGCCGGCGGGTGACTGCGATTGGCCCAGCAGCTTCACCAGACGCAACCAGTGGCCTTCGGCATCCTCGGGCCGCAGCTTCACCTCTGCCGCGAGCGCCAGCACCCGCTCTTGATCGGCCGCGGCCAGCGGCCCGAACCCGGCCCGGAAGGCGTCCAGCCGCTGCGGCGCGTGGGGCAGCAGCCGCAGCGCCAGTGGCCGCGCCGCGCCGTCGGGCAGCACGCGTCGATGGCGTTGCAGCAGATCGAACAGTTCAGCGGGTGCCGGTGCCCCCGCGCCTGAACGCGTCATCAGGTCGAGCACCAGCGCGCGCTGCGGCAAAGGACAGCCCTTGAGATCGAGCACCAGCGTGCGGCCGGCATCGTCCAGCGCGCGCAGACCGGCAAGCCACTCGGTGCCCGGCATCAGGCAGACCCGAAGCGCCTGCAGAAGGGCCCGGCAAGGGCCCAGCACGGGCACTCGCGCCAGGCTCGCCGCGGCCGCCGTCGGGTCTGTGGCCAGCAGCGTCAAGCCCTTCAGCAAGGGGCGCAGGTCGCGGTAGGGGGAGCGAAACGAGATGCCCTGCAGGGCGGCTTCCAGTGCCGCCGGATCGCCCTGCGCGCAAGCGGCAATGGCCGTCCGGGCCGCGGCGCGGTGGCCCTGGCTCTCGGGCGACAGGCCGGCCAGCAGATGATCCGCTGCCACGAGCACGGCAGGCGCGAGTTGCGCGGTGGCCTGCTCGCGCAGCGCTGCTGGCAGCTTGTCCACGGACGGCAGCAGGCGCAGCGCGTGCTCGATCTGTCCGGTCTTCATCAGCCAGCCCACATAGGGGCCGTCCAGCAGCGGCACCTGGCAGGCCTCGGCGCGCGTGCGCCACAGCGCCAGCGCCTCCTTGACCATGTCCTTGGCCGCCAGTTGCTCGGCGCGGCCGGCGTAGGCCGCTGCCAGGCTGTCCAGCCAGGCCGGCCGCCGCTCGCGCTTGAGCAGATCCTTGAACAGCTCGATGGCGTCCCTGTACCGCGCCGCTGCCAGCGCGGCGCTGGCAAGCTCGGCCGGTTCAAGGCTGCCGGCTTGCCCCGTTCCGACGGCAGCCGTGCGGGCGGGCTTGGTTTTTTTCTTGCTGGACATGGACGGGGCAGCGCTGGGGAAGGGTGAATGTCGGACGCGTCGTCTGCCGGTTTGCCATCGGCACGGGTGATGAATGCTACACGGGCGAGTCACCGATGGCGGCTGCACGATCCGCTGGGCGCGGAAGCCGGCGTCGCGCGGCGCGCGGCCGCTCGTGGAAGTGGTCCACCATGATCTCGGCCTTCAGCTTGATCGCGTGCTCGTGGCTTCCCGCGTAGCGGCGCAGCTTCTTCTTCGCCTTCTCGGTGTTGGTGAGCATCTGGCGCGCTTCCAGCGCCGCGTTCACCACGTCCTCGGCATCGCGCTCTTCGTCATCATGATGCTCGGGCAAGAGGCAAACCACAAAACCACGGCACAAATCCGTCACAGGAATGAAAGAAGGCCAGCGGGCGCTAACCGGCTAGCCTTCTAGGTGTTGGTGGGCCCTGAGTGACTCGAACACTCGACCAACGGATTAAGAGTCCGCTGCTCTACCAACTGAGCTAAGAGCCCGAATTTCTTCGGTGGGTCGTCTGGTGGGTCGTGCGTGACTCGAACACGCGACCAACGGATTAAAAGTCCGCTGCTCTACCGACTGAGCTAACGACCCAGCAAGCCTATCATTATAGCGTGGTTTTTGCGGGCTCCAGCCTGGTTCGCGCTCGATGCGACAGCACATCGATCACCGCGCTTGCCGCCACCATGCCGAAGGTCGCCGTCACCGCAACGCTCGAGCCGTAGCCGTGGCAATTCAGGCTGGCTTCGATGTCGCAGGCATCGGCCGGCGCCTTCACTGTCTCGCGCGAGAACACGCAGCGCACGCCCATCGAACCCTGGCGCGCCGCAGCGTGCTGCTTGCGCAGGCGCTGGCGCAGCGATGCGAGCAGCGGGTCATGCGTGACCTCGCTCAGGTCGCCCAGCTCGACCGCTTGCGCACGGTGCTTGCCGCCCGCCGCACCGACCACGACCAGCAGAGTTCCACTGGCCATCGCCCATGCCGCGAGCGCCGCCTTGGCGCGCACCTGGTCGCAGGCATCGATCACCGCATCGACCGGCCCCGGCAGCAGCGCCGGCCAGTTGCTCTCGTCGACGAAGTCCTCGACCGCGTGAATCACACAGCCGGGGTGGATGTCGGCGATGCGCTCCTGCAGCGCCTGCACCTTCGACTGGCCGAGCGTCGCGCCGAGCGCCTGCACCTGGCGGTTGATGTTCGACTCGGCCACATGGTCCAGGTCGATCAGCGTCAGCTCGGCCACGCCGCTGCGCGCCAGCGCTTCGACCGCCCACGAGCCGACACCGCCCAGGCCCACCACCGCCACACGCGCGGCGCGCAGCCGCGCATAACCGGCCTCGCCATAGAGGCGCTGCAACCCGCCGAAGCGGCGTTCGAGGTCGGGCGCCGGCAGCTCGGCGGCCGGCAGCGATGCGAGCGTCACGCGCGGCCTACTTCAGCGAAGCCAGCCGTTCCCTGCCGGCTTGTGCGGCTTCCGACTGCGGGTAGTTCTTGACCAGCTCGTCGATGGTGCGGCGCGCACCCTTCGGGTCTTTCAGCTCGACCTGGCAGTTGGCGATCGACAGCAACGCCTCGGGGGCGCGCGGGTTGCTGGGCGCGCTGTGCACCAGCGCGCGGAACGCGGTGATGGCTTCCTTGAAGTTGCGATTGCCGTAGTGCGCGTTGCCGAGCCAGAACAGCACCGACTCGTTGTAGCCGCTTTGCGGATATTTCTTCTGGAACGCAAGCATCGCCGACGCCGCGGCCGGGAACTCGCCCTTGCGCAGCAGGCCCATCGCGTCGTCGAACTGGCGCCGCTCGTCGGGGTCGGCAATGAACTCGCGGCCGTCGAGCGTGATCTTCTGCGGCTCGAGCCGCTTCATGCGGTCGTCGACGCCTTGCTGCAGGTCCTTGGTGCGGCGCTGCAGCTCGGCCACGTCCCTGCTCAGCTGCTCGTCCTGGCCGCGCAGCCTGGCGTTGTCGGCGCGCAGCAGCTCGAGCTGGCTGTTCAGGTCGAGCATGCTGCGCTTGAGCTGGCTGATCTGTTCGAGCAGCTGGGCGTTCAGCTCGGCCTGGCGCGAGCGCTGCTGCTCGTTGCTCTGCTCGAGCTTCTGGCGCAGATCGAGGATCGCCTTGCGCGCTTCGTCGTCGTCGAACAGGCCTGCGTGGGCCAGCGGAGCGAACAGGGTGCACGCCAGGGCGGCGCCACCCAGCCAGCGGGACATCGGGGTCATCGCGGGTCTTTCAACGGTTGACAAGTTCGGCGCGTCGGTTCTTGGCCCATGCGGCCTCGTCGCTGCCCTGCACCGCCGGACGCTCCTTGCCGAAGCTCACGGCCTCGAGCTGGCTGTCGCTCGCGCCCAGCAGCGCCAGCGACTTGGCGACCGCCTCGGCGCGCTTCTGGCCCAGCGCCAGGTTGTATTCGCGGCCGCCGCGCTCGTCGGTGTGGCCTTCGATCGCGAGCTTTCTCTTGCGGTCCACCGTCAGGACCTTCGCGTTTGCATCGATGACCGGGCGGAACTCGTCCTTGACGACGAAGCTGTCGAAGTCGAAGTAGACGATGCGCAGGTTGGCGGCCTGTGCCGCCTCGGTGCTTCGACGTGTCAGGTCGACGCTTGCGACCTGGGTCTGCGAATTCGGATTCGTGTTGGCGCCCGCGCCGGTACCACCCGGCGTGACCGTGCTGCCGGTGCGGGATTCGACCGGCACCTTGTCCTTGTCGTCGAGACTGACGCTCGAGCAGCCCGCCAGCAAGGCGCTTGCAGCCAGAACCCAGAGACCATGTTGTGCGACGCGTATAGCCTTCATTGCAGTTTCCTTTGTCAAAGAGCGAGCCTTGTCGCGCTCGCGTTCAATCCCAACCCACTCAACGCCCGTAAGGGCCCCACACCGGTTCGCGCACATCGGCCGTGGTGGACACCAGGCGCGCCTTGATCTTGCCATCGAGCGTGGTGGTCATCAAGACGTCACGACCCTGAGAACGCGATGCATAAATGATGAGCCGCCCGTTCGGCGCGAAGCTCGGGCTTTCGTCGTCGTTGGTCTCGGTCAGGGCCTGCGGCGTGCCGCCATTGGACAGATCCAGCGTGTAAAGACGAAACGCATTGCCCAGCCGCGTGATGTAGGCGAGCGTGCGGCCGTCGGGGCTGATCGCCGGGCTGATGTTGTAGCTGCCGACGAAGGTGATGCGCTCGGGCGTGCCGCCGCCGGCCGGAATGCGGTAGACCTGCGGGCCGCCGCCACGGTCGCTGACGAAATAGATGCTGCGCCCGTCGGGCGAAAACGCCGGCTCGGTGTCGATCGCCTGGCTGGTCGTCAAGCGCCGCAGGTTGTCGCCGTTGCGGCTCATCAGGTAGAGCTGCGAGCCGCCTTCGCGCGACAGCGTGGCGCACAGCGTCTGGCCGTCGGGCGACCAGGCCGGGGCGCTGTTCGAGCCACGAAAGTTCGCAATCGCGCGGCGCTTGCCGCTGGTCACTTCCTGCGTGTACACGACCGCCTTCTGGCTCTCGAACGATACATAGGCGAGCTCGCGGCCGTCGGGCGACCAGGCCGGCGAAATGATGGGCTCGGGGCTGTTCAGCGCGACCTGGCCGCCTTCGCCGTCGGCATCGGACACGCGCAGCGTGAAGCGCCCGCCGCCCTTGGTGACGTAGGCGATGCGGGTCGAGAAGACGCCCTTCTCGCCGGTCAGCTTTTCGTGCACGTAGTCGGCGATGCGGTGTGCCGCCAGGCGCAGGTCGGTCGCCTCGACGACGTTGCTCTGGCCGCCGATCTCGCGGCCCTTGACCACGTCCCACAGCTTGAAGCGAACGTCGACGCGGCCGTCGGCCAGCCGCGTGACCGAACCGCCGACGAGCGCATCGGCGGCCTGGGCGCGCCAGTCGGACATCGCCGGCGTCGCAGTCTCGTCGAGCGTCGCGGAGGTGTCGATGTTGCGGAACAGGCCGCTGCGCTCGAGGTCGGCACGCACGATGCCCGACAGCGAGACGCCAGTCCGGTCTTCGTCGCGAAAGCGCGTCGTGACGATCGGCACCTGGGTCGCGCCGACGCCCGAGATCTCGACGCGAAACTGCGCGAAGGCCGGCCAGGCCGGTGCGAGCAAGGCCGCCGAAGCGCACAGCACGAAGCGGCGGCGTGGCTCGGCAGTGGGGGCAAGTGCAGTCTGTGTGGTCGGCATGGAGGCAGGCGTCTTCATTGAATCTGGGACAATCCGATCATAGAGGAGCCACCCGGACACCCATGCCGCAACCCGACACGTTGACGATCGTCATCGTTGCCAAGAACGAAGCGCGAAACATCGTCGACTGTGTGGCGAGTGCGTCGTTTGCCGACGAAGTGCTGGTGCTCGATTCGAACAGCACCGACAACACGCCGGTGCTCGCCGAACAGGCCGGTGCGCGTGTGATCAAGACCGACTGGCCGGGCTACGGCCCGCAGGTGGCGCGCGGCTTCAGCCTGGCGAGCGGCAAGTGGGTGCTGTCGCTCGACGCCGACGAGCGCATCAGCGACGCACTGCGCGCCGAGGTGCTGGCCGCGATCGCGTCGGGCAGCCACGACGGCTGGCGCATTCCGCGCCTGTCCGAGTTCTGCGGCAAGTTCATCCACCATTCGGGCTGGCGCCCGGACCACACGCTGCGGCTCGGCCGGCGCGAGGTGTCGGGCTTCACCGATCACTTCCTGCATGCCCACATGACGGTCAAGGGGCGCATCGGCGAGCTCCAATCCAACGTCATCCACTACAGCTATCCCGACATCCATGACGTGCTCGAAAAGCTCGATCGTTATTCGAGCGGCCATGCGCGCGACATGCTGTCGCATGGAAAGTCGGCGAGTGTGCCGCGCGCGCTGCTGCATGGCGTGTTTGCATTCGTTCGAACCTACTTCTTTCGGCTGGGTTTCCTGGATGGGCAGCACGGCCTGATGCTGGCGGTCTACAACGCCGAATACACCTATTACAAGTACATCAAGCTGATGTTCCTGCAGAGTCCGCCGAGGCGGCCCGAGTTCCCTGCATGAGCGCGCCGCCGAGCCGCCTCAAGGCGCGCGCGCGCCCCCTCGGGGGGCCGGCGCGGAGCGCCGTGGGGGCCCCATGAGTGACAAGGCGAACGTGCCAGACCTGACTTTGGGTCAGCGCCTGAGGCGCATTGCGCCATTCTTCCGCGGCGGGGTGTCGGGTCTGATGCTGGCCACGGTCGGGGCCATCGTCGGTGCGGTCACCGAGCCGATGATCCCGGCGCTGATGCGTCTGCTGCTCGATCGCGGCTGGAAGGCCGGCTCGTTTTCGCTCTGGCTGGTGCCGCTGTCGATCATCACGCTGTTCGCGGTGCGCGGCGTGGCGGGTTTTCTTTCGCAATACGGCCTGGCCTGGGCGGCGAACCGCGGCATGCTGGCGATGCGCGGCGCGATGTTCGGCCGCCTGCTCGACGCCGAGCCCTCACTGTTCAACCGCAACGCCGCCAGCAGCCTCATCAACACGCTGACCTACGAGGTTCAAGGCGGCGCGAACCAGTTGATCTATTCGCTGCAGTCGCTGGTCAAGGACTCGCTGACCCTGGTCGCGCTGCTGGTCTACCTGCTGTGGCTCAACTGGCAGCTCACGCTGTTCGTCGCGGTGCTGTTCCCGACCGTTGCGCTGGTGATGCGGGTGCTCAGCAAGCGGCTGCACCGGCTCACGGTCGCAAGCCAGACGGCGACCGACGAGCTCGCCTACGTGGTCGAAGAAAACGTGCTCGCCTGGCGCATCGTGCGGCTGCATGCGGCCGGCACGTCGCAGGCGACGCGGTTCGAAAAGGTCAGCGATGCGTTACGCCGGCTGTCGCTGAAGTCGGTGGTGGCTGCGGCGACGATGACACCGATCACGCAAGTGCTCGCCGCCTGTTCCTTGTCGGCGGTCATCGTCGCGGCGCTGTGGCAAAGCGGCCAGAGCGGCGGCTCGGTCGGCAGCTTCGTCGCCTTCGTCACGTCGATGCTGATGTTGATCGCGCCGGTGAAACACCTGTCCGAAGTCGCCGGCCCGATCACGCGCGGCCTCGCCGCACTCGACCGCGGCGTGGCCTTGCTCGAGACCACGCCGGCCGAATCGGGCGGCAGCTTCGATCCCGGGCGCTCGGGCGGCCACATCGAGCTGCGCGGCGTCACGCTGCGTTACCGGGACGACCAGCCGGCCGCACTCGGCGGCGTCAACCTCGAGATGCATGCCGGCGAAACGGTGGCGCTGGTCGGCCCGTCGGGCGCCGGCAAGTCGACCCTCGTCAACCTGCTGCCGCGTTTCATCGAGCCGAGCAGCGGCGCGCTGCTGCTCGACGGCAAACCGCTCGCCGAATGGGACGTGCAGGCGCTGCGCCGCCAGTTCGCGCTCGTCAGCCAGGACGTGGTGCTGTTCAACGACAGCGTCGCGGCCAACATCGCGCTCGGCGCCACGATCGATCGCGAGCGGGTGCGCGACGCGTTGAAGGGTGCCAACCTGCTCGACTTCGCCGACGGCCTGCCGCAGGGCATCGATTCGGTGATCGGCCACAACGGCGGCGAGCTCTCGGGCGGGCAGCGCCAGCGCATGGCGATTGCGCGCGCGATCTACAAGAACGCGCCGATCCTGATCCTCGACGAAGCCACCTCGGCGCTCGACTCCGAAAGCGAACGCCTGGTGCAGCAGGCGCTCGAAACGCTGATGCGCGGGCGCACCAGCCTCGTCATCGCGCATCGGCTGTCGACCATCGAGCGCGCCGACCGCATCGTCGCGCTCGAAGCCGGCAAGGTCGTCGAGCAGGGCAGCCATGCCGAGCTGCTGGCCCATGGTGGGCTGTACGCTCGGCTTCACGCCTTGCAGTTCAGGAGCTGAAAGCCATGACCCATCCGATCAGCCGTTATCCGGTTCCCGCACTCGACGCGGTGCCCGACGACGTGCGCCGCAAGATGCTCGAGGTGCAGGAGAAGGCCGGCTTCATCCCCAACGTGTTCCTGGTCCTCGCGCACCGGCCCGACGAGTTCCGCGCCTTTGTGGCCTATCACGACGCGCTGCTGCTGAGACCTTCGGGCCTGAGCAAGGGCGAGAAGGAAATGATCATCGTCGCGACCAGCGGCGCCAACGGCTGCCTGTACTGCGTGGTCGCGCACGGCGCGATCCTGCGCATCTACGAGAAGAACCCGCTCATCGCCGACCAGATCGCGGTCAACCACCGCAAGGCCGACATCACGCCGCGCCAGCGCGCGATGCTCGATTTCGCGGTGAAGGTCTGCGGGGATTCGGCGGCGGTCGGCGATGCCGATTTCGCGGCGCTGCGCGAGCACGGGTTCAATGACGAAGACGCCTGGGACATCGCCGCCATCACCGCCCTCTTCGGGCTGTCGAACCGGATGGCCAACGTGACGTCGATGCGACCGAATGACGAGTTCTACCTGATGGGGCGTGTGCCTCGCGCATGAGCCGGACCCGCGAAGCACCGGTGGACATCACGCCGGTTCTCGTCACCTACAACAGCGCGCAGATCCTCGAATGGTCGCTGCCGGCGCTGGCGGGCTGCACCGAGGTCGTCGTGGTCGACAACCACAGCGGCGATGCCACCGAAGCGGTGGTGCGGCGGCTGCTGCCGCAAGCCCGGTTCATCCAGGCCGGGCAAAACCTCGGCTTCGGCCGCGCCAACAACCTGGGCCTGGCGGCGGTGACCACCCCCTACGCGCTGCTGCACAACCCCGACGCGCGGCTCGACCCCGGCGCGCTGTGGGCGCTGCACGATGCGGCCCAGCGTTACCCCGAGGCGGCGATCATTGCGCCGGTGCTGTACGACGCGCCCGACCAGATCGGCGACTTCTTTCGCGGGCCGTTCTTCGCGCCCGCGGTGCAACCCGCGCCCGAGCCCGACGGCGACCTCTGCACCGAGTTCGTCACCGGCGCGGCGATGCTGATCAACTTGGCGCAAATGCGCGAAGTCGGCTTGTTCGATCCGTGGTTCTTCCTCTACTTCGAGGACGATGACCTGTGCTTGCGGGTGCGCCGCGCCGGCCATCCGATCATCGTCGCGAAGGCGGCGCGCATCGAACACCACGTGCGCCAGTCGAGTGCGGCGTCGGCGCGCACGACGCTGCGGCGGGTCTACTGCATGACGCTGTCCAAGCTGTACATCACGCGCAAGTATTTCGGCAGCGCACGTTGCGCTGCGCTGGCGCTGCGCATGGGGATCGGCAGCCTGATCGCGCTGCCGGTGATGCTGCTGGCGCTACGGCGTGAACGATTGTTCAGGCACGCTGCGCGCTGCGGCGCCGCATTGATGGCCTGGCACCATCTGCGCCGCACGCACTGCTTCGAGCCAAAGGAGTGAGAGGTGAAAAGCGTCATCCCGGCGAACGCCGGGATCCACACTGTGCAGACGCGCGGTGAAGCGGCAGTGGATCCCGGCATTCGCCGGGATGACACCTCCAAGCCCTACCCCGGAAAGTAGCCCGCGCACTTCGCGACGAACGCCTTGACGCTGTCGTTGGCCGCCGTCTCCTGCGCCTTCAGGTGCGGCAGCAGCAGCGGCTGCGTTTCGCGTGCGGCGGTGATGTCGTCGAAGCCGTAGGCCATGCCGTAGCGGTCGCGCGGGTCGGGGTACCACTCGTCCTTGCTGACGCCCGGCTCGGGAACGACCACCGACACGCAGCCGCACAGCGCGGCGAACAGCGAGTACATCGTGTAGGTGTCGTACGAGACGCAGGTTTCGACCCGGTTGCACAGGGCTGCGAACTCGCGGTGCGACAGCTTGTCGGCCAGCACCGAGCCCTTCAGGTCGTGCACGATGGGCCGGCCCTTGCCCTTGCGCAGGATGTAGCAGCTGCCCTTGCGCTGGCCGACGTTGGTCTCGTGATAGAGGTCGTCGCGGATGTAGACGACCTTCAGCAGGTTGTCGCCGTCCGGGTTCAGCGCCGGGTCGTCGAAGGCCTTCTGGTAGAAGAAGTAGCGGTCGCGCGGCCCGTACTGGTACGCGCCCTTGTGGTAGCCCGGCTGGTGCAGCAGCCAGCGCACCACGTGCTCGGCGCGCAGCGGGTTGCCGCTGACGATCTCGGGGTAGACGACGATGGCGCCGAGCAGATCGTCCGACGTCGCGATCGGCGTGTCGAAACGCGGGCAGGTCTTGTACGGCCGGCGCCAGGCGCGCCGGTAGTAGCGGAAGAAGCCCCAGGCCTCGGCGAGCGGATGCTCGGGGTCGTGCAGCGGCCTGCGCGACGGCCACAGCCGCGCCACCTGGCCGCCGCGGTTGAGCAGGTCGCACAGCCGGTGCAGCGCGATCACGCCGCCGTTGTTCTCGTTGAAGCTGTCGGCGAAGACGATGAACTTGCGCGCCATCTCAGAGGCTGAGAGTTTTTCGAGCGTGCCCGAGCAGCGCGCCAGAAGGCGTCTGATCTAGGCGCAAATGCTCGCCATAGCTCGGGCTATGGCGAGCATTTGCAACGACGAGCAGGCGGCTTATGGCGTGATGAGCGGGCATGATCGAAAGACTCTCAGCCTCTCAGGCCGCCGGCGGCAGCGCGGCGATGCGCTCGCGCAGGCGCGGCCCGAAGCCGACCATCGCCACGAGCAGGTCGCACAAGGTGTGCACGTCGGCCTGCGACACGCCTGTGCCGGTGGGCAGGATCAGCAGGCGTTCGGCCACCGCGTCGGTGCGCGGCAGGCGCGCCGCAGCGCGCGGGTACAGCGTGCGGTACGGCTCCATGCGGTGGCAGCCGGGCCAGAAGTACTTGCGCGCCATCACGTTCTCGGCCCACAGCGCGTTCACCAGGTCGTCGCGGGTCGGGCCACCCGGTGCGGCGCTGTATTCGACGACCACGTACTGGTAGTTGCAGCGCTCGGCCTCGTCGTAGGCCAACAGCGCCATGCCGGGGATCGCCGCCAGGCGCTCGCGGTAGGCCTGGTGGTTGCGCCGGTTCACCGCGACGAACTCGTCGACCGAGCGCAGCGAGGTCAGGCCCATCGCCGCCGCCACCTCGCTCATCTTGCCGTTGGTGCCGATGTGGATCACCTTGTCGTAGCCGGCGAATCCGAAGTTCGTCATCAGGCGGATTTGGGTCGCCAGCGCGTCGTCGTTGGTCGTGATCGCGCCGCCCTCGAACGAGTTGAAGAACTTGGTCGCGTGAAAGCTGAACACTTCGGCACGCCCGAAGCCGCCGATCATCCGGCCGCGGTGCGAGCAGCCGAACGCATGCGCGGCGTCAAACATCAGGTGCAGGCCGTGGCGCTGCGCGATGTCCTCGAGCGCGTCGACGGCGCAGGGCCGACCCCACACGTGCACGCCGAGAATGCCGGTGGTGCGGTCGGTGATCAGGCGCTCGACCTGCAGCGGGTCCAGCAGATGGGTGGCGGGGTCGATGTCGCAGAACACCGGCGTGATCTGCTGCCACTGCAGCGCATGTGCGGTCGCGACGAAGGTCAGCGACGGCACGATCACCTCACCTTCCATCGGCAGCGCGCGGATCGCGATCTCGAGGCCGATGGTCGCGTTGCACACCGCGATGACGTGCTTGACGCCCAGGTAGGCGGCGAGCGCCGATTCGAGCTCGCGCACACATTCGCCGTTGTTGGTGAACCAGCGCGAATCGAGAATGCGCTCGACACGCTGCATGAAGTACGCGCGGTCGCCGAGGTTCGGCTGGCCGACGTGCAGCTTGCGGTCGAACGCCGGCACGCCGCCGAGCAGCGCGAGCGAGTCCAGCGTGGGCTTGTTCAGTGGCATGCAGTTCTAGCTCGTCTTCGCCTGCATGGGCGCCGCCGGGTTGCCGATCACCGTCGTGAACGGGGCCACGCTTCGCGTCACCACCGCGCCCATCCCGACGACCGCGCCTTCGCCGATGACGGTCGGCTTGCCGTCCGAGCCTTCCCGGATGATCGCCCCGGTGCCGATGTATGCGTTGTCCTCGATGTGGATCCGCCCGTTGCACTTCACGCCGGGCGCAAAGGTGACGAAGTCGCCGATGCGGCAGTCGTGGGCGACGTAGGAGTAGATGTTGGCGTGAAAAAACTTCCCGATCTGCGCGTTCGAGGTGACCATGCTGAACGGGCACAGGATCGCGCCCTCGCCCAGCACGTTGCCCGCCAGCTGAACGCTGTTCGGCGCCACGACCGAGAACGCGGCCACGCCCTCGCCTGTCAGGCGCTGTGCGATGCGGCGCCGGGTCTGGTGGTCGGCGATCGCGATGTTGAAGAACTTCTCGCGCGAATCGGCGAGGAACTCGTCGAGCAGCATCACGCGGTGCCCGTTCAGCGGTGTCGTGTCGCCAAATTCGACGACGAACACGGCCTCGAAATCGCTCGCCGCGTGTTGCACGCTCAGCATCTGCTGCGCCACCGGCATCACCTCGCGACCGAAGCCGCCGGCGCCGACCATTCCGAAGAGCTTCATCGTTGCTCGCCTCACATCAACACAATGTCGTACTGCTCGGGCGAGCCGGTCGCCTCGGCCTGCAGCGAGATCGGCTTGCCGATGAAGTCGCTCAGGCCGGCGAGGTGCTGGCTCTCCTCGTCGAGCAGCATCTCGACCACCGCGGCCGACGCGATGACGCGGAACTCCTTCGGGTTGAACTGGCGCGCCTCGCGCAGGATCTCGCGCAGGATGTCGTAGCAGACGCTGCGCGCGGTCTTCACCTGGCCCTTGCCCTGGCAGATCGGGCACGGCTCGCACAACATGTGGGCGAGCGACTCGCGGGTGCGCTTGCGCGTCATCTCCACGAGACCGAGCTGCGTGAAGCCGCTGACCGTGATCTTGGTGCGATCGCGCGAGAGCTGCTTGCGGAACTCGGCGAGCACCGAGGTCTGGTGCTCTTCGCGCGCCATGTCGATGAAGTCGACGATGATGATGCCGCCCAGGTTGCGCAGGCGCAGCTGGCGTGCGATGGCCTGCGCCGCTTCGAGGTTGGTCTTGAAGATGGTGTCGTCGAAGTTGCGCGCGCCGACATAGCCGCCGGTGTTGACGTCGATCGTCGTCAGCGCCTCGGTCTGGTCGATGATCAGGTAGCCGCCCGACTTCA
>OBEQ011201317.1_pt1 | contig 30067 bp, 43 predicted proteins | sample 1670901 | NCBI WGS metagenome assembly OBEQ01 (sample SAMEA104232315, study PRJEB22302) | groundwater metagenome | biome: forest; feature: aquifer; material: groundwater | place: USA | collected 2011-08-07 | depth 5.4 m
ATACCATGGATAGACTTCGGCCAATTCTAAAGAAGCTTGAATGGCGAGGAGCTATTTCCACGGAAGAAAAAATTATCTCAAACAAAGAACATTATTTTTTGGATATTTGTAGTCGCGCTCCTGCCCCGTGCGGTCTGCATTATACAAAAACGATTAAAAATTGGCCTGAGCTTGTTTCTAAAATAGCTAAAGGAGAAAAAGTTAAAATGGAAATTGATTATCCTTTCGTCGCAATTCTTCCATTTGAATCGCAACATGCAAAAACAAACTGGGTAAAGGTAAATTTAGATAAAGGGGCAAGAGAGGGAATACGTTTTTATTCTATTGCTGAACATGGCGGAAAATACTATGCGCCTCCAGGAGAAGAATGTATTGGGGTCTCGATAGGCCAAGGAGATACTATTGATGAAGCCATCGAGGAGTGTAAAAAATATATCGATATGGTTGATTGCTACGGTATAGATTTCTCAAAGATGGGACTTGATAAAATCAAGGAAATTTTTGAGAAGACTGATAAGGAATTAGGGTGGAATATTCTTAATTCATAATTATGCAAAAACTTTGTCAAAGAAATCCTTCATGGGCTGACGTAAAGATCGGTGATACGAACATGACCTTAGCAAGATGGGGATGTCTTATCACTGATCTCAGTATGCTGACTGATTATTTTGGGGATTATATTTCTCCCAATAGGATAGCTACTGATAAGAAGCTGGTGATGTTCAATAATAATGCTCAGGTCATTTGGGAGTCTCTTTGTCTTCCTTCGATGGCTTTTGATCGAAGGATTAAATATCGAGATGATGAAGCAATTCTGGATTCTTTGAAAAATCCTAACAAGGCGGTTATTATCGAAGTGGACGGTTCTCATTGGCTTACTGGAATGTATAAAATACCACTTCTTAATAAGTACATTTGTGCCGATCCGTGGACTGGTGGAACTACTGTCATCATAAATAGTTCCTATAAAGTCATTTCAGGCTCTGCCCACTTCATTCGTAAGGTTTAACTCCTAATTCCCCCTTTTTTATGTTCAATCTTGATGATTCTGCCAAGCAAATGGCCTGTATCCTCTTTAAACGCTTTCTAAAGGGCTTTGCAAGCGCCTTATGCGGGCAGCTGGTAGTTCTTACCTCCAATGGTGAAATAACCTCTCATATCGCATCTGTGATGATCGTTTCTGGCATAGCAGGAGGAATTTTGGCTGTTGAGAAGTATTTGGGGTATGAAGTTCCTAATATCCCATCTGTATGAATGAGGACACCATCAAAGAACAACTTGCCGTCCTTTTGTACGAAGTAAAAGAAACAAGGATACAGGCGACTAAAACGAATGGTCGTTTGACGACTTTAGAAAATTCTCAAAGAGAAGATTTGATAAATCGGATTGAGATTAAAAAAGATTTAGAAGCTCATGAGAAAGAAGACTCTGTTGCTTTTTCAGTTTTCGCGAGTACTCAAAAGGAACACTCAAAAGGTTTCGTTGAGGTAAAGAGGCTCATTTGGATGTTAGCAGGAGGGGGGATGGTTGTCTCTTCCCTCCTTCCCCATATTCTAAACAAAGTGTGGTAGATAGTGCCGCCAAGATTTTTGCAGTACTTGGACTCTCCGAGTCGAGTACAAAGTATAGTTTAGAGAGATCGTCCTCTACACCCCTTCGGATGTTTAGACGTGCGTTAGCCCCTCGACAGAGCTTCTTCCGCCACGGCACAAACAGTATACCATAAAAAACAGCCACCTATCCCCTAGTTGTAACAGCGAGCCTAGGACTCTCTGCATAGATTTAGTTGTAAACCTATGCAGTCTTTTCGGGGAAGTGGGGTAACTCCCACGTTTCGGTGGCACGATACGAAGCGGGACGGTTGTCCAGGATTGCTCCTGATACGAACTCCTACAGCTTGTTCGGTAGAGAAAATATACGACTTTTAGCTCCTGTTAGTCAAAAGACTAAATCTAGGAGTGAGAGCGTGGATATAGGGGTCAACAGGGGGACTGTTGTATAACCACGCTCTCGTGAGAATTGACCGCCATTTCGCACGATCAATCCTCATCTCCCATTCTATCATCCTTCTTAGGCTTAGGTTTCCTCTCAATTACCTTAAGCAAAAGTGCTACTCTTTTTTGGCATATCCTGCACAAAGTCTCAACCTCTGAGACAAGCAGATCGTTGTCCTCAACATCTGTTGTGACAATGATCCTCTCTTTTGTTGTCTTCAAAAAATGATTGCATTCAGGGGTCATAGGGTAGGATTTCAAAAGATACGAACTCTTCACCTTTTTTCGTGTCCACCCTTTCCATCTCTAGTTTGTAGATATTCTTATCATTGAACAAGTATTTTTTTTGAAGGATGTCTGTAAATGCTTTTTCGATATTCGCCATGTCTGCATTCCTGTTAGAAAGTCCGACGACATATCGAACAAATAGCTTCCCTGTCGGCATAACGATCTGTGGCGGTAGCTGATAGCTGACTTCTTTCTCATAGTCGTCATAAGCACTGGTACGATATCTTCTACCTTGAAAAAGGGAATTTGTACTCAACGGTTTGACCTGCACGGTGGTGAACATGCCTTCATTATACCCTCTACGGAATTTTCTGCATTTCTAAAAACTGTTGAGGGGTCTTAATCCTGAAATCTGGGAGAAGGTGGGAAGGGGAATCATCAATCGCTATCATAGGCTTCTGGATGATCGCAGTAGCTATGGGAAAGAGTTCGGGGAAGTGTTTGGAGATGAGTGCTCTCATATCCTCTGTGCCTCTTGTAGACCATATTACAATGCCGCAGTGCTGCTGCTCAAGGAGTTTCTTCACGAGTGGCTCATTGCGATACACTCTTCCCTCAGAGTCCTCATTCAGAACTAGGGTATTATCATAGTCAACATAGATCATGGTTCGTGGAGGAAAAGACATAGTATATTTTTACTTCATCCCAAACATACTTTTAAAATAATAAAGACTGCGTTGTCAATGGTGCGCCACTATTGTATCGTTTTGAATCACCTTTTGGATAAGGCAATACTTTATATTTCAGATCATTTTTTGAACATCCAAGAAAAAAAATATATCTATGTTTCCTGGCTCGTTCTTCATAATACAATCTATCACCGAATTTTTCTTTAAGTTGAGCATTATTTAATCCGTGAGCATAAGTAGCGTGATGTTGATGTTCAAGTCCTTTTACTTTTGGATCAAGGAATTTTGACGAAAGTCCTGTATAGATAAAATTGCAGGCTTGATAAACATATCCGATATGCCCCTGTTTCGTATCAGCATAGCTAACTACAATTTTAGGTTTTGGGAGTAATCGCATCGCCCTGGCGACAAGATACGAAGCACTGTTTTTAGGGACAGTTTCATTCAAGACCAAACGATTCAATTCAATAACTTTATCAGAATTTTCTTTCCCAGCCACTCCGAAAAGAAGCGTTGAAGAGGCTGGAGTGCCGAAAGAAACAATCCCCTCTAAGGAATTATTAAAGTACAAACCGAAGGCAAAGGAAATACTGGGGACTCTTTTAGCATAATGTTTTTTCAAAAACCACGGGACAGCTTGGTCAAATGGAATTTGTCTTACTTCTCTCATGCATTTTCAGTATTATAATCACCCCTTCTTTCCCATCCCAAACATACTCTTGAGCTCGTCCTCAATCGGAGGCTCCTTACAAACCATCGTACAGTATTCACCCGCCTCAGGCGGGCCATATTCCAAATCCATCAATCTTGCGCCACTTGTGCTGCTTGCAGGGTAGAATTGCGACCATAGATTTACAGAATTACCACGATTGTATCAGTCTTCTCATTGAGCTTCCTAATCCTCCTCACCCCTTCTTCCACTCCATACATCTTGAGCAATTCTCCAGCAGCCCGTATCCCTGCGAAGTATCCTGCTGACCAGTCTTTTTCCCTTCGGGATTCTTTTGCATGAGTCATAAAGGTCTATCATTACAGCTTTTACAATGAATCCTATGGCTCAGAGAATAGACCAACGCTAGAGCCTCTGCCATGGCTCTGGACTCTTCCTGCGTGAACATATCAGGCTTGATCAGCCGTACTTCCATATCACACATAAAATCAGTGCCTACGATCTCATCAATCTTCTCAAGGAGTTTGCGATAGTGTTCTTCGGTGTTCATGGGTTTGAGTTTTTAAGTTTCTCCACCTCCCCGATCTGTTCTTTTGTGAGCATGGGGTTAGTTTGGTAAAGGTCTAAGAGGTCTCATTTGCCGATAGCAAGCATCTATAGCATCGCCCATTGTTTCTCCTGATCCTTCTGCAACTTTTCTTCCACAAGAGGCTGTAAGGTAACAATGCCACAGGCTATCGCCTATTTTATCTCTCCATATATGAGGCTCGAAGAGTCCCCATGGTTCGTAAAGATAGGTCATTTCTTCAAGTTTTGTGAGTTGGTTATTATCTGGGAAAGTCATAACGTCTTATAAAGGGTTGAGGGGCTATTTACGCAGTAGGATTAAAGGGGATTTTGCAAACATCCTGTGACGGAAATATGCCCCACCACTCTACGGTTACTCCACCGAAGCCTGCATCGTGGTAAGAGGCTTCAGCAAATATATCGGAATTACCGCGCTGATTAACTGGTGATAATGGGTTATACCATTCAAGTGGTGATCCTTTTTTGAAGACTTTATTCCATCCGTGAACTATACCGTATGTGTCTGCTGATGGTTCATCAGTCCAAGGAGCTTCCGCAAGATGAGAGTTGTAAAAGGCTTTGAGCTTATCTAAATCATCGAACGCAGCATAAGGAGAAGCATTTCCGCTACTTCCCCGCATTCCGTCCAGGTTCAGAATATAAACTTTGTATTCAGTTTTTTGGCGTGTCTCCATATCAACAGAATAAAGAATAAAAAGATTAAAACCTTACTTCCCTTTCAGGGCTTCGAGCATCTCTTTCACTCTCAGCATGGCATTCATCTGCCCAGCCATGAATATCTGATTCTGGGACAGATTATTTTTAGGTGGGGACTTCTCTGGATCAAGCACCTTTATCCCAGAGAATTTTAATTTCACCTCCTCCAGCACCCTCACCTTCTCCTCCACCAAGAGGGACTCGATGAAGGCTTTTATATCCTCATATTCTTCATTTATATCAGAGAGCTCTGGACAGATACATTTACTACTGGATGTTCTTTCGTGACTGCTACATTCTATTTTCCATCGAGAATCAAATCTCTCTTTCCAATCTTGTTTTGGGTCTTGCATAGATTGCGAATTATTTTGCGTAGGTTCGCTGATGTTTTCTTCTGAATCTGGGCAACCTATTTTTCTACAATCACTTGTGCATTCTCCTCTTGGTGTATGAGCCATACTTAATCGTTACTCCATTGATAGAAAATTGTTTGAGGGGCATGGGGATGGAATTATGATTTTGCAAAGGGATCCTTCGAGTCATAGAGAGCCTCAAGATTGATGTTCTTGCTCTTGTACGCTTCTACGATAGCGTCTAGGAGTGCTGTATGGGGCTTGGCAATCGTCTGGTACTCCGTATCCATACTTTCCCCAGTTCGAGTGATCAGGATGTCGTAGCTCTTTGGATGACCCCAATCCTTATCGTGGAAGAGAGAATCAAGAGAGTTTTGAATAGTGGCCTGAGTAATCTCAAGAATCTTAATTGATTTACTCGCGTAATCCCACACCGCGAAATCCCAGAAATGTTTGACGCCTTTTTCCCAGCTCGCAGCTTGGTCTCTGACCTTGATTTGCAGAGGCATCTCTTTTGGGAACTCTCGCAGTCGCACCGGCTTATTGTCCTGAGTCCAATACAGCCATCCGGTGATCGGATGCTCACTGAGGACTCGGAATCTGTTCTCACCTTGTTCCAAGCGCATGTAGTTGCTTGAACCCTTGGGGAGTTCGTAACTGGAAGGAAAAAAATCTGACATAAAAAAGAATAAAAAAATAAATAAATCCTAGAGAGAAAAAAATTCAGGATACGCTTCTTCCGTTGGTTTCGCATTCGGATACAACTCCTTGAAAAAGATGAGAGCGTAACTGAATCTTTTTTTGTACTTGTCAAAATCAACTTCAAGAAAAGAAAAGCGCTTTTTTGTTTTGTTTGCCAAGTGCAAGAGCGCGCATTTCTCCACCTCTTCATCCGCAGCCATGTAGGCTGCTACCTGACATTTGTGTTTCTCATGGATTGAATTACTGGTCTTGTAGTCAATGAGCCAGATACTTTTATGATCGTCTTCTTTCAGACGACACTTGAGATCAACCGTACCAGCATACCCCTCTGTAGCGTTACAAATCTGATATTCAGTTGAGAGCACCATTGGCTCTTGCTCCTTCCACCAGTCTGAAAAAGCTTTAAGTGCTCTCTTCTCCTTGATCTTCAAATCCTTGTTCTCCACCTTCTCACCCTTAATCATTCGATCAATCATACCATGTACCTTGCTCCCCATCTCTCCTGCTTCATCACGTATCTTTTCCGCCTCCTCATTCCCTACTGATCCAATCCATTTTGTAAGTCCTGGGTCATTGGGATAGGCACAGGAGAGGACATGAGTGACGGAAGGATAGTAGACCCCCTCTTCTGAGAGATAGAAGCGTTGATCAAATTCCTTGATCGTTATTTGTTGGAGTTTGGTCATGTTAGTGTTTTATAGCCCACATACAATCGTGACAACGCTCTGGGCATGTTTCGAAATGATTATCTTCTGGTGATACATCTTGATCACAGTCACCACAACACGGGTGCTCACCGTCTGCATACCCATTACAAGAATCACATGTATCGCATATTTTATGCTCTTCAATTTTCTCAAAACCTTTGTTGCACCACTGACATTTGTTTGAGATTTCCATAATTATTGAATTATAGCCCACCAAATAATGGTGTTGAAATAGAGGAGAACAGCGAGCGCAAGAACGAGGAGAATATTTTTCATAGAGAAGTGTCGAAGCTCTTCGACAGTTATCGAGTAGAATTTTCTAAGTTCCGAAACATTTCTTCTGCAAGTATTTGGCCTTCACGAAAACAACCGAGGCAACAATTCGCTCCAATGTCTTTAACGAGAATTTGTTGCTCATAACTTTGAACTGAAATAGGATCACCGCACCAAGAACAAATAATGTCTTCGATATGTCCTGACTTCTCTTTCAGAATTGAGTCCTGAATGAGTTGCATACTTTTGGTATGCGCTTGCTGTGCTGTCATAGTGATGGGGGTTAAGAATATGACAATCCGAAGAGTAAACCTAGACAATAGCAGTGTCAACTTTTACATCTTGTTTATTTACTATTTCATGTTTTGATAACCAGTCCAGAACAGCTTCATCAAGACAGTACCATAGCGTTTGTTCATTGGTTACCGCAGCCACCTTTAACCTCTTTTTAAGATCATCCCTGAGCGTAATTGGTCTTCTTGGTTCTTTGAACATAATAAGTTTGTTAGTGTCTATAAAAAGAGCCTACTCTTGTAGGCTATAAGTGTCAAGCGTTTGACTTGTAGAAAGTTCTCAACTACATTCACAGCGTAAAGGGAACTTGGGCTAACAGGCTTTCGTGTGATGGCGAAAGTTTTTTAGCCTATTCCGCAGACTTGCAAGCCATTGTTTTGTTAGAGTTGTGCAAAGAAGACAAGGGGAAGGGGTTGATTCTGCTCTGAAAAAGCGTATTCTCTTTGTGTTCATCTCGTGAGCTAAATGCATAATTCCCTACCAGCCCCATTTCCGAACGCTTCAGTAGCTCACGAGGCTGTTCTTTGCGTTCGGAATGGGACTAGTGGGGACTTTTGAATTAATTATGGAGAGAATAGAAGAAAAAATATTCATTCCAAACGGATGCACCCTTTGGGCGCGCCAAACTTTGAATTCCGAAATCTTTTTATCAAAACCAGATAAATGGTTCAAAATTTGGTTCTACCTTGTAAACCGCGTTAATTACCTGGAAAGAGGACAATATAAGCGCGGAGAATGTTTTTTAACATATCAAGAAATAATGTCAAACACGGCTTGTACAAGGGGTCAACTCGATAAATTCATCCGTTGGTCAAAGCTTGGTCAAATGTTGGCGACACGGAAGTCGACACGAGGAATGTGTGTTTCAGTGCTTAAATACGCCATTTTCCAAAATATAAAAAGTTATAAAGACGACACGAAAGTCGACGCAAAGTCGACACAGAGTCGACACAGAGTCGACACTATAGTAGAAGAAGGAAAGAAAGGAAAGAAGGGAAAGAAAATACAAGTACAGAAAAAACTCTTTGGGGAGTATGAATCTAACCGCTACGAGATCATGTTTCCAGTGGGGGGTAGGTCAACCATTGACCTAGGGGTAGGTCAGCCATTGGGCAATAACCAAACAAAGATTGAACCAAACAAAATGAACATAGTACACCCTCAAAAACTTTTTGGGGAGTTTGTAAAACTCTCAGAGAAAGAACATGCAAAATTAACGGAACGCTTCCTGCCAGAAGGTGTTGTTGAAAAGATCAAGGCTCTGGATATGTACATAGGTTCAACTGGCAAACATTATGAGAGCCACTACTACACTATTTTGAAATGGCATAACGATGAAGAAAAGAAAAAGAAAAAGGAAATCAAGGCTGATCCCCTCGCGAAGTATTCTATTCTTTAATCCCTTTTTCTATGGATGCCCTTGAAGAAATTGAGTTCCGGCGTCAGCCGGAATTGGAAGTGATCCATCTTTTGCTCATGTATCCGAAACTTGTAGAACAGTGTGTGCTTGTGCCAGAGGATTTTGAGTTCTTTGACGTTCAATTTGAGGAGATTAAAACAAAATACGCCAGGCAGGAACATATTGGCCTCTCGAGTGGTTTCAGCTTTCCTGTCACAGCATTTTTGCTTACTGATGATTATGTTTCTCCTCAACCCACCGCTTTTGCCCAACTTTGTGTGCGAGTTCGGAATTTTCGCATTCTCCGCGATATCAAAGCGATTGATGATCTTGATGAGATTGAAAAAATTCTTCAGTTGAGAATTTCGGGGAACAAAATCAAACCACTCTTAGAAATTTCTCAACAATTCTATGAAGAATATGCAGAACGACAAGAGCGAATACAGGAAGGATACATTGGCATAAAAACAGGTTTTTCTTTCTTGGATCAAGAAGTTATCTTCGACAATGGCCAGCTTATTACGATTGCCGCAAGGCCAGGAAGAGGTAAAACATGTTTTTCTTTTACGCTCGCTTTGAACATGGCAAAATATGGGAAAAAGGTTCTCTTTCTCGCTCTTGAAATGCAAGTTATGGACATGGTTGAGCGAGCGATTTCATCCACGCAAAATATACCGCTTAAAGACTTGATAACATGCAAAGATGAAAATGTTGGGAAACATCTTGATGCGCTCATAACGCAATATGGAAATCTCAGCATTCATCACCCAAGGAGGTGTAGCATGGCCGATATTGCTTTCTACGCCAAGAATTTTGACATTGTCTTTGTCGATCAATTGTCTAACATCGCTCAAGACCAAGCAAAAGGAGAGACAAAGGCGATGATGTATGGTCGTTTTACAAGCGGCCTCAACAGAATCGCTATTGAACAAAATATTCCGCTCTTTCTCTGTTGTCAGATCAACCGAGAAGGAGTTGATAATCCAACGTTGGAGACCTTGAAGGATTCAGGGTCAATTGAAGAAGATTCACACAAGGTTTTGCTTCTGCACTGCAAAGAAGAAAATAGTCGAGAGATGCACGTTCTTGTCGGCAAGAATAGAAAAGGGAAAGAAAATATTGGGAAAATGTTTATCTTCGACAGAGATTTTACAAGGGTGAAAGAATTTTAATTCTTAGTTTTTATGCTATATTACGCTCATGGTACACGACCCCAACTACAAACTTCGCTGTTCTAACTGTAAAAAAGGCACGGCAAATGCTTCTTTCAACTACCGCAATGAGCTGGTATGCCCTGCTTGTGAGGAGGAGGAGAAAGAAATGGATAATGAAACCACATGAACCTTCAGCAATTCAAACACGCGCATAGCTGGAAGTTTGTCTCAAATGGCCCTTCGGGAGATAAACGTTATTGGAAGTGTTCCAAGTGCACGAAGATGCGGGAGACACTGCTTTTTAAGCAGGAAGAGCAGGAAGAAGAGATAAGCCCAAAGACCGAGGGTTAGTATACATCCCCTTTTATCGGTTCCTCGCGCTAATGCTGCAACACTCTAACGGGCAAACTATGAACCGTCAAGACCTCCACGTTGCGTTTATAGCTCTCCTTTTCTTGCTAGCAGTCCTTCTTGTCCTCCGACTAGCTCTCTCAAGTCCTGGGGCAACGTGGAAGGCTACACGGGCATCAGAGATTAAGACCGATATCCCAAAACTCTGTAAGGCCATTGCCTATGCTGAAACGGGGAATTGTAAAAAGGGGGTCGGTAGGCTGTACAATAATTGCCACGGCATCCGTGCCCACAATCACTTCGTGCACTACAAGACCACACAAGATAGTTTCAACGCTTGTGAGAAGCTCTGGAGTACCGGTTATGGGGGGAGATTTCCTGACCGGAAGGATGCGGTGGTGTATTCGGGAAACACAAGAGCAGATACGTGGCTAAGGCTTGTAAAGCAGAAGTATGGAGAATGAAAAAGGGGGGCCTGTAACGGTCTAGGACCCGCTTTAGGCGGGCGATCACCCCCTCAGGAGTGGTTTGCCCGCCAGAGGCGGGGAAGTGCGCTCATATCGAAACGTGGAGGGTTTAATGGCCATAGTTATACCCGTCAAGCTTCAGCTCGTCGGTAAAGGCTTCCATCTTTCTTTTGTTTTTGAAGATCTTAATATCGTAAAATTCGCTTCCGTCCTTGTGTTTTTTGATCCCATCGTGGAAGTTTACAACGTACTTTGCGTGGCCGACATTTAGCATGGTGTTGAAAGTTTTCATAGTGGTGGAATTAGAGAAATAGGGATTTACTGTTTCCAGAATCTGGAAGCGAGGACAATGAGCAAGAGTCCAGTTTCCAGGCCAAGAAGCAGGATAACAAAGAAGTGCGCGAAGGGAAGATTGAGAAGGGGATACATGGGGCATGTGTTAGGGAATTCCGAAGAGGTGCTAGGCTTTGTTTTCCAGAATGTATTTTTTTGCGTCGAATCCGCTATAGTTGGCCGCATGCTTGACAGCAGCTAAAAAATGGAGATCATCACCATCCGAATCGAGTGCTATGTCGGGTGACATTGAGTCATCCATTTCGCATCTTGCTGAAGCCAGTTCCGCTCTATCTTTATCGCTCATTATTGTGAATCCATCGAGGTCAATCACCTTGGCCGTGTGGCAGGACAGGCACGTGACTAGGTATTGGTTGCCACCTTGTTTCCGGACTTGCAGATCCTTTGTAGTTTCCATAAAAAAGAATTAAGAATATAAGTACACAATCAATCTAGTCTACTAACACACACAAGTCAATAGACTAGATACGTTTACATCTTGACATTCTATTATATTATTATTCTCCAAATTACATATTCACTTGACAAAACACTTGCATTTTCAAAGTATCGAGGGTACTACTTACTTACCGCACAAGCGCAGGAGCGCAAGAGTGCACCCGCCTAAGGCGGGCAAGAGCGAAACGCATTACCGGAAAGGCTCCATTGGGTATGTTCAAACGGACATAGCGCATAAAATAAACTAGCGATGACGCTAAAGAGCTTGCAATTGACGCAAAGGGTTGTTAAAGATAGGTGGTCAATGTATTTACATGCCTTTTCAAAAGGGGAATACACTTCAGGTTGATCTTGGTTTGTCGGTAAGGGAAGAGAATAAACAGAAGCCTCTACGCCTACTTTTTGAATACCTTGGTTCTGATGGGAGTATAGGTTATCAGGAACTTCTTAGAAGATTGCTCAATAGCGAAGCCATAACTGATGAACAGGCTCAATTCATGAACAGGTGGGAACGTAACCTGGAGTATCTCGCGCCAAAATTGGCGCGTAAAGAGATAACTGGCGCTGATGGTAAGAGTCTAACGCTTATAGACCTTTTTGGCGTAAGCCAAGAGGAAAGGGCCGTTACGGCCCTAACGAATCAAGAGAGCTCTAAGGTTATAGATATTGGAACAGTAGACGATAAGGCGATACCAGATAATGAGCATACACAAGCCGAGAAAGAGTAGTTCGCACAATGTGCATTGTGCGAAGTACTGCTCGCTTAAGAAGTGCCCGCCTAAGGCGGGCATCCACTAGGGCTCACCAGGATGCCCTAGGATACACGCCCGTATACGAGCAGTAGGGTAAGGTGGATGAGGTGTTGAAGTCGTAAGGTGGTGGAGCGTAGAGGGTAGGAGGGTAGAAGTGGAGGAGGGCTTAGTGACCCTTACCTCCTCCTGAGAGTGAAAAGGTCAGGCTAGCCCCCTCTCCAAATTTTTTATCTCCCCAAAGCAACATTGACACTTCTCTCTCTTTATTCTCTTCTACCATTCTCTCGAGAGTACCCCCCTTCCCTAAAATTTTTTTCTCCTCCTCTGCGCTTCGTCTTGACATCTTTAGCGCATTGTTATGAAAATAGTTATGGAGGAACCCGCCTCAGGCGGGGTGGTATACTATAAATCTATAATAGAATTTACATGTCCATAACAGACACCATAAAAAAAAATTATAGAGAAATTCAGCTCTCACCTTTACGTTTTGTAGAAATGATGTGGAATCTCACCCCACAACAGAACAACGATATTTTCGTAAAAGGAAAGAATATCACCTGGCAACAGGAAAAATTTCTACGAGGTGTAGAAGAAGCTCTAAGGGGAGAGAAGAGCAAGCGTATCAGCGTAGCAAGCGGGCATGGAACAGGTAAAGACACCGTTCTTTCTTGGCTCATCTTATGGTACTTATTCTGTTATCAGGATGCGCAAATCCCCTGTACTGCTCCCACTGAAATTCAAATGTATGATGTCTTATGGAAAGAGATTTCAAAGTGGATTGATCTCATGCCCACTCCTGTTGCTGAGAAATATGACTGGTCTACGAATTATTTACGCATAAAAGAAAAACCAGAAACCTGGTTTGCAAGAGCGCGTACAGCGCGTAAAGAAACTCCAGAGGCGCTAGCAGGCATTCATGGCTCCTTTGTGATGTACATCATTGATGAGGCTTCTGCTGTACCTGATGAGATTTTTAACACTGCTGAGGGAGCACTGACAGGCGACAACTTCCTCTTTGTGATGGTCAGCAATCCTACCCGTACCAGTGGGTATTTTTATGATAGCCACCACAAAGACAAAGAGCACTGGCAGTGCATGGAGTTTTCCTCTGAAGTCTCTCCTCTGGTGAGCAAAGAATATGTTGAGAGAATTATCCAAAGATTTGGAAAAGAGAGTGATGAGTACCGTATCCGTGTCTTGGGACAATTTCCCCGTACGGAGATGATGGATGATAAAGGGTACATGCCCCTGTTTTCAGGAATAGTTTTCAATATAACCTATGATGAAATCTTTAGTCCTGGAGAAAAGAAAATGGGAATTGATCCTTCTGGAGAAGGGAGTGATGAGACAAAGTGGGTCATCAGAGATTTTTTCAAATGTCGTATTGTAGCAACTGAAAAAAAATCCACCACAAAATCTATAGCGCAAAAAACAGTTATGCTGGCAAAGCATTATGATATTGATTCAAGAAATATCTGGATTGATAATTTTGGAGTAGGAGCAAACATAAGCCAGGAGCTGGCCATGGCAGGGATGTATGTGAATGCCGTGAATGTGGGAGAGAGCTGTGAGAATCCGAATAATCGGGAACTCTATCTGAACAAACGTGCTTATGCCTACTGGGAACTGGCGAAGTGGATGAAGGGGGGTGGAGAACTCTATGCAGCTGCTGACTGGAATGATGAACTTCCGAATATCAAGTACACAAGGCAGGGAGCTGGACGAATCCAGATCATGTCAAAAAAAGAAATGAGAAGAGAGGGGTTCCGTTCCCCGAACAGCGCTGATGCCCTCATGCTGACCTTCCTTGACGGCGCCACCTTCACCCCCCGCTACCAGGAGCAACCGGAAGAACAGCTAGAAGTTTTCGACCGCTATGCCGCCATCTAACCCGTAGATACTCTCATCCTCTAAGTCCTCAATCTCATCTGTTTTCTCTTCCTCAAATTCGGGAATGGGTGAGTGCTCAATTCTTGGCATCTTCCTTGTCTTCATAATATTACTGACTAAGCGTGTAGTTGGCACGGTTGTCCTTTGAAGAAAAGACAACCGTGTTTTTTGAAACTGCCCAAGCGTGTTCGTTTTAGAGCTGAACACTACCCAGCGGCTTTCGAGCAGAAACTTGTATGCAGCGTTTCTGGTGTCTGAACATTTCTGTTCACAGGATAGGATACAAGTAAAAAGAGATATGCATAAAAGGGCAATGATCTGCTATTAACCCAGTCTTTTTACTTTCATTGCAGGCGACGTATCGTAGCTTGTGTTGCTTCTATGAGTATCGTGATGTATCATCACCATGACTTTAGACAAGTAATCATTACTCCTCTTCAAATTTATTTGCAAGGGGAGTTTTGATTTTTTCTTTCTTTCGTCATAGGCATGTGGTATATCTCAAATATGGCAAACCTTCTCATCCCCCCATACAACGCTGGTGATACCTCTGTACCCGCCTCAGGCGGGTCAGGCGGGACGGGATATCGTCCTGAGCGTCTCCACCTCTCTGATGAAGAATCGAGCGATCTGGGAGATATTAAAAAGAAGATGGATGATAGCTATACGATGCGACAACAGGAGTGGCAGGAGTTTAATGATATGTCCTACTCGCTCTACTACGATGGGAATATGCGAGGAAAATTATCCTACATTCCTCCAAAACTGAATGAACAGGATGTGAGGGTGGTAACGGGAACAACGGAGGAAAAAAAGAATACGGTGGTGGCTCTGGTGCTCAACTACAACCTGCAACCTGACATCGAAGCCTTTGACAAGGATGATATTGTGATCCAAGAACTCGGAACTCTTTCGGAAGATATGATTAAAAAGAGCAGGCATCTGGAGACTCCGAAATTTGATGAACAGCTCCCTCAAATCTATGATGAATTTTTCTCTCAAGGCAATGTTTTTTTAGAAGAATCATGGCAAGAAGTTTCCATCCTAAAAAAAGTTTTCAAAGATGATGAGTGGAAAAAAGATATGAATCCGAACAAGATGAAATGGGAAGAGAAGATGGAGACAAAAGGCTATTGTAATCTGAATATGGTGAGTGGGCTGGATGTCTATCCTGGCAATCCTCGGGAGTTCTTTATGGAATTGCAGCCCCACTTAGCGACCAGAAGAGAAATACCGTGGGGCCAGGCTCAGGCTCTCTATGGTGATTGGGAACGATTTAAATACATTCCGAAATACAATACAAAAGTGAGAGATGACGATGAGGATATTCGATACCATAACTGGTATCAGATGGAGACGGTCATGCCGATGGTGGAGGAAATTAAATTTCAGGGAAAATGGGATAACCGATACCAGATTCTTTTGAACGGAGTTCCCATGCTGCCCCCAGGCTTCCCCCTTTCGTACCTGACTGGCATGAGTGAGTATACGATTCTGAAAGGAGATGCGGAACCTATCTCCCGTTTCTTTTTCTGGTCAAAGGGGATTCCAAGCAAGACAAAAGTCGATCAGGCTATTCTGGATGAGTTCATCAAAAGCATGATCTTGAAGACGAGAAAGAGCTACAATCCTCCCTATGTGAATAACACGGGCATCATGCTCTCTAAAAAAGTCTTTTTCCCTGGGAATATCGCTACGGGAATCGATACCACAAAACTTGTGCCTCTTGAGAAAGATAAGGTTGAAGGGATAACAAATGCCGAGTTCGCAGCTTTTGAAGCGGTGAAGCGAATGATTGATGAGAAGACGGTTAACCCAGCTCTGCAAGGACAGTCAACAAAAGGCAAGAAGACGGCAAAGGAGGTCATTGAATTAAAACAGCAGTCTCTTCAAAAACTTGGCCTTCCTCTTTTTGGTGTTTTGAATCTTCACAAGAAAATGGCATGGGCAAGGCTTCATAATATTATGAATAATTGGACTGTACCTCTTGATATCAATGTTGAAAAGGTTCGTGGTGGTATGAAGGCGACTCCGACCTACAGAAGTTTAACGATTGATTCTCAGTTTGAAGATGGAAGAAAGGGGAAAAGAGTTATTGAATTTTCTGATTCAAAGAGTATGCCGCATCCGAATCAGGTTAATGCAGAATCGGCGCTTTTGGAAAATAAATATGGAGAGCCTGTTTTGAAAAGTTACATAGATGCTGAGCGACTGAGGACAGAAGAGATTTCCTGGTTTATCGAAATTAAGCCAACAGAAAAAGAGACGAGTGAATTGAAGGCTGCTATGTTCACGGAACATATCACTCAGGCTAAAAAGCTCTGGCCAAACCAAGTGAATGATGAGTATGTCAAAGAAAGGTGGGCAAGACATGTTGATGAGAATCCTGACAAATTCTTTATCAAACAAAATCCTCAACAGCAGCAGAGGAATCTTATGGGGCAGCAAGGACAAAATCAGGAACCGCAGGGAAATGGCGGCACTCCTCTGAATGATGGAATGCAAGCAAAAGGCCCCACCAAGCCTTCCGCACAAGCTCTCTTAAACGCTTAATTTCGGTTTCGTGGCTCCGTTATGCCTCGTTAATCTCTTCCATGTTCAAAAACTTCCTCGGTCGTCTTGGTCGGTATCTCTACCTGAATTATTCAAAGCCTGACATTGTCGCTTTGACCCGTGAGCAAATGAAATCGGTAAACTGGGTTGAACCTCCCCTTGGAGACTTATCTCCTGAAGAACAGAAAGTGCTCTTCAACGAGGCTCATCAGGTTGTCATTACCCAGGTTTTTCCCTACATCCTCGATTCGATTGTAAAAGAGCAGACGGAACTTGCCATGCAGAAAGCCGTTTCTTTTGAAGAGGTCATGTTTGCCAGAGCTACGATCAATGGGGTCGAGCTTGTGCGAGAGAAAATGCAATTCTTCGAGTCAATGCAGGAGAAGGAGAAGGAGGAAATTACTGATCCCTATGCTGTGGTATAGCTGTTCCCTATTTTTATTCCTAATTTTTTTCTATGGACGATTCCCAGATAACTCCTGAACAAATTGCCGAGCTTCAGGCGAAAGCTGATAAGGCGGAACATCTTGAAGAGCAGCTTCGGGAGCGTGATGAAAGGCTTGCTAAGGTACAAGATAAGGAACTCAATTTTGAGAAATTGCGAAAAGCGAGTAAAGAAGAGAAAGAAAAATTGCTCTCTGAGTTTACCAGTAAAGAGAGAATGCTCGTTGATGAGATGGAATCATTTCGAAGAGAGAGCGAGGATACGAGAAAAGAGATGATGAAGAATGCAAAAGAATCGGTGCTTGAAGACCTCGCTGGAGATAATGAAAATTTACGAAAATCCATTGAAGAACAGGCGAAGGAATTTATCGGCGATCCAAAGACACCACAAGAGGTTGAGGCACGTCTTCGCAAGTCCTATACGCTGGTGACAAATCTCAAGCCAAGGAGTGCTCCCATCAATCGCTTTGTGCCTTCAACGTCCTACACAAGTCCTAACGTGAGGCAGCAAAAGTTTGTCGATACGGATGAGGGAAGAGCGACCTTCAAGCAGCTCTTTGGGCGAGAACCTGGAGCTATTCTAAAGAAGAAATAATTTTTTATATTTTCTAATTTTTTTCTATGGCTACTCTCGAAGAGTTAAAAAAAATAGGTTGGCCAAAACTCAATAAGGATCAGCGTGATGAGTTCAAAAAACTTTCGGAAGGAGAGAATAAAAAAGTGGATGAGAAAATGGAAACGGTAACGATTTCAAAGTCGGCTCTTCAAGAATTGATTGCTGAGGCTCTTAAAAAAGAGAGGGAAAATAAAAGTGATCCCAATCGAGGAGTCTCCGATTGGATGGTCTACAAAGGAGAAAAAAAGAGAAAACATACAGCAACACTTCGAAGGTATCGGGAAAATTCGGAGTCTCCTACTGGACTCGTCATTGACTGGTGGCTCTTCGAGTACGCTCGTGATGAGGTTACGGGGAGAAAAAATGTTCCGATCTACAATTTCAAATTACGTTATGACGATGGGGCAACAAAGGTTATTAAGATGCCTTTGGAAGAATACTCGAAAATTAACACCTACGAGAAGGTGAAAATTCTAGAAATGAAAAAAGAAACCTTAGTTCAGAAGCAGGGTGAGACGAGAAGGAAGGTCATTATCGGAGATGGCTATCTTACCGATATTCCAGTTCTCGGAGAAAGCAATCTGATTGACCTCAATGTTTTTCGTGATGTGTATGTTTGCACGGTTGAGTTAGAGGATAAGTCTACTTTAGAAATCAGTGCTGATCGTCTTAATTCTTAATCTTTTTTTCCTATGAATCAGGAGCACAAAGATAATATGCTGAGAAAGTTGGCGGAGAATCGTGGAAAAAAGGTAGACGCTTTTACTATTGAAATTTTGACAAAAATGTTTGAACAAGACCTCATGGTCTTTGATGTCCATTTTGTCCAGAAAAGAGCGCTGGAGATTCTTCAATATATTTATAAGCAAATAAAATTTCATAATATGGAAATTCTTGTTATGAGAAAAGAATTTCTGAAAAAATGTATTGATGAGGCGATGAAAGCTCTTTCAAAAGCTCCGCCTCTTGAGAGGGATAAAAAGGATGAAGTAACAGATGAAAGAAATCAGCGCTGTGAGCCGATCGCTCAGAAAATCATTCACGATCTTCTTTTGAAAGAACTCCTTTTAGGGGACGAAGATTATTTTGTTGGAGCATGTGAGGAGCAGAGTGAGCAGATGTTTCAGGTTCTTGTCATGGGATATTTTAATGCACTCTTTGAATCCTTAGAATTTTCCATGAGCGAGTCTCTTTTGAATGCGAATAAAAACTTGTGGGGGAAGACAAAGGACAGGATTTCTTTTAGAAATGTGGATGAAGTTTTGAAAAGACCTTTACAAGAGAATAAATAGAGAGTATAGGAAAGGTAACATACGATTTTTCTCTTCTGTTTGGCGTTACGAAAACAGGAGAAACAACCCTCGCAAGTCGGGGGTTTTTGCGTAGCCGTTTCGCGTCGGCATTTTTTCTATCCATTTTTATTTCAAATTTATGATGCACAATCGTAAACCAGCAAAAATGAGTGCTGGCCATGCTGCGAGAAAAGCTGGTCACACAAAAATTATGCTGCATCAGGGTCATATCAGAACAATGGGAAAACACCCGAAAGGATATTCTAAAGTCCGATAATTCTTTTTATGAAGAAAAAACATTCAAGAAAATCGGCAAGAACATCTATTCGTACCTTCAAAAAAGATACGAAAAAGATGTATCCAAATTCTCTCTACGATTCCATGCCTGAAGGTCATTATACGATTGGCCCTGCAAAACAGGATGGACGTGTAAGTTTTGATCCGAATCGTTGTTAGTTTTATTTCCTAAAATTTTTCTATATGGCTTTCTTCGCACTTAAAGGCGACTGGGAAGTGAAGTATTTACCTACCAAGGCTTCTACAGCCTATGTTATTGGAGATATGATCTGTAACGATGGTACGGATAATACCGTTGCCACAACTTCCAGCCTTCGTAATATCGGTATCTGTCTTCAAGCAAAGGCGGCAGGTGACACAGGAGTTCAGAAACTCCCTTTTCACGTTCCTCGCTCTCCTTTCGCTACAATGCTTGGCTCTGTGGGTTCAGGAACTCCAGCAGCAGCAAACGTTGGTAAGACTTGTGATTTTGCTACCTCTTCAACAGTTGCTTGGGGTACGGACACTCATCACCAATTAGTGATCGAGGGATTTATCTCTGCTACTTTTGGAGAATTTTCTATCAACTCTTCACTCTCTACGCTTCCTGGAGCGTAGTATTTATTTTCTTTTTTTAGCATTTAATCAAAAATTTTTATGGCAGTCCCAGTCTCATTGCTCAATACTCTGTCGCTTCCAGACTTCACTAGTTTGACCGAGCAGCAGTTTATTGAGGGGGAAAGTCTCGTCGATGATTATGCGGCGGCTCGCTCGCTGTTCGTCGAGGTTCCAATCCCAAAAAATTCCGGTTCAACGAAACAGTTCAATGAAGTTGATAGTGAAACGTATGCGGCCTTCAAAGCTGAAGGAGCTGACGCTAAGAAAGCTCGTGTCGTGATGGGATATTCTCTGACCATGACGAAACGTCGTTTTGCGAAAGAGATTGATATTACGTTTGAAATGCGTGATGAGAACAGGCATCCAGAGGTCGTGTCTCAGCTTACGAACCTTTCCACGTTCTGCTGGCAGCGTATGGCAATTGATCTGACTCACCGTCTGACTTTTGCTACAGCTGTCAGTTATGCCGATATGGATGGAGAAACGGTTGGTACAACCGTTGGAGATGGTCTTGCTCTTGTCTCTGCCGTTCACACTCTTTCCGGCTCTGCTACGACCTACTCGAATGTGATTACTGGCAATCCTATCTTTTCTAAGGGTGGATTTCAGATCGCACGAGATCAGGCGAATAAACAGATTCTCAGTAACTTTGGTGAGTTCCGTGTTATGAATTTTGATACGGTTGTGACGGGTGATGATCCTGCAACGATTGATGAGGTGAATATTCTTAAAGTTTCCACGACTGATCCTACGCAGAATAACCCTGGTGTGGTCAACAGCTATCGTGGCTCCTTCCGTCATGTCATTCTTCCTCGTCTTGCTACGACTGCCGTTGGAGCACGAGATACGACCAAGGATAAATACTGGGCGTATATTGCTACGTCAGGCGTCGGTGGTCAGAGATGGGAAGCCTACTTTGGTATTTGGGAAGCTCCCCATTTGATTGCACCTGCTCCTGGGAATAATGCGGAGAACGTGCACTCAGACACTTGGAGTTTTGGAACACGTGTGGGCTATGGTATATGTACCGTTTCGCCTAAGGGATTCCTTTTAAGTACAGGTGTAGGTGCTTAGGTTTTTGTAATGTACTTATTAATTAGCTGGACGATCTTTGAAACTTCGGATAATATAGGGTTACTATTTTTAACCCTATTATATGAAAGAAGAATGGAAGCTCATTGAAGACTTTCCTAATTACCAAGTAAGCAATCTTGGAAGAGTAAGATCAAAAAATCCTCATTTTCTTTCTAAAAAATATAGGATTTTAAAGCCATGGAAAACAGGTACTGGTTATTATGAAGTTCAGTTCTGTGACGGAACTAAAAGAAGGAGGTGTTCCACTTTAGGGAGGTTGGTTGCAAAAGCTTTTGTTGATAATCCTCAGCAAAAGGCTGAAGTAAATCATAAGAACGGGCAAAAGCTTGATAATCATTATCTAAACCTTGAGTGGGTCACTCCTTCTGAAAATATTCTTCATGCTTACAGAAAAGGTCTTATTCCTTTCAAGGGTGGTGAAAAATGCCATCTTTCTAAACTTAAAGAACAACAAGTTTTAGAAATAAGAAGAATAGCTGAAGAAAATCCTACTTATGGTTTTAAGGCAATAGGAGACATGTTCAATGTTTCAGGAGCTTGCATATCAAAAATTATCCGAAGACAAAGATGGACACAAATTTAGTTTTTTACTTCCCCTTCCCGCTTAGCTGAATGATCTGACTGGAATAGTGGAGAAGGTTAACAATCATTTTTATGGGTTATAATAAAGAAAGTGGCTTTATGAAGATGGGACAATATGTCCCCTTCCTCGGAGGAGGACAGGTCTTCATGGTCGCCAAATCAACGGCTTCGGCCAATGATCTTCTTCAGAGAGTTTTTGGTGGAGACCCTGATGGTAAAGTTCGTTATCAAACAACCATCACTTCTGCCCTTGCTCTTTGTACGGCTGCTCGTGGGGATACTATTTATGTGGCCCCCGATCATACAGAGACTATTTCGGCTGCTGCTGGGATTGCTTTGAATGTGGCGGGTGTCAACGTTATTGGTATTGGATCAGGTTCTGACAGACCTACTCTCACATGGGCGACCTCCACAGCTGCAACAATTACCATTACCGCTAATAATGTTGTCTTCAAAAATTTCGTCTGTATTGGGAATATCAATAATCTAACCACTGCTTTCGCAGTGACGGGTGATGACTGTTTTCTTGATATTGAATGGAGAGATACTTCTGCGACGGTAGAAGCTCTCCGTGCTGTTACCGCAACAACGGTTAAACGCTTTAAGTGTAATATCCGTTATCTTGGTTTCACCAATGGCACCGCCGTTGTAAACGCAGTTCGTCTTAATGCTGTTACGGGGGCAGATATTTTTGTTGATGCTTATGGTGTTTGTTCAACCTCATGGGTTGAATTTGTCACGACGCTTTCTACAAACGTAAAAGTTGGAGGAATTATGTACACGCAGGCAATCACTAACTCTACCCGCCTTGTCGTTGATACTATTACTGGTTCAATTTGGACGGCAACGATCAACGACTCTTCTCGTGGAGCCGTTGTTCAGGGTAGCGCTGCCGCTGCCTTTGCAGTTGATGATGTCTCTGCTATCGCAGCCAATTTGAATGTTCCTACTGCTGACTCAACCGCTAATGCGGTTATGAGAGACGTCGTAGGCAATAAAACCGATGCGGGGGTAACGGCTGTTGGTACTACCAAATCTATTGAAGCTTATGCAAAGGGTCTTGTGACGATGAACACGGTTCAGACCGCAGATTCAACGAATAATGCTTTTGCGGGGGATGTTATCGGAAATAAAACGGATGCTGCTGTTACAGTAGTTGGCACAACAAAGTCAGTTGAGGCATATGTGAAGGGGCATACTAGCGTAATGGAACAGGCTACACAAGGAGCTATCAAAGCTCTTCCTGCCTCTACCACTCAGACAATCTTTACGATTGCTGGAGGCCCTGTAGAAATTCTTGATATTTTTGGAGAGGTAACGACCATTGTACAGGCACAGGCGTGTAATTTTAAGTATTCCTGTATTGATACAGCCACCACTACCACTACTGATATTGCGGCTAACTTAGATATCAATGCCGCTGCTGCTGGTGCTTTTCTTACCCTCAACACGACTCTTGCAGGAGCAGTTATTAAGAATCTTGGAGGTACTGGTATCCGTAATAATAATGCTGTTCGTGCACCTGTTGGGACGGTTATCGTTACAACATCTGCTACTAATACTGGAAACGTCCGTTACCAGATGAGATGGCGACCACTGGCTCCTAATGCCACAGTGACTGCTAACTAATTTTTAATCATTTATTTTCAAAATATGGATGAATTAACCTCAGTCGGGGTTGGAATCATGCAGGATACCTTAGTTCCTAACGCTGGTATTGGTATTGAGAATGCTGATCAGCACCCTGCTCTAAACTCTGTTGCTGGAGATACAAACGCGACAGTTGAACAGGTTGATCCAGCCCCAACTGCCAATGATTAGTTTTTATTTCAACTAGGCTTTATTTGCGGGGAGGGGGCTGGTCGAAAGATCAGCTCTCCCAAAATGAAGCTTAGGATTAACCAATAATCCTATGCCAATGTTACGAACTCAGGCTGATATCAGTTCGCAAGTCCCAATGCCGACAGATCGTGTTGATGACACAAGCGTTTCTAATGCGGTAGCTGCGGAAACAATTGTGTGGTCATATCTTACTGCTGGAGCCTGGGCTGCCGCTGTAGGGCAAGCTGCTGGAACAGTTTGTACTGCAAAGACAACGTATACGGGTATTCTCAATTCTTTTGCTACGGCTGTTGGAAGTTTTAATGATACTGGATTTTCTTTTGCTGCTGCGACTCGTTTTGATGCACTTGTAACTGTTCCAGAAAAAGTATTTTCAGATATGGTCTTTCAGTCGCCAACAGATCAGAAGGCGACCATTTTAGCTTATCTTCCAACAAATGGGAATTACGCTATTGATCACCGAAGAGGTCAACTCTGGGGAAAGGCAAAGGCTATTGTCGCCAATGACACAGGCGCTTATTCATATGCTACAACGCTTTCAGGAGGTGGAGCTGGAGACAAGGTGGATATTGTCAAATACGGTGGGACGAGCACGACTCTAGGTCAGAAGACAATGGCTGCTTCCATGCCAGTTACTATTGCCTCGGATCAGCCAGCTACTCCTGCTGCCTCTCCCCTTGCTGCGAGCGGTGTTTCCGCAGCAGGTACAGTATCCGCAACAAATGGAGCTGGAGGTACTCAGATCGTTGCCGCTAGTGCAAAACGAGTTTTTACCCAGTGTCAAAATAATGGAGCGGTGACGGTTTATTTCGGTACTGGGACAGTAGACAATACCTTTTTACAAATTGTTGCTGGAGGAACTTTTATGTGGATGTCTCAGGAAGCTCTCAAAGTTCTCTCTTCAGGAGCTGCCTGTAATATCGCCTTTAATGACTATCTTAACGCCTAAAATATGATGCCTCTTTCAACCACGATTGATAATACCAATCTGGATATTATTCTTCGCAGAATGAGTTTGGGAAGTGCGGTGTCTTCGGTTTCAGTAACTTTGTCTCCGACTACCGTTATTACTCCGACAGGAACTAATGCCTTCATTACCAATTCTCCAACATGGGCAGCAGCCAATTTCAATAATACGGCTTATGCCACTACAGCTACTCAGAATGGAACGAATACACAAACCATGTGGGGATCAACAGTCGCCATGGTGAAGGCGACAGGAGCTACCACTTTAGCGACTATGATCGGTCATTCTGTCCTTGCGCCAACGGTTACAGGAACAGTCACTGCAAGTTTTGGATATGATCTTGCCGATCAGACAAATGCCAATATCACGACCCCTCGTGGGTTTAGAACTCAGACAGGCGTAGCCAATGCCTTTGTCTGGGGTACTTCCGCTCTCCAGTACGCAACAGGAGCGAATAATCTTCGTTTCACGGATTCTACGAATGTTGGAGGTATTGACTGGACTCTTTCGACAACAAACTTTACGACGAATACGATTTCGACAGGTCTTGCTTCTCTGATTTTCCAGAATCAGACCTTTACCGCTGGAGCAACGCATAGTGCTTTTCAGATCACTCCTACTTGGGCGACTGAGAACTTTGCCCATACTGTTCTTTCTATCACGGGTACCCAGAACGGAGCAAATACCCAAACGGTGACTGGTTTCAATGTAGCCATGACCAAGGCTACAGGGGCGACGACCTTAGCGACTATGGTGGGTTTTAATATCGCTGCCGTTACCGTTACCGGAACCCTCACGAATAGCTATGGTCTTCAGATTGGAGATCAATCTGCTGCTGCCGGAACTCTTGCTTATGGGATCAACATTCTTTCTCAGACAGCTAATGCGACAACGACAAGGGCTGTCAATATAGCTGGTACTGGAGCCAACAACGCTATCGCTTGGGGAGCCTCTGCTCTCCAGTTCGGGAATGCTGCCAACAATATCCGTATTACGGATTCAACGGCTGTAGGAGGCTTGGATTTTAATCTGACGACGACTTCGGCAACGATAAGGACTCTCAATTCTACAACTGATTCTCTGATTCTTCAGACGCTTACTTTCACGCCTGGAGCGACACACAATGCAGTTTTAATCAATCCAACATGGGCAACAGAAAACTTCCAGCATAATGCTCTTTCTATCACTGCTACACAGAATGGAACAAATACGAACACCCTGAGTGGCCTTCGATTAGCGATGGTGAAGGCGACAGGAGCCACAACTCTAGCAACGATGTCAGCGATTACGATAGCAGCTCCGACGATTACGGGGACGGTGACGAATAGCATTGGCTTCGATTTTGCCGATATGGTGAATGTCAATGCGACAAACTCTTTTGCCATAAGAACAGCTAGTGGTGTTTCAAATGCTTTTTCTTGGGGAGCATCTGCTCTTCAATATGCAAATGCAGCAAATAATATTCGTTTTGCTGACTCTACTAATGCTCGTGGAATAGACTTAACTCTTACGGCAGCAGGAGTACAAACCATAACAACGGTGGCTGGAAATTTGAGTCTTTCTGCTAATTCAGGGATTATTGCTGTTACAACTTCTCGTCATGAATATGCGAAAGGAATAGATGTGGTTTCAGCCAATGACCTTTCTCTTGGAGCAGATGGAAATGTTTTCAATATTACGGGTACGACAACGATCAATGCCATTACAACAGCGAACTGGCAAGCAGGCTCAGTCATTGTTCTTCTCTTTGCTGGTGCATTAACCTTGAAACACAATACCGCAGGAAGTGGAGGTACTGCCAGAATTTTTCTTGCAGCTTCTTCTGATATGACGACTGCTGCAAATACTATTGTTACAATTTTTTACGATGGAACCCAATTCCAAGAGATAGCTCGAAAGGTCGCCTAATTCTTTAATTTCAAAATCATGGCTAATACGAAAGGGTATGCAATTACGACAGCTGCTCTCCCTGCTGATGCTACAAAGTATTTAGACGGCACGGGAGCTTATAGCACGCCTGTCGCAGGGGCTTCTACGGTTAATATTTTCACGACAACAGGAGCTAATACCTGGACAAAGCCAGCAGGAGTTAATTCTGTTATGGCTATTATCATTGGTGGGGGAGGAGGAGGGGCAGGAGGTGCAAATAATAGCGTTGGACTTGTTTCCTGTGGTGGGAATGGTGGAAGTGGAGCAGGACTTTCTGTTTATACTTTCCCAGCTTCAATTCTAGGAGCAACGGAAACGGTTACGGTTGGAGCAGGAGGTGCTGGAGGTGCTGGAGCAGTCAGCAGCGGCAACGCTAAAGGAACTGATGGGACTTCTGGGGCAGCTACTACTTTCGGTTCGTGGCTACGGGCAGGTATTGGATTGGGAGGTCCTGGGTCTTTAACGATTCTCCCAGCGGCAGCGGCAGGTGGGAATGGGTTTACATCGAATGGAACAGCTGGAGGAGTGGCAAGTGATGGCACAACAAGTGCTACAACAGGAGGAGATCAGACGAATACTATCGGCCCAGGTGGAGGTGGAGGAGGAGGAGGGAGAAGTGCCGTCGGGGCAGGAACAAATGGTGCGAGAGGAGGAAATATCACCAGTATCATTACCAGAAATGGTGGAACGGGCGGAGCGTCAGGTAATCCAGGTGCAGCTGGTGGTGCCGCTCAAGCAGCTGTAGCCAATGAGGCAACAGGAGGGGCTGGCGGAGGTGGTGGTGGCTCAGGAGCGGCTGATGGAAATAATGGTGGGAATGGAAGCGTTGGAGGAATTTATGGAGCAGGGGGCGGTGGAGGAGGTGCAGCAACAACAAGTGGAACTGGTGGGAATGGTGTAGCTGGAGCAAATGGTATTGCAATCGTTATCTCATGGTAAAATAAGAATTGCATTATTCTTAATTTTTTCCTTTATGGTTCTCAAATCTTTTCATATTACTGGGAAATCACTTCATTTCCTTCGTTTTTGTTTGAATAATTGTATGCCAGTACGGGCTGAAGAAGATATGGCAAAGAAGTTTCAGGTTTTTGGAGTTCTTTCTAAAATAGTAGACGGACTTCTCCTTGCTCAAAAAATAGTAAAATCAGGAAGTGAAGAAGAAAAAGCTCTTTTGAATGGGAAGATTGAGATTCAGATAGAAGGGGATTTAATTGATTGGTTGAAAACAGAATGGAAAAAGTTGCCACAAAATTTTAAGATTAAAAATCCTGAAACCAGAGAAATTCTTGTTGATGGATTTAATGGTGAAGATGATCTAAACGCATACATGGAATGCAAGGACTCTTTTGAAAACGCTGCTCCTGTTCCTATAAATGTGATAAATAATCCTTCTTAAATGGCTACCTCAAAGGCTTTACAACAGGCAAATATTATCGAAATGGTGGGGTCAACGATTCGTATTGCTCATCCTTCGATTAAAAATAATATCAGGACAGCCCTTTCTGCTTCTATCAATGCCGCAGGAACAGCGATGTCGGTAACTGATAATAATGCTCTAGTAAATGCTGATGAGATATTGGTTGGAGAAGTAGGAGATAATGATACGGAAGAAGTGGCGATCAATGGAGCCGTTACAAGAGGACAAAGCGTCACGGTGGCGAATACGATGGCTTTCTCGCATGATTTTCATGCTCCTGTAACGAAATTGATTGAGAGGAAAATTAAAATCTATACGGCTACGACGGCAGGAGGAGCAGGGACTCTTCTTCCTTCTTTAGTGGCTGGAGCTGGATTTACCATCCAGTGGAATAGAAAATATAGCGAATATACGCTGATAGCAGGAACGGACGCTCTTGCGAATTTCTATTACGCTACTTTTTTTGATGGTGTAACGGAAAGCACAACTCCACCTGCCGCTAGTTTCTATGTCGCTGCTCCAACACAAACTTCTCCTCCTGGGGGTGTTAGTTCTTCGATGACTCAGGCATTTATTGAGGATGCTGCTGCTCTTACCGATACCTCTTTTGATAATCAAAGAATCACAAGAGAGCTGGCGGTACGATGGGCGAATGACGCTCAGAACTCAATCACTCAGTTTACATATCAGAACCCCATAACGGGGCAATGGACAAAGAAGGACTGGTCATTTGAAATCATTGAAGATAAATCTTCATTGACCATTACGACAAATGAGAATCAATATAATCTTTCTGGTCTTACAGTAGCATCTAAATATCCAAATTCTGATCGAAGTATTATTGATATAAGGATCGGGCCTTTTAAGCCTCTTCAAAAGATTACGATTGATGATCTCGATGTTCTTCTGAGTGGGACAACAAAGACCTACACGACAGTACAGGCCGCAGTTGCAGACACCACCTTAACTGTTACCAGCACTGCGGAATTTACAGCTTCTGGAGCTCTCTATGTCGGGGCAATTCAGATTACCTATACGGCAAAAACGGCGACTACTTTTACGGGTATTCCAGCAGCAGGAACAGGTTCCATCACGGCAATTCAAGTCGTTAATAGTGCTGTCTGGCAGAATATGGCTCCCTCTCTTCCCACGAAATATTGTATTTTTAATGGAACTATTTTCTTTGACTTTCCTCCGCAATCTACGATCAGCGGTTATCCCATTAAGCTTCGATATTTGTCAGCCTTGAATGCTCTGACAAAGACGATGGATATAACTCAGGTGACCTTTACAACTCCTTTCAAATACTACATTGGAGCGCAGATGGAGCTTCGGAAGGATAATATCGATATGTACAATACGATGATGAAACAGTTCAATGATACGGTGCTTGCCAATGCTATGTCCGACCGTGTTCAATCTTTTGATGTCCAGCCCTACTATGCTTATGACCCAACACTCTAATGGCCGTTATTCCTCTCTTCAATTTCACGAGAGGGCCGAATTACCAGATCTCGCCCTTTCTTCTCAATCAAGATCAGCTCACGGAGCTGGATGGGTGTCTTGTGTCATATCAGCTCGGGGCGATAACGAAGGATTTGGGCTACAGCAGGATTTCGACACAAGTTCAGGCTGCTAAGAACGTCTTAGGTCTTTTTGATTTTAAGCAAGACCCGACAACAGAAAGAGTATTTGTAGTAACCAATAATGCTGGGGATACGGCTCTTCAACTCAAAGCAAAGACACCTGCTGGGGCTTGGGCTGCCATTGTTACGGGGGCAAGCTGGAATGGTTTTCAAAATGCTCTTGTAGAGATGGAGTCATTTATCGGTTACTGCTTCTTTGTCGGTTTTGACGCAACAAATGGCTATGTAACTCCTGCCAGCGTTACTGGGACAACATTCTCAACAGCGACGAATGTGACAAACATGCCAGGGGCAAAGTTTATCAAGCGGTATGGAGCGCGTTTGTATGTGGCTCATGTGAACTATGGAGGCACGACCTATCCCTATCGTGTTGCTCGTTCAAATATTGTCAGTGCAGGAGCTTTAACGTGGCCAGCAACCGTAGAGTTTCAAGATTTTGATTATGGTGCAGCTATTACGGGCATGGAGGTGAACTGGAATCGTCTTGTTGTCTTCACAGCTCGCAATGCCTTCTTTTACGATGGCTCTGTCATGGCACAAGCGTGGTCTCACGGGTGTTCAAATCATAGAACGATCGTGAACATCGGTGAGAAAATGTTTTGGTGCAATGGGTATGATATTTGCATGTCAACAGGTGCTCTCCCTGATCTCATGGGTGGGTATATCGCTGACTTCATTCTGAATGGCAACCCTCAGAACTTCTTTGCTACAGCAGTAGATGGTGAATATTGTATTTATGTTGGAACGGTAACAGTACGAGGGACAACCTATACGAACACTCTTTTGACCTA
>OBEQ010126050.1_pt1 | contig 30059 bp, 28 predicted proteins | sample 1670901 | NCBI WGS metagenome assembly OBEQ01 (sample SAMEA104232315, study PRJEB22302) | groundwater metagenome | biome: forest; feature: aquifer; material: groundwater | place: USA | collected 2011-08-07 | depth 5.4 m
GGAATTAGTAAGACAACTACGTGAGCAGTTTAAAGGCCAAGTTTTAGTTCCTCCACCTATTTTGTGTACTGACAACGCTGCTATGATCGCATCTGCAGCTTTTTTCATAAAACCCTCTGGGGCCCTATTAAATATCCAAGCAAATCCCAACTTGTCTTTAGTTTATTAATTTTGTAGAATAATTATTTTGTATGAGTTTCCAAATAGAAGGCATTGAAATTGAATATACCAGAACTAAAAGATTATGGATTACTAATAACGAGGTGGGTCCAACAAAGGCTACGGGAGAAATAAAAGCAGAGCAGATCTCTAGAATTGTTACGCTTGATTCAGGTAATCAGAAAGTGACAATTATTAAGATGGGGTTTGGCAAAGCCACAGCTAAAATGAGATTAAATGGTCCTCATTGCATATGGTATGAATATGTTTTACCACGTAACCCTCAATACCTTGAGCTTCCAGAAATTACTTTTGAGAAAGTTAAATATCAAAGAATTTGACCTTGATTTTTCCTTCTAATAATCCTATACTTTAGCCATCTTGGGAAATAACGTCACCCAAAGATTATTGAAGAAAGAAAGTACTCAAAAAGTATTATTAGAATCTTCCGGATAAGCCCGTTAGCGCTGTAAATAAAGAAGTAATTTGGGTGGTACCACGACACGCTCGTCCCAATATAAGATGGGGTTTGGCGTGTTTTTTTTAATTTTTTATTAAAATTTTATGGGCAAAATAGAAGTTTCAAACATATTCAGAATCAATCATGAAAAACGCGAGACTGGGATAATTAAAAGTGGCCATCTAATAAACCGAAGGGTTTTAATTGAAGTTACATCCTCAGACAAACACCCAAACTCTAAGATCAAGGCTTATCGATATGGCGCTGGTAATAATTTTTACCAAGAAATGATATATACACCATCGGAACGTCAAGCAATCTTCTGGGATGTAGTTAATAATGGAGGTACGAGAATAACTGAAGGAGACGAAGACTACTTATATGCTAGTGATGCTGTTGAATTTTACGAAGTTTATAGATACAAAAAAGGGACAAGAAATGGATAACAATCAAAAAACTGAACAAGATTGGTACCAATTTTGGGAAGAAAATGGATTTTTTAAGGCTGACCCGGATTCTTCCAAGCCTCCTTACGGTCTTTTAATGCCTCCCCCAAATTTAACTGGTGAACTTCATTTAGGCCATGCCATGCAGCACGCCATCATGGATGTAATTGCCCGGACCAAAAGAATGCAGGGCTTTGATGTCTTATTATTACCCGGAGTTGACCATGCAGGACTGTTATTCGAATCAACCTTAAATCGAAATTTAGCCAAGGAGGGTTTAAGTAAAGAAACATTGGGCCGGGAAGAGTGGTTGAAGAAAGCCTGGCAATTTAAAAATGAAATTTATCAAGGCTTCCACGATAGCTGGACTGTTTTTGGTTTATCTGCTGATTGGTCGAGAGAAGTATTCACCTTGGAACCCAAGGTCCAAAAAGCAGTCTTAGCAGAATTCAAACAGTTTTCTGACCAAGACTTAATCTACAAAGGTGCCTATATTGTCCAATGGTGTCCCAAAGACAAAACAGCGATTGAAGATTTGGAGATGGAATATGAGGAAAAAAAGGAAAAATTGTACTATATCCGCTATAAACTTGAGGATCAGGAAGAGTATCTAACTATCACTACTGCCAGACCTGAGACCATCGCTGCGGACGTAGCAATCGCAGTTTATCCGGATCACCCACAATATGCTAAATTTATTGGCCAAAAAGCGATTAACCCATTTACCCAGACCAAAATTCCCGTCATTGAGGATTCAAGAGTGGAAAAAGATTTTGGGACTGGGGCTTTAAAAATTACCCCTGGCCATGATTTACTCGATTACCAAATTGGTAAAGACCACAGTTTACCGATACTCCATGTTGTTTCTAAGGAAGGAACAATTACGGAGTTGGACCCAAACCTTTATGGTTTAAAGATTTTAGAGGCCAGAGAAAAAGCGGAAACAATTTTACAAAACGAGAACTTAATTGAAAAAATAGAAGATTACACTCACTCAGTTCCAGTTTGTGAAAGATGCAAAACCACAATTGAGCCTTTAATTTCCGAGGAATGGTTTGTCAAAATGAAACCACTGGCTGAAAAGGCTTTAAAGAATTTGAGTAAGATCAATTTTGCCCCTAAAAATTACCAAAAAATTCTTAGTGACTGGTTAGAAGGAATTCATGATTGGTGCATCTCCCGCCCTCTTTGGTGGGGTTACCAAATCCCGGTTTGGTTTTGCCAGAAATGTAATCCGAGCCATGAATTCGGAAAAAGTAAGCAATTTGAAATTTCATATGATAAACCAGATCATACTTGCCTAAATTGCGACCAGAGTGAATGGGTGCAGGAAGAAAAAATCCTGGATACCTGGTTTTCCTCTGGACTTTGGCCAATGGCCACCCTAGACTGGCCAGAACAAACCAAAAAGTTAGAGAGGTATTATCCTTGGGATTTTGAGCTAACAGGCGGGGACATTAAATACCTTTGGATTGCTAGGATGATTATGCTCGGGCTCTGGTTTAATGACAAAATTCCTTTTAAGAATATGTTTTTCCATGGCCAAATTAGGGACCTACAGGGTCGAAAGTTTTCAAAATCATTAGGTAACGGGATTGACCCCAGCGACCTTCGGACCCAGTGGGGCACAGATCCCACGAGGATGGCCCTTTATACTTATTCTGCACCGGGCCGGGATGGCCGGGCTTCCAGACAAACCATGGATGAGCGGGCCAAAAACTTCCGTAATTTTTCCACCAAACTTAAAAATCTGGCCCGATTTATCATAGACTTAAAACCCGATTACGCTGTAATAGAAAAGCCGGAAAAATGGGCCCACAAGGATGATAAAGAGATTATTAAAAAATTAGAGTCTTTGGCAGAAAACGTCACCCATGACATTGAGAGCTTTAATTTACATCTGGCAGTTGAGGCCCTTTATGATTTTATCTGGCACCAATTTGCCGATATCTATGTGGAAAAAACTAAAGAGCGCCGGGGTGAAGCTCAGCCAGCTTTAGAGTATGTCTTTAAAACCTCTTTAGAGCTACTTCACCCTTTTATGCCCTTTACCACCGAAGAGTTGTGGCAAAAATTGGTCCGCAGTAATATGGTTGGGTTTAGGGATGCTCCAAAATCAATTATGATTACCAAGTGGCCTGAGGTAAAATAGCTCTATCTTTTATACCAATATCTAATCCACAGATTCTTTAATTCTTCTATGGTAAGTGTTGACAATAAAAAACCAATAGTAGGAATTAAGGCGTGGATCCAAGGATCAGAAATTTTAATAACAAGTGTGAGATATGATCCTATAACCAAATAGGTCAGAAGTGAGATCAAAATTTTTCGCAAAAGAGAGGTTTCCCAAGCTTTACTGGCTTCGACATTCCTATTCCGATCTTCTATTTTCTTTATTCTTGACTCTAACTTCTTAATTCTATCCATGTCGTACAATACTAGAATTCCCGTAAATTTAACTCAAATACACCGCAATATTTTTGAAAATTACGTATTGACCTTTGGTCAAAAGGCCAGGTTCTTAAGTAGTGGGTTCATCTTTTTTAGGCTCTTTTTCTTCAGACTCAGCACCCTCTTCAGCTTCTTTCGTCTCAGTTTCTTCACTTTCAGCTCCTACTTCAGTTGTAACCACACCTTCTTCGCTTTCTATAGCGGCTGTAGCTTCAGCTGCTGCTGCTGCTTCTGCGGCTTGCTCTTCCATCAGCTTCTTCATCTCTTCAGTAATGGCAGTATCCATCTTGACTGCTACATCTTCTTCTTCGGCTAAAATTGTGATTAAATTGCGGTCAACATTAAGCTGGGAAATTGTAATTGTATCCCCTATCGCCTGAAGTGAGGTTATATCAACCTCAATTTTTTCAATTAAGTCAGTTGGCAAGGCTTCAACTTGGACCTCATTTAGAGTTTGGAGAATAACTGCCTCACCAAGATGCACTAACTCTGATTCCTCACCTATTAATTCAATTGGGACTGGAACCTGGACTTTTTGCGAAAGATTAACTTGATAAAAATCAACATGAAGTAATTTACCAGACCTAACATCATATTGGGTCCCTTTAATCATCACCGGCCTCACCTTTTCTTCACCAATTCTTAAATCAATTAGCCCAGTCTCTCCAGCTTGGTGTAATACCGGCATAAAGTCCTTGACTTTTAAGGCTACGTGCTCAGTCTTAACTTTGTTGCCAAAAACATGGCCTGGAACCAAACCATCTTCCCTTAATTTTTTAACTTTTTTACCAAGGATCTCTCTCTCCTCAGCTTTTAATGGAATCCGCTGCATATCTTGAGTATTTTACATGATAGAAGTATCTGAAGCAAGCTCAGATGATTGAGTTAACCTTTTAACTCCTTTTCTACTCTTTCAGCCAAAAATATTTTCATTAAAGATTGATATGGCACATCTTTAGTACTGGCCAATTGCTTAATCCTAGCTAGTAGCCATTGCGGCAATCTCAAAGATATAGTCTCGGTGGAAGGTTGAAGCTCAGAAAGATCCAACTCAATTGGTTTGTTGGTATCAAAATACTCACTAGTATCATGAGTTGCCCAAAACTCTCTTTCTTCATCTTCATTATGAAACTTTGGAATTAGTTTAATTTTTTGATTCATATATTATCCTCTCATTTTTATTTTGATCTCTGGCTGAAATAACTCTTATCTTTTGATTTCTAATAATAAAAACAATAGTTAATTTTCTAGCAATATTTGTTATTCCATATGCTAAAAATCTTGATTCTTGTTGTGAATGTTTTAAATCAGCAAAGATTTTTAATGGTTGGTTAGTAAAAACCTCCTCAACTTCCTTACTGGAAACATTATGCTTAATTAAATTTTTATCCACATTACCTTCATCCCATTCAGAAGTAAGCGGTTTTGGTATTATGCTCAATTTAAAAGTATGTTACAAACATATACAAAAGTCAAAAATCAAATATTTATTATATGAGAAAAGTCAAGATTTACGTGGAAGTCGGGAAGAAGAATTAATGCTTTTTAAAGGTGAGGTCAAAAGATTTATCAGCATCTAAAACAATTTGGACACTTATTTGATGCTTAGTTGTGTCTACCCCTTTGACCTTGCTGACCAAATCCCAGGAAAAAGGATAATTTATCTGCCAATTTAATTGCTCGTTCCCAGTCCCAACTTGTTTATTAATTTTTAGGCTATAACTTCCACCCTGCTCCCCCACCTCCACTTTTTTAGCCAAGTTATATTCAAAAATTACTGATGTCGGCCCAGGATTCAAATTAATCTCTCCACTATAAACCGCCCGGCCGAAATCCACTGAACCACTAAATGGTATGTTACTCTCCCCCGCTTTGGCTCCAGTCAGCCTGCTTCCTAGCGGCAATATCAACTGCAAGGATGAATGATCTGGCTGAGTGTTTATATAATTAATAGTTAAAACATGACTAACTCCCCCATCCTGGCTAATGGCAGTTTGGAGTAAAAACTTTCTCTCAGTTTGATTACTCGGTGTTTGATTGTGATTATTTTCTACAACAGCCAAAAAATCCACCATCCCCTCTTCTTTGACAGGAGATTTGATAGACCCAGTCCAACCTAAATTATTAATTAAACTTTGCAAATTATTATCGCTACTATAAATTAACATTCTTTTTTGGTTTAAAGCTTGGTCAAATATTTGGACTGACTTTAATAAATTCTGTTCATTTAATAAGGTCCCCAAAAGCTGTGATAAAGACTGGTCCGTTTCCAAATTAATTCCAGTCTGTACGGCCATTTGGGAGATGACATTTTTGTCAACCGCAATCACCCCGTCAAATTGGCTGGGATTTAAACTTTGATAAAGGGCTTTGATTATTTGGGCGTAAGTCGAAAAATCAGCGCTGATTACTTCGCTAAACTGAGCTTTACTGCTAATGTTATTGCGTGATAGTTGAATATTTTTTTGGGCCAGTTGTTGATCTAACTCTCCTAGTGACTTTAAATTTCCAATTGAGATGACCCCAGTTTTAAATTTTAACTCCCCTATTTGGCTAATCTTTCCCACCGGGGGCTGTAAATAATTACTGTCAAAAACCTGCAGCAAGTAATTTTTCTCCGGGCTGCTAAAAAGCACAGGCAAAATGCGGCTTATCCCCTGTCCTTTTTGCGACAGATCATAAAAATATTGATAGTTTGTAGGTTCAACAAGCCCAGATTTATTAGGTATATACCAGGAGTTTTTTAAACGGTCATCAGCCAAAATTATTAAACTAGCTGATAAGTGATTCTGGGCGGATAAAAATGAGTTTGCATTAATATTACCACTCCCCCCTTGCAGTATAATTTTTGAACTTTGGGCAATTGCTTCCAAACTTTGATTTATACCTTCAATCCCTTCACTTTGGGCTTTAAGCAAATTACTTATTTGCCTGCTACTCTCCCCTATTAAACCTGAGTTATTAAGCACCGACAATATTGGTTGAAGGTTGTTCATCTGTTGATTACTGATTGTAGTAATCTGCAGTGATCTTTTGGCCCCATTTAAATCCCCTGCTCCCACCGCCTGCCTGATATTATTCAAATTTGCCGGTAATGAATAGGCACCAACTATAAAACTTATCAACGGATAAAAAATCAAAAATAAGATAACCGGCGCAAGTATCAAAGAGAATTTAAATCCTTTTTTCCTTTTGAAGATTAGGGACTTTTCATCCAGGGAGGATTCAATGTTAGAAAAACTCCAGCCTTTTATTTTTTCTTGTTCTAACTGCTTTTTTTGGTTTAGGGCAAATTTTTTTGCCTCCTCATCAGTATCAAAAAATTCCACCGTTTCTTTTAAAGTTTTAACTAAATGGCTTTTTGGTTTCCAGGCGAGCTCCCTTATTGAGCGGTCTAAATTAGGGGTGGGCCAGGGCGGCAGCTCAGTTGGTAAAAAACCCCGCTCAAGATGCCAATGTGGGTTTAGCAGGATCTGCTTGATCTCTGCAATTTTAATAGGTTGAACCAGGCAGCCGTCATATATTTTGCCGCTGGTGGAACCGGACAGAACTGATTTCAAAATTAAAGCTACGGCATCATCAATAAACAAACTGCGGGTCGAAAAGTCTAGAGCTGTTTCCTCCTTGGCCAGCTTACCTTCAAGCGATGCTTTGATTAAACGCGAAATTGGTTGGTTCTCCCGAAAATGCATCCGGGGACCATAAACTTCTGATAACCTTACGACCCGCCCATTTAAACCATGGTTTTTAATAAATTTGGCAAACTGGTTTTCCGCAGACTTCAAATAATTCAAATTACTCTCCGGGGAGTTATCATAAATTTGAATCGAGGACACAAAAACCACTTTTGGTTTTTCAGTTTTGGAGTTATCTTCGCCTTTTTTAAATGACTTTACTATTTTTAAAAAAATCTGTAAACCATTTTTATATAAAGAGCTGTTTACTGGGTTTTCAGCGATAAAAATAGCGTAATCCAAATGAGGCAATCCAGATAAATTCCCCTCCACACTATCCTCTTCAATTGATTGGTGCAAAAAATGGAAATTTTTGTGCTTAAAAGACTGTATTAAATTCTCTTTACGGCTAGTGGAAAAATTATCAATCCCAATTACCTGCACACCCAAGCCTAGTAATTTTTCGGTTAAATATGAACCTAAAAATCCCGCTGAACCAACCACCACGGCGATAGGATGGTTGCGCGAGAGTAGAATGCTTTTATTTTGGTTGCTAGGATGGGCAGTTTCTTCCACAACTAAATCGTAACCGCTAACGTGTATAACTTCAAGGCCTCTCACGTGCGACGGGGAATAACTAAGGGAAAAGTTTGGGGAAAGTTATCAATTATCTAGTGCTTGGTTTGCCAGTCTATCAGCAATAAAGTTGTGGGCTCGTAAAACATGACGGTAAGCTACCTCCCCTACTTCCATTTCCAAAACTTTTATCTGGTCAAAAATTATTTTCAAATGGGGAGATTTTAATTTATATCTTCCATTAAGTTGAGAAACAATTAGCAGCGAGTCCGCAACTACTTCGATTTGATGTGGACCTTTTTTAGAATACTGAGCTTTAACATATTTTAAGGCTTCTAAAACCCCAGTATACTCCGCGACGTTATTAGTATTTATCCCAATCCTTTGTCCTTCTTGGTGGAGAATCACACCATCCCGCACTTTGATCACAAAACCATATGACGCTGGTCCAGGATTTCCTCTTGATGCTCCGTCTGTGTTGATAATTAAATCCATCTTTCTAAAATTTTAATGATCAAATAACAAATAATATTCAGTCCAGCAGACCTCAAATTCTAAACAGTTTGGATATTGTTATTTAGAATATTGCTTTATTTGCAATTTAGTACTTAATCACTGATATTTGCTTCTAAATGCCTTCCATAGGATACCTAGCTGGAGTACTAATATCAAGTACTCTGAAATCCCGGTGATCCAGGATGCCGCCAGATAAGAATACTGGGGAATAAAAATTAAATTAGTTATAACATTAAAAATCAGGCCAAATAAATAAACCCAAAACATTATTTTTTGTTTACCAAGCAGCACAAAAACCCACATCAAAAGAGCTGTTAAAAAATAAGCAGGAAAACCAAAAGCTAGAACTTTTAATGATTCATTTGAACCCTCAAAACCCGGGCCGGCCAAAATATTAATAATCCAGGGAGAAAGAAAATAGGTGAAAACAACCCCAATCAGGGACAAAAAAAATAAACCTGCAGCTGCAATTTTGAGCTGATAAAAAAACTTTTTTCGATTTTCGTGAAACAGCATAATCATCATTGGGTAAAAACTATTCATAATAAAAGTAGGGATGGTGATCGCGTTTTGAAAAACCTGGTAAGCCACATTATAAATTCCTACTTCAGTAAAAGACTTGGCTGAAGTCAAAATAAAGGAGTCGATCCGGAAATAAACCGTGTTTAAAAGCAGGGTCAGGGTAATCGGCCAAGCATATTTTAAAGTTGTCGTAATAAAACTAAAATTTACCTTTTCAATTTTAAACTGGTAAAGTTTTTTAACCAAAAGAAGGGAAAAAATATTATTAATAAGCCAACCGACGATTGTCACAATAATTAAAAAGCTGACTGGAACTTTCAAATAATTTAAGCACAAAATTACTGGAATCATCGAGAAAGCCCCGATAACCCCGGCTAAATTAGAGAGGTCATAGCGCAGCTTAGCTTGGAAAATTAAACTTGTATTGGCTGTGATCGATGACAAAAGAATAGTTATTGCCCCCAAATAAACCGCCAGGTTAAACTGAGAGTTTCCAAAAGGGAGCAGGGGAGTGAGAAGAAAAACTAGCAAGATCAAAACCCCAGACCATAAAAGGCGGAAATTAAAAAGCTGATTGGCTTCGTAGGGATGTTGCTGCAAACGGGGGAGGAAATAGCCATTTAATCCCAAATCAGCAACCAAAAAGAAAAAAGCTAGGTAAGTTGAGGCTTGGGTAAAGATCCCAGTGCCTTCTTTACCATAATGGTGGGTCACAATTCCTAAAACTATAAAAGAGGCTATAATTCCAAAAAACCTGCCTCCAACCTGCCAGGCAGTCTGAGTAAAAATCTTTTTAAATTCTTCCACAAGAATTATCTTAACAGGTTATTTTATTTTTCAGAAGTATTTCCTGGAGTTATTACCAAATGCCTATCTAATCCTTCTCCTACGCTTTCAGAACTTACTCCTTTAGTTTCTTGGATCACCATATGAACAACTCTTCTTTGCCAGGAGGGCATGGATTCTAGTTCCATAGGTTTTCCAGACTCTTTGACTTCCTCTGCCCATCTTTTGGCTCTTTGAGCCAGATCATCTTCTTTGTCTTTTCTCCAATTAGATACATCAACGATCACCCTTTTTGCTTCTATGGCCCGGTCCTGTCCCGCCTCACCACTTGCAAGCTGTCTCATAACGATTAAATTAACTAGCAGCTGCAGCGCAGTTAATGTTTCGCCGTTGTGACCAATTAGTCTTCCTGCATCTTCGGTTTCAATTGAAACAAAAACTCCCTCCTCTTTTTCTTCCACATCAAATGAGCCCTCAAGCGAGAGGAGGCTAAGGACATTTTCTAATATTTCTGAAACTTTGGCTTCCATGAAGAGATAATATAACTTATTTTTGGCTTTAAAACAAGCTTTTGAATTTGATCTACTTTTAAACACTTCCGCTATCTTTCAAGTTGATAACTTATCCACTATATTTTGGACACTTATGGATTCACTACAAACTTGGCCAAAAATCTTAAGCTTGATCAAAGACCAAATTACTGCTAGTAATTTCCGGACCTGGTTTTCCCAAACCCAACTAGGGGAGTTGGGCCAGTCAAACATTACATTAATCGTTTCTTCAGCCTTTATTAAGGATCAACTAATCGCCAGGTATGAAGACTTGATTAAACTAACAGCCAAAGAAATAACTGGTTATGAATATACTATCAGTTATACTATTGATTCTTCCAAATTTCTTAAAAATCAATCATCAGAACAATTAGAAGAGGAAGATTTATTCCAAATTCCCTCTGCCGCCCAGGCTCCACAATCCAACCTTAACCCTAAATATACTTTAAAAAATTTTGTAGTTGGTTTAACCAATAATCTGGCTTATGCTGCAGCCCAAGCAGTGGTCCAAAACCCTGGTATCTCTTATAATCCGCTTTTTATTTATGGCCCATCTGGGGTGGGGAAGACCCATTTAATGCAGGGTATTGGCAATGAGCTTTTAATCAAAAATCCCAACTTGAAATTAATCTATGCTTCAAGCGAGCGGTTTATGAACGATCTGGTTGAATCGATCCAAAATAAACGGACTGGGGATTTTCGATCTAAATACCGCAATTGCGACCTGCTTTTAATTGATGATATCCAATTTTTTGCCGGCAAGGATTCCACCCAAGAAGAGTTTTTTCATACTTTTAATGAGCTCCAGGGCAAAAATGCCCAGATTGTATTAACTTCAGACCGGCCGCCAAATGATATCCAAAAACTGGAAGCCAGGCTGGCTTCTAGATTTCAAGGAGGATTAATGGTTGATGTCCAGCTGCCGGATTTTGATACCAGGATTGCAATTTTAAAAGCCAAATTACTGGAAAAAGGGGATCAATTAGAAGATGAGTGTATTAGTTTAATTGCTGAGAGTGTGGTTTCTAATACCCGAGAATTGGAAGGAAAATTAATTCAAGTTTTACAAGCTGCAAAATCAGAAAACCAGCAACCCGATATTGAGTTTGTCCAACGCTTTTTGGGCCAGTCCCATACTCCCAGGCCAAGCAATATGGATCAAAAAAAGGTTTTGAATGAAGTGACGGAATATTTCAATGTGAAAATGGTTGATCTGGCTGGCCCCAGAAGGCAAAAGGAGTTAGTTTTGCCTCGCCAAATTGCGATGTACCTGCTTTATGAGGAATGCAAAATTCCCCAAGAAAAGATCGGGGAAATTCTTGGTGGCCGGGACCATACCACAGTTTTACATGGGGTTGAAAAAATCAGGCTGGCTATAACCAGGGATAGGGAAGTCCAAAGACTGGTGGTAGAACTGAAGCAACATCTCACAAACTAAATGTTCAATTTTCAATCTTTAATTTTAAATAACTCTATAATATTTAAATGATCATTTGAGAATTAAAAACTTTATTGATTATTGTGAAATTGACTCTTGATCATTTTTTGACTTTTCCACTACTTATCCACAAGTTATCCACCAACTTATCCACAAAATTAATAGACTTTTCAACCCAAATTTGACCCAAAATCTAGCTTCGCTTAGAAACACTTATTAACTTATACACCTTCTCTATTAAGACTGCTTCTATTTTTAATGTAAAGGATTTGTCTAACTTTCCTTTGTGTACCCAGGCACTATTTATCCACATAATAGTGGATAATGTATAATCTATCAGTTAAATGACAAAATCCAAATTAATACAAAATATTGATACCGGTTCAAGTTTTAAATCTAATCTTTAAATATTTAGTCATTATGATTTGATATTTAACATTAAAGTTTTAATATTAATATGAACATCGATTGGACTATTATTGGATTTATTATTTTGGGGTTAATAATTGCTTATTTATTTGGCAGATTGCAAAACAGAAAACCACAAACTGATATTCCACAGGATTTTATTGATCTTTATAAGCAGGTTGATAACTTACCACTTAGGGTTTTACAGACCATACAAGGCTCAATAAACCCCCAAAAAGGCAAGATGGCAGAGCTTCTAACCTATGCCGAGCTGCGGTATGATTATGACCGAATTATCCCATTGGGTTGGCCGATAGATTTTATTGGAATTAAAAATAATGAGCGGATAGACTTCATAGAAGTGAAGTCTGGACAAACTCATATCTTGACAGATGAGGAAAAACACATTAAAAACCTAATAACAAATGGCAGAGTTAATTTTCGCTTAATTAAGGTTAGTGAAGATGAGATTTCGCAGTTTGTGAGTAGGAATAGGAATTAATGGATAGTCAGTAGTGGATAAAGCTCCAACTACAACCGAAGCACCACACTTTAAATTATGAAAATAACAATATTACAACAAGACCTCTTACCCGCCCTGCAAGCAGTTTCCCGTTCTGTCGGGGCCAAAAACCTGCCAGTTTTAGCCAATGTTTTACTTCAAGCTGAAGGCAAAAAACTTAAATTATCAGCTACCAATTTAGAATTGGGGGTAATTAAAGAGGTTGGAGTAGAAGTATTAGTCGAGGGAAGCTTAACAGTTCCGGCCAGGACTTTTTTAGAAGTTGTCCAACCCTTGAGCGGGGAAAAACTGGAATTGGAAGGGATAGGGGATCATTTAAAAATCTCCACTAAAAACTTTACTGCCAGTTTAAACGGGATTTCAGCCTCAGAATTTCCCCAAATCCCACTCTCTTCAGAGCAATCAATCACTATAGATGCTAAACTTTTGCACACTAGTCTGCCGGAAATTACCTTTGCGGCAGCCTCAGATGAGGGTAGGCCGGTTTTGACCGGGATTTTGACTGAGATTAAAAAAGACTCACTGGAGCTGGTGGCGACTGACGGATTTAGACTAGCCCACAAGACTGCCCAAATTGAAGCCACAAATGGCACAAATTTCCGTTCCTTAATTCCCAGGAAAACCTTTGAAGAGGTTTTAAGGTTAATAGGGGAAGACGCAATGGGTGAGGAGAAAGTGGAGATCTCCACCTCTGAAAACCAAAACCAGATGGTTTTTAAAATTGGCTCAACACTAGTTTCATCCAGGTTAATTGAAGGCCAATTTCCGACCTGGGAAAAGATCGTCCCAACTCAATTTGTCTCTAAAGTTATTGTTGACCGCTCGGAATTAATTAGGGCGGTTAAATTATCCGCGGTTTTTGCCAGGTCTGAGGCTAATATTGTTAAAATTGAAACCACTAAAGATAAATTAAAATTTACTTCAGAGGCCAAGCAAATAGGGGAGCAGGAAACTGATATTGAGGCCAAAATTGAAGGAGAAGAAGTGATAATCGCCTTTAATTCCAAATATTTACTTGATGCTTTAAACGCCTGCCCAGCAGAACAGGTGTCAATTGAATTCTCCGGCAACCTCTCTCCAGCTTTAATTAAACCAATAGGGGAGAAGGATCTGGAATATGTAGTAATGCCAATAAGATTGAGTTAGACGCCATTATAAGAAACTGTTTTAAAATGAAAGACTTGATCTGAATCTAATTTTTCTCCACTATCAGTGCTATAACCTGATTTGATAGTTAAGGTGTAGTCATTACCCAAATCAAATGGTTTATCCGGCATAATTTTAATGGTTTTGTGGTCGCTGGAGAGCTCTGTTCTATAACCTACAGTTGGATCTATATGAATTCTAGTATTATCAGTCACCATTGATTTGTTAAAGGTAATTTCCAGGTCTTGAGTAGGGGAGATAACTGTTACATCACCACCAGAAAGGTTGGTAGAAACTACTTTGACGCCTGAACTGTTTGGGTTTTGGGATTGCTGAGGAGAAGGAGACTGAGAAGCAGTTTTAGGATAAAGCCCAAAACTAAAAACCCCAATTAAAATCAAGCCTAAAGCAATAATTAAGGCAATTATTTTCTGAACTGTGGACATGGGTTAATAATAACAAAAATTATTGGGGATTATCAGCGCCAGTTGGAGTACCAGCGTTTAACCAAGGAGAACTACCATATTCAGCTGGATTACTAGTGGCAACAAATCCTTCGACTGCAAAAACTTGACAAAATTGCCAACTATCATCATCTTTAGTGCCAATTACCGCCAATCCTCGATCAGGAAAAGAGAAACGAACCATATTTGGTCCATATTCTGGAGCAGGTGTTGGCTCTCCAGTTGGTCGACTTCTTAAAAGGGGAGAAATATCAATCACTTCAAACCTGGTTTTTAAAATTGGACCAATAACTACATTTTTGTAAACAACATTATTATTTAAATCAACTATAGTTTTTTCCCGAGTGCCTGCAGGACCATTAAAATAATAAGCTTTATAACCATTTTCCATATCTTTGGTTTGGATAATTCCAAATATTTGTTTAGAAAGTTTATCTAAATCAGGATCACCAACCTGATTCATACTAAAATAAGGCTCATAAAATTGTTGACCAACAACATTGACTATCCAATTTGTAAGATATTTAGCTCTATCTTCTTGAGAAATAACTGTTTTATCTAAAGCTATGTCGTGATTTTTTTGCGAAAGCTCAATATTAGCCGGAGTAGCAGCCATCTCCATATTTTGCTCGGCAAAAGCTATGGTTGCGATTGATGGACTCAAAACCGTACCAATTCCAATTGCTGCAGCTGCAACACGATTTAAGATTTTATGCGTACCTTTTCGAGGAGCTGAATACTGCTCAGACTGAGGCTCTTTTTCCGCCTCATAGATAGGACTTCCAAATCTTGATTTTTCAGTCTCTGTATTTTCTGACATAGCTATATTATACCATGTGTTGCCAAATTATAGGCTACTTCGTATCTTCTTTTTTAAAGTTGGCCAAATTTGTCAAAATATGTTTTAAATATATCTACTTATTATTTACCAATTTTTTGTAATTTTTGCAACCAGCTTTCCGAAAGAATCTGGTTATCTTTCAAAAAAATAGCGAATTCATTGTTCGCGAGTACCTCTTGGTTTCTATTAAAAGTCAAAATGAAAACATTACCCGAGAAAGAATATTCCAATTTAAAATATTTACCCTGAAAAGGGAGTTTTTTTATTAACTGAGCCACTTTACTATCTTGAGCTAGTACTTGCTGATCCTCCTTACTTACATAGCTGTAGTTTTTGTTTGGTTGGGGGCCTTCCTTTGGAGTTTGATTGGAAGAAGATTTAGAAAAAAGCGCTATAAATAATAAACCCAACAGAATAAATCCAATAATTATTAGGGCTAGATATCTATAAAGTCTTAAATTACTCATAATCCTATTTTACCTTTTTAACTGGATAGGCAAATAACCAGGATGTAATTTTGCTTACTGGATAGTCAATTCCAGAAGGTCTTTCTTCTGGGGAGCTGATGCTGCAATTATTAGGATCTCTAATTTTAATCATATTAGACGTAGGATCGGCAGCCTGAATTACAAAGATATGCCCACAGCCACAGGTTGGAAAGTTTATAGAGGAGCCGATGATTAAATAACCGCTACTTGGACGTAAGTATTCTTGTGCAAGGTCTAAATCAAGCTTTCCATTAATAAGGATATTTTTCCCTACCTCTAACCCTACTTGATCAATAAAACTACGATTTGGTTTTTCTCCTTTTCCCAGTGCTGAAACCATGTCAGTACCAACATTACAGACCGAAAATTGAGGAGTAAACATCTCCGCAATCTGAGCAGGAGTAAGTGTCATACCATAAGCGCTTAAAACCATTGCCATAGTAGTAGGTCCGCATCCTGCTCCACTCATATTCTCACAAGCATAAGGATTTTTTCTCCACCGATCATCGTGTTGACAATAAAAAGTTAAGTTGCCAGCTGCTTGGGCACAAGGGTTTTGTTTTGGATCAGCACCACCCACATTTGTGCAAAAACTATTGCTAGGGACAGTTTGAGCATGGATTATCGGTGCTAAGACTCCAAAAAAAAGCAAAAAAGTAATTATTAAAAAAAGATATCTTGACATATTGTTAACACCCTGGTGGGGTGGGATCAAATTGTTTGTTATTTGTTTTTAAATAGGTACTGGCATCTTGACTTAGGAAAAACATCACTGGTAAATTACAAACTCCAGCTTGGCTTAAACCTTGGCTCTTCAGCCAGTCAACTGTCTCTTTTTTGGCAATTTCAGGATCACCTTGGAATATTTCAATCATAAACTGGTCTGCGGCTTTTACATATTGAATATCGTACTTATCAGTTTGGTGGACCTGGCCAGATTTATTACCCAAAGTATTAAGAAACTTCTGTTTTATTTGAGCATCTGGTTCTGATAAAGGCTGAGGGTTATTTAATCGCTCAAAATCTTTGCTTGCAGCCCCAGGTTTATAAGGATTGATTCCTGGGATTAGAGCAGTAGTGGTTGGGTTAGGTTGAGATTTATTAGATGGAGTTAAAAAAAGTGCCACAACTAATAAGATAAAAAATATTATCGCTAAAACAATAATCAATATGACAATTTTCTTACTAGCAAAAAGAGTATTCATATTTTAAATATACCACCCTCAAGGAATTATTGGTGGTGGATTATCTCGGGCTGCTTGCCAATAGTCCCAAAAAGGATTAGCTTTATTTTTAGAAAGATTTTTAATAGCAACTGCATTTATAACCTGATTTTGCCAATTTACATCTCCATGATCAAGTGGAGCTTGTCCGTTTTTACCTCTACCCATTGAGAAAAGTCCCCAAACTCCATCAGGATCAGGGCTACCAACTCCTATAGCAGCTTTAAGTTCAGCTTGGGTAGAGTGGGAGTTGGGGTTATATTTAGGTATGCTCTCACCAGGGATTAAAACATCAAATATATATTTCCAATAAACAGGATCAGCTTTTTGTAAAGCTAATATTAAACCATCGCGTGTCATCGTACAGCCAGGATCCCCAAAGTTGCCAGCATCAGGCTTTAATTTATATCCATTTGGGAAAAAGTCACTTTTTCCAGCGCAATTTTCTTGATTTGGGGGTAGATCTGGACCTCCGCCCGGTATTGATGGGGTGATAACTTTATAAGTAGCGCTAGCTTTATTAACTGCCCAAAAGGTATCTTTGATTGTAGTCACAATAAATGAAACAGTTTTGGGTTGATTGGGTGTTAAGTTAGTTAAAGTCCAGCTGACCGTCCCGTTATTATTTTTACCTTCAACTGATTCCTTAAATTGAGTTCCAGCGGGAACTTGATCAGTAATATCGGCATCAGCATGGCCAGATCCAGTGTAAGTTACGGTTAAGGTGTAAGTTATGTCTTGGCCAATCCCTGAAACTTTGTCTGTCCCAGTTTTAACAAGAATTAGACTGCCTTGGGGGAGAGTGGAAGCCAGGCCGGTGGTAGGGCAGGTTGGTAGCCAAGGGGGGCAAAGGGTAGCATTGTCATTGATGTTAAAAATACTAAACAGTATTGGTAAGGCAACCAGTGCTAAAAGTATGCAAATTGTCCAACCTGCAGGTGTAGTTAAGAGGCTTCGACCCAAAAGACTTGGTGCTGCACCAACTCCTCTGCCAGCAAAACCAAAAATTCCTCTGGCTATGGATGAGCTACTCCGGGTGAAAAAACTAGCTGAATTTCTACCTCCCGGCAAAAGTTGGTTTAAAAAATAACTTCCCAAATTTTTGACCTGTTTAACTGGTTGAATTCTGATTGCAGCTACGCCAACTCTAGATGCAGCTTCACTAGCGATTGGGCCTGCTGGACGCAGGATCTGCCTTCCTCTTGAAGCTAAATTTTGGGCTTGTGCTCTGATTTGGGAGATGGGCATTGTCGCTTGCCTAGAGGTAGGAGATTTAGGTTCAGTATGTATAACCTCCATTTCAGCTGGAGTATGAGTAGTTTGGGGTAGCGGCTGGCCTAAATTGTCCAATTTTTGGATTAATGCTGCTTGTTCTGCTTCTCTGGTTTGAATAGCCGCGGATTTATTTATGGCTGGTCCGGTGATTGGTACTGAAACTTTTCTTAACTCCTCTAACTCTTCCGGGGTGAGTTTTGCTCCATAAATTCCTTTGGGGTGTAAAGCTAGGTCTCTTTTTTTAGCCTCTGCTTTTCTTTTTTTATCTTTAGCCTGCTCTTTTTTAATGTAGTCGACAATGGCGCTTCTCTGGCTTTCTGGTGGTAGGGATTGAATCTGTCTTAAATAAGCCAGCTGCTCAGGAGAAAATCTATTACTAGAGGTATAAGAAGCAATGGCGTGTCCGAGCACCCCTTTTAATTCTGGTTGATTGGCATAACATTCTTCTAAAAACTGATCAAGACGGATTTGGAAACTGTCTTTAAAAGCTGAGGACCAAAGTTTTCTAGGGCCCATCTCTTTGCCTTGGGTGACAGTTTTAACCCAGCGATCATAAAAATAAGGAGAAAATTTAATTAAACTATTAATGTAGGCAGTAACTGGTTTAACATTATCTTTATAAACAAATCTGGTTTTAACCAACTCTTTAATCGCTGATTTGCCATGGTAATCATCAACTAGTTGGATTGCATCAAGGACAGCTTGGAGTTCTTCTAAATACATAAGGCAGGTATGTTACCTTATTAGTTTAAATCAAATCAGCCATTATAATCCAGTGAAATGATATAATTTATCAATGAAATTAAATCTTGGTCAAATCAAAGAAAAAGTGATTCCAATCCTTATAGATGCTGGGGTGACCAAATCTTCCATCTTTGGTTCTTATGTCAGAGGGGAGCAGACAGAAGATAGTGATGTGGATATCCTAGTTGATTTTCCTTCAGGAATGAGCCTATTTGATGTGGTGGAATTACAATATAAGCTTGAAGATGCATTAGGAAAGTCAGTTGATTTGGTTGGGTACAAAACAATTAAACCACGGCTTAAACAATACATTCTCTCAGAACAAATTCCAATTTTATGAAAAAAGACTTTCGAGTCTATCTTGATGATATTATTGATTGTTGCGATAGAATTGCAAGCTACATTCAAAATAAAAATAAAGAAGCATTTGATAATGATATTGAGTTATAAGATGCAGTAATCCGTAGGTTAGAAATTATTGGTGAAGCAATTAACCGTTTGCCATAGGATTTTAAAGAAGCACATAGTGAAATTGCCTGGAGAAATGCCATAGGAATGAGAAATATTCTGATTCATGGGTATGATGAAGTAGAAATAGATCAGGTTTGGTTAACAGTAACTGAGATACTACCCCCATTTAAAAACCAAATTGAAAACTTACTTAAAGAATTAGAATAATTTACTAATCACAACTGCTGTTTCAAGAGTTCAGCTGGATTGGTGGTAATTAGCTGATGCTCATCTTCTGAAGAAATGACTCTCATTGCTACGTGTGATGGCCCGGCAAAAAATAATCCTTGACCGACACCTGAGGACAAAAGAAGCCTTTTTTCTCCCTCCGACAGGTTAAAAGTTTTAGCGATCAGATCAATCGCAGCTGGGGATTGTTTGAGTAGGACTTGGATAGAAGAGTTAGTAATAATTTCCTTACCCCGGTCAGTGGCTAAAAAGTCTTCGACATCTTGAGTGATTGTTGTTACCCCCAAATAATATTTCCTTGCCCTTTTGCACATCTCGACCAAAAAATCGGCTGAATCGGCATTCTTCATCATATACCAAGCCTCATCTACGATCAGCAATCTCCTTTTGGTAGTTGCTCTGACTTGGGTCCAGATATAATCTAAGATTAAATACATTGCCAGTGGACGAAGCTGATCGGCCAACTCTCTAATCGAAAAAACAATCAGTTGATTATTTAAATTCAAATTGGAAGGAGCAGAGAAGATCCCAGCCAAAGAGCCTTTAATAAACCGCTCCAGCCTGAAGGATAACTCCTGGGCTCGGGGGTCTTCCATCCCCAGTAAAATTTTATACAAATCCTCCATTAACGGTGGAGTTTGGGTTTGGGTTTCGGGGTCTTGGGTTATACCCTTAAGGCGGTAAGTTTGAATAATCGCCCGGTCTAAGATTGCCGCTTGTGAAGGATCAAGCTCACCCAAAACCAGTTTTAAAAATCCGGTCAGGTTTAAGGCCTTCCGGCCTAACTCATTTTCGCCAGGGGTGGCAATGGTAGAGAGGTCAAAAGGGTTAATTTTAACCGGTGAACCTGAGGAGAAGCTAATATATTCACCACCCACTGATTCAGCCAGCCTCCTATACTCTTGTTCCGGGTCAATGACGATCACCTGGGTGCCAAACATGAGCGACCTTAAGGCTTCAAGTTTAACAAAATAAGATTTTCCGGATCCCGATTTTGCAAATACTGTCATATTTGCGTTCTCTAAAGTATACCGGTCAAATACGATCAAACTTCCGTTGTGCTCATTAATTCCATAGATCAAACCTTCATTGGCAGTAAGCTCAGAAGTGGTAAAAGGGAAAGTGGTGGCAAGGGAAGTAGTATCCATATTATGGCTGAGTTTGAGTAAATCCTGCCCGAGTGGCATGGTAGTTAAAAATGCATCTTCCATCTGGAGGGAAGTAGTCCGGGCTGTAATAGAGATGGAACCCAAGGTCGACTCGACCAGTTTTGAGGTATTATTTAAATCTTCTTTAGTTTCTGAGGGTACGGTCACATAAAGCCCAAAGTTGAAAAATCTTTCTGCGCCTTTGGCCAACTGTTCCTGTAACCCTTGGGCATCATCTAAGGCAACCTGGACAGAAGGGTTGACCGGTCGGTTGTTCTCAATATCAGTTTGGATGGTGGCTTCCATCTCAGCAATCTTGTGGCGCAAATCATCCAAAACTGTTTTGGAGTTAGTAGGGTAAATAAACATTGAGATATTTAAGGAGTGGTCAAAATCAACCAGCGGTTCCAACCAATTAGGCTCAATGTAGCGGGGGTAAGTCGAGACAAAAAAAGACCTGAAAAGCCGGTGGTCAATTCTGATTTGGTTAAAATCAACCTCAATTTCTAAGGGAGCAATAATATCATGGATATTCAGGGAATTTTGGGAATTTGGGGAAGTGGAATCATCTGTTGGAGCAGCTTGAGGCACCTTTGGTAAAAAAGGGATTTTATCCGCGATTTGATCTACGACCTTTTCTTCAGCAGTAGTGATTTTGTTAATTAAATCCATAGTTTAGGCAACTAGATTCTATTCATCTTTCAACTCCTCCACCACAAATGGGCTGGTTGGTCTTTGTTTTGCAGCACTGCTTAATGTTTGATTGAGCGGAGCATGGACTTCAGCTTCTTCTAATTCAGAGGTTCTGGTTTCCATATGGTGTTGGCCAATTGTTGGTTGCTGGTTACTAGTTGCCGGTTGTTGGTCCAAATCAACAATCCTGACTTCTTCTTTTTTGGGTTCAGGCATATAGTGAGGTGGAATAGGAGGAGCCTGGACAGAGGGTGCAGTTGGAGTTTTAAGGCTAATACTTTTGTCAACAAAGGCTTGGATATCGAGTTGGGTGGAGGTTTCGTTATAGTAATCAAAAAAAAGCTTAATTAATTTTTCCGAATCCAATTGACTGGCTTTTAAGCCAATGCGGGCGAGTTGTTTAATAATATGGTCCCGCCGGGGGATCAGGACAGTGATGGCTTTTTTAATATCCCGCTCAATATTATTCATAATCCCAATCTCCAAATAAGAAACCGGAATGACGACATAAAATTGCTTATCTAAAACCTGGTTTTCCGAAGTTAAAGTCTCGACAAAAACCCGGTATTTTCGAGTCATCTCTTTGAGCAAAGGGTTGGTTTGGGCCTGTTCAACCTTTTTAATTGTGTCCAAATAATGGGTAATATCTAAGCGTTTGGAGCGGATCACAACCTGGATTGCAAAGGACAAGGAGTTTAAAAGCTGGGCAAAGGAGGAGATGACGGCCAGCTGTTCATTTTCCGACAGTAGATCAAAGTTTACAGCGGTAGTTTTTAGCACCATTGCAGCTGAGCCGTCTTTCATGATAATGACATCATCATGGATAGCTTGGATTGGTAAATGCTCCTGGGTTGAACCAGTCTTGGGTTTTCCAGTATCAGGAGGTAAGATGGCTTGGATAATATCAGGCATAATTTGATTAATGTCAAAGCTCAAATGTTAAATTACAAATCAATATCAAATTTCTATTAACTCAAAATTTTTGACATTTAGATTTTGGATTTGATTTGATATTTGTAATTAGGACTTTGTCATTCCATCCTTTAGGATGGTTGAGCTCCTTTCTTGGCTGAAATAACGATCGGATTCAAGACTTTGTCTGTTAAATCTAGCTGGATGACATCAAAGCCTAAATCGTCTTTTTCAACGCTGATAGTATATGTTTCTGATGGTAGCGGGGTAGCGGCGATAAATTGGCCTAATTTGTTGGTTTTTAGGGCTCTAACAGGCAATCCAGCCTTGTCATGGGCGACGATTATCGCCCCTTCAATATAATTGCCCTGGGCATCGGTCACGATCCCATTAATAATATTGGGGGTTGAGGTCAAAGTCAGGGTGGGAATAATGTTGGGTTTGGCCACAGGTTGAGAGGAAAGTGAGGAGGTATTTTGAGTTTTAGATAGTTCTGCCAGGTCATGGGAGATTTCCCTGGCCTTTTGGTTTAATTTTTGCAGGTCACCTAAAACTGATTGGAACTGCTGGGTATATCTTTTCGGGTCAACTCCTTTGGTGGCGGCCCCGGATTTAATCTCATTAATCTCCTTTTCAGCTAGGAGGATGCGGTTTTGGACCAGTTGCGCTTCCCTGGCCAGAGAGACAGTTTTATCCAACTCTTCTTCTGAAGGAGAAGGTTCCTGAGTAAAAGGCGGCGTACTAGAAGGTGTTGATGGCAAGGCTTGGGTTTTGGGGGGTGCTGGAGTTGGTGGAGGTGGCTGGGGTGAAGGGCTGACTGGGGAGATCTCTGTTTTGGGTTGCTCATAATTAGAAGTATCTTGGGCCAGTTTTGACAGATTTTGCATAAATTCCCCCACAGGATCATGACCTGGTGGTTGGTCAGGGTTATTTAGGGGGTTTGAGGGTACATTTGGTGATTTTTCTTCGGAAATTGGGGTGGGATGAAGTGTTATGGAACTTGGTTTATCGCTTTTTTGGGGTAAAGCTTGGATATAGTGTAAATAAATCTCTAAACGCTCTTTAAATTTGGGGTCTTCCGGGGAAACTGTTTTTGAGCTGTATTTGCGAAAGGTTGGTCTTCTAATGGCTTTAATAAAGGCTTTGGTCCAATAATCTAAGGGCCGCTCCATGATTGGCAAAAAAGCATAAGCTGCACCAACAACTGAAGGGATAATAATTAAGGGCCAGGCCAAAAGCGGTAAGGTATTAAAAAAAAGTAAAAATGAGACATAGGCAATGATTAAACCCACGGCTAAATAGCCAAATTGGCGCATGGTCATATTGCCAATTAGGTGAAATTCAAAAGCAGTAACATTTTGCGGGACAGGATGAGATTCCATAAATATTTAAATAAATTCGAAGCACGAAACCCGAAATAAGAAACAATATCAAATTTTCAAAATCTAAAATTCTAAACTATTTTGATTTAGAACATTATTATTTTAAATTTGGTTCGAGTTTCGAAATTTGGACTTCGAATTTACTTGTTAATATTTATAAGCTTATCCCGTGAAAATTTTTCACTCAAGAGTCTCAAAACATATCATTTTAAGTTGTTTGATCTAGATTGTTTGGGTTGATTTTCATGAAAAACTGGAATACAGTTTAAATCCATTTATAAAGAAGATTGATTGGATCAGACCAATCTTTACCAAGGGAATTTCTGTGTAATTCAGAAACTAGGCCGTAACCGTATAGTCGGGCTGCTTGGATCTTCAATATCTTCGAGCCAAGAAGTTGAACTTTTTGCCCCCTCGGAGTAGGGGATTTTTAATGCTTGAATCTCAACTTACCATCCATGAACTAACTTCTAGTGCAGAAAGTCCTTTTAGTTTGCATCGGATATTACCTGAGACTATGTCTAATGATTTGTTAGTTTCGGATAACTTATCAGAGTACGAAGTTGTAGTAAAGCAAATTTCTTTGGGTGTGGAAATTAAAACAGAATCAATTTTGGCTCAGGGCTCGATTATTGATATTGACCGTTATCCAATACTCTATAAGCAAATTCAAGAATATTACAAAGGAGATCCGATTGAAGCCGAGAGGGTTTTACTATCTATTTTTCAGGAGGATATTAGGGCAATTTTGTGGGAAGCGACCAAATCTCCCCTGCCATTTACTTTTTATTATCACCGCCAGGAGCAGAAGGATGGAACTGTAAAATTTGTCCACCAAAGTGATCTGCATTGGGGAAAAGGTATAAGTGAGGGGATCAATGGTCTTTTTAGGGATGGTGATGAGAAGAGGGCTATTAATCAATTTCAAGTTGTGGCTGACCAACTCCAAGAAGATGAATCAGCTTTGATCACCAGCCCCGAATGGGATCCCTCAGAAAAGCCAGGGAGTGTACCCTATACTGATTCCCAGCTTACCTTTGTTCAAAGAGTAAGCAAAGATCTATATTTTGCCCGGCAATTCCAACGTGAAGGTCTGGGTCGATTAGGATGTATTGAGGTGGTTAATAAGTTTGTAGGAAAAACTGTACTTCCAACTGATGCTTCTATTAAACAGATTGTTACTTTTATTAGTACTAGGCCAACCTTTGCCAGTACTGATTACTTAATAAGTATGTTGTCTGAGGTAACGGGTGAGAAAGTTTCACAGGAGGAATTAATAAAAACTAAGGTTTTAGATGAACAGGTCCGGGCTAAATCTGGTAAAAAAGCAATGGAGCTACTACAGGCATTAAAAAGAGGTGAGGTAGGGGAGCAACTTGATGAAACATTGGGCAAGATATTAATCGATACTGCAGGTTCAGAAAATTTAGGAGCATCAGTTTCTTATGATGGAGATAAAATAACGATCAGCACTGATTGTATTACTATTAGCTATGGACAAAACAGAAGAGGCTGGACTAGAGGTGGGGGAGGAGAATCAGAGGCCAGTTTGGGTTTTTGTAAAGGATGTGGAGATTTTAGATTAGTAATTTGTCATGTTTGCAAAAGCTGCGCATTTAAAAGTTAGTTTGACACTTCTTATAATCAAAGCCTAAAATTAGACTATGTCAGAAAGTGATTTTACTCCAGAAAATGTCGCGATTTTAACGAGACCCCCACAACACGAGAGGAAATTTTTAGTTCCACCTTTACCCCAAGTTGAATATAAAAAACCAGCTGAGGACCCATATGTTAGAAAAATTGTCGGAGAAAGAATTGTGAGAGTTGACACTCGGGATAATTCATTTAGCGTAGGAGAAAGAAGTAAAAGCGGAATTTACTCAGATCGTCTACTGGATTTAGAGAAAGAAGAAGATCAGAGATTGGCTGAGGAGATAAGGGTAGAACTAGAAAATGCGGAAGTTTTTGATCTAAAAAATCCCCAGCACAGAGAGCTAACTGAAAACAAACCACCTGAGAATGATGAAGTGGAAAGACTAAATATTGAGACTCAGGGTAGAGAGCATGTTGTTACTAATCCAGAAACGGGTGAAGAGGTAAGAAGAATACCAACTGTAGAAGGTGCAGCTGGGACAATGAGTGACCCACTTCCTGCTGAAGTGAATGATGAACCCAAAGCAAGAAACTGGGTAGAAGACCAAATCAGAATACTTGAACAAGGTGACAAGGTTGATCCAACTGCCCTCCAAAGTCTACTGGGAACAATTCAAGGAAGTATCAAACCAGAAACTTTTCCCATGCCAATACCTCCTGCTTTGCCTACCCCTCCAGAATTTAAAGTTGAACTTCTAAAAAAAGTTAGAGCAAGAATAGGTTTGCATAACGCTGCTTTGGATGCTCAATTTTACGGCAAGGAATTCCCTGGTGAATTCATGAAAATTCAACCACTAGAACATATTGAAATATTTAAAACTGAAGGAGTACAGGTTGCCTTAGAGAAGTTAATGGAGGATAAAACTGGGGGAGGTGAGGGAGAATTTTTTAGGTTGGCTTCAGTAATTCCAGCAACTGGTGCTACACCAGCTGAAGATCGAAGAGTTGAGATTATAAACGGCATAATGATATCTTTAGGAGGGCCCTCACCAGAAAATGAAAAAAAAGCAAAATTAGCTTTAGATCTTGGAGAAAAAGTTTATCATGCTTGGGGTGAGTCATCTTATTATGATGGAATTAGAGTTGCTCCAGGGACAGTTTTTACCAGAAATGGTGTACCAGTACCGGGTATAGTTTTAGGTAATCAAAATTGGATTAGTCATGAAGTTGTTGAAACGCTCTATCCAGATCCTCCTGCACCAGCAGAACCGTTATCATTAGATGAAAGATATGCTAGGTTTTTTGTCGAATTTTGGGACAATATAGATAAAACATCTTCATTTAGTGGTCAAGGGGCCGCGCAGATAAGACAGACTTTATGGTATCCGATTTTATTAGAGAAACCTGGAACTAAAAATAAAGGAGAAGCTACTTACTTAAGGCGATATGCCCATCTTCGGATTTCATCTTTTGCTAGATATCAATCGGCTGATGTCGGACCCGCAGCTAATTTATTGGAAGCAATTGATTATAGTGGAGGACCTCAGGGGTTTGCTAGATTTAAACGCGAATTTAGAAAAGTTTATGCTTGGGCTCCAGCAGTTGGAAGCGCATTTGAAAATAGAACCCAACTTAATGATAAGGGTAAGGAGAGTGTCTTAAATTCTCCTTTTGTTAAACCAAATGATGTTACTGAACGTAATGCTGAAAAATTATTACCTAAAGCTCTAGAGAATTTCTTAAAAGCAGCTGCAGTTTATCAACACCTACCTTTTGAGGAACAACAAAGAGCTTTGGCCCATCTTTATCAAGGTATGCAGGAATTTATGAATGGAGCTAATAATAAGGAGTCTAGGAAACCCCCATTTAGTTATTATGGTTGGAATTCTGCAATCAAAATGGATGCATTGAGTTTGCTTGCAGATGAGGAGATTCTTACCCGACTTGATGTATCTCAGCTATTCAAGGCAGGTAAGATTTCAACATCGAAAGCTGGGGGGATAAGTGCAGGAGGGGAAGCACTTGAAGGTATAGGGAAATTTTTAAATCAAATTACTAGGATATTCAAACTTGAGATTTAACTAACGGTTTCCGGTCGTAAATGGTTTTAAATTTTTAGCAAGCCTTCCCTGCCAACTACTTTGATTTGCATTTGCAAGAGCCGCACCCTGAGCTTGTCTACCAATGAATCCACCTGTTGCTCTGTAACCCCCAGCCCCAATTGTACCAGCAAATAATCCAGCACCTGCTTGACCAGTACCAATGTTTTTGCTGGCAGCCTGCGCCAATATCTGATTAGTTTTAGCACCCAATACATCTCTCACGAAATCAGGAATACCCGGTGCTGCAAGTAAGAGTCCATAAGCTAAAATTGCTCTAGCAAAACCAACTGGTGTCCCTCCAAAAAGAGGAAGAGCTTGGCCAAAACTATTTGCTGGTATTGCGCTGTCTAGAAACCAGGGGCTACCCATGCCCAAAATAGTGGCTATTATCAAAAAAAAGATAAATACCGCTGGAAATATTAAAGCATTAGCTAGTAGAGGTTTCCACCACAAAGCTAAAGTTCCACCTTTGCCTGGTAGAGCTGAAAGCATAATTAAAATAGGTCCAAAAATTGTAGTTAGGATAATTTGGACGTAAGCCATTATCAAAGCAAATATTAAACGAATCATTGCTTGTAACAGTCCAACCAGTAGGATTAAAAAAACAATTCCTGAAATAATAGTTCCTCCTAATCCAGCATTTAAAGTTGCACCCCCTACGGCACACACAGGTATTGCAGCGCCACTTGTTGCTAAAATTGCCGCAATTCCAATTGGATTTAAACATCCAGCAAGAGCTCCTATTATTCCCCTGACTACCATACCTCCAGTTCCTGGAAAGATAAGCTCGTTGATTCCATTTCCAACTTCTCCAGCCGCCCCAAGCAGATGACCAGTGATGACAAAATTACTAAACATCGAGGCAATATTATGGTTGTTTAAAAGATCAGTAATCGCTGCAGGTGCCCCATTGGGAGGATTGCCGACCTGAGATAAAAATAAGATTCCACTAAACTGAGACAGTAAAAAAGCCATATCTACAAATAATCCTGCTAGAAAATAGCTAAATGTGACTAAAATTAACCCAATAACTAATCCTGGAAGAGCTGCTTGAACAGTGACCACAGTCTGGGGATTAATTCTTTGGCGAAGCATAATCATAAACCCTACTACTATAAAAATAATAATAAACCCGGCATAAGCAATATTTCTAAAGAAACTCCAAATTTTTTGAACTGGTTGCAAAACTCCAGCCCCTGAGCCTGTAACTTGGGCATAAGCTGGTTTTGGTTGTAGTCCAAATCCATCCCTAAAAGCTTGAGCCATATACTGGGTGCCAGAGATTGGAGGGTTGTCATAAACTTGGGCCATGAAACTAGTGGTAGAGCCTAAAGCACCTCCACCCTCACCATTGTAAGTAATTTTAGTCTCAGGTTTACCTTGACCAAACACGGTTTGGACACAACCCGTACCTCCAAAAGGAAGCCCAGAAAAGAAACATGAAAACATATTAATTAAGGTATTACCTGTAAAATTAGTTTGTTCCTCAGCATGCCAGTTGTTAGCTGCTGGAGCTGCTGGAGCTGCAGCAAATACAGGAAATGGAAGAATGATAAAGGATAGATTACAAACTATAAAAAATATCAGTAATGCTCTGATAAATTTTCTGAAGACTGAAGACTGAAGACTGAAGACTTTTCGGGCAGCGGACATAATTTAACAGTAACAAAGCTTTAGTATTTTATCAACATCAACAGGTTTTTAAGCACTTATCTTTGGATATTACACACTCATTGACACAATTATCATGATCTTTACCTGGAGTTCTGTTACGACAACCATCATTTTGACATTGATCTAGGGTATTAAAACAAGCCTGTTTACAAGCGCTATTATCACTAGTTGATGGAGGGCCGCCTCCGGTGGTGGGCTGGATACCACCAGTAGCCGGACAGTTAGGGTTGGTGGAGTTAGGGTCTCCGGGAGTGATAGGGTGGATGCAATCTGGAAAGTTACTTTTTTCATAAGTTAGCTCACATTTTTTAATTGCTGAGTCATTGGTATCTGAGGCTTTTAATTGATCTGGTAACTCAACACAATAAATACCCTGTTTTTCTCCCAAATAGCCTTTAAAATTTTGGATCACATCTTGCTGTGGTTTGACTTGGGATGGAACCGAAACTTGGTCTAAGCTCCCAGACTGGTCATACATTCGTGCTGAATTGCCAGGGAGTTGGAACAACAAAGTGGCAACAATTGTATTTAAGATATCTTTAATCTGTTGGAAAATATTTCTTGGAGGTGAATAGTGAGCAACTTCGATTGGCAAAGTGCCGTTATTGATATTACAGACTGCTAGTTCTTCTGAAGCCTTGCTATTACAAGCAAAAGGATTGGCGACAAAGACCTGAAGAGGCGATAAGCTATCAGCACCGCAATTGCAGATTGTGTGAACTTGCCACCAATAATTTTGGTTTAAAGTTAAGTCATGGTTAAGGGTTGCTTCTGTCAACAAATCAGAGGTAAAGATTGGGCCGGAGCAGAGATTTGGATCATAATCTTTTAAATCTTTGGGACAAGTCCCCAGAGTTATGATAAATTTTCGCCCAGTACCATCGCAACCGCCCTGGGTTCCTTCATCACCGCCATGCCAACTAAAGTTAGCACTTACTTTATCCCCGCCCTGGGTTTCCATACTGGGGGTATCCATTATCGCTTGGGAAGGTTGACGGCAGGTAGTTGGTGGTTTTTTACCCTGGCAGACTGCAACACAACGGTCTTTGGCCTGGACGCAATCATTAATGCAGTTGTCATGGGATTTACCTGGGGGGCGGTTGATACAATCATCTTTTTCACATTGCTGCAACCTGTCATCACAGGCTTGTTTACAAGCTGCAAC
>OBEQ010383826.1_pt1 | contig 30032 bp, 33 predicted proteins | sample 1670901 | NCBI WGS metagenome assembly OBEQ01 (sample SAMEA104232315, study PRJEB22302) | groundwater metagenome | biome: forest; feature: aquifer; material: groundwater | place: USA | collected 2011-08-07 | depth 5.4 m
CTCAAGCGGCAAGCAAAAAAGGAAAGCATGAGTCAGTATATACTGGAGGCGGTTGAGGAACGCATGCGAAGGGAAAGGCTTCATACCTGGGTAGATAATTATATGAAAAGCGATAAAACCTTTCACATTACCCCACCGGATCGAAATTGGCCAACGGATCGTTTCTATCATCCTCCAAAAAAATGAAATTCCTGCTCGATACCAATATCCTCATTTACTTCCTGAATCAGAAAGACAAAAAAGCTGAGGCTTATATCGACAATGGACAGTCGCTCATTTCGGTACTCACGAGAATAGAAGTATTATATGGAACAGCTGAAGAAGAAAAATCTTCCATTCTTGAGTTACTCAGCCGTCTTTATGCCGTTCCGATTAAGGATGGCATCGCTGATCTGACCGCAAAGCTCATGATCCATGTTCCCCGACTTCGAAAGAAATACCCCGACGCTCTCATTGCGGCGACTTGTCTGTACTATGATTACGAGCTCGTCACGGCAAATGTAAAAGATTTTAACAACATTCCAGGACTGACGGTGGTGGGTTTTGAACGACCGTAAGAATGCACACAAACTTTTTCCTTGTCCGCAAACTTCGACAATGTTACGGTGAAAATACTTAACTTTGTCGATATGAACCAACAACTTATTGCCCAGCTGAGCTCTCTCGGGCTCTCGGAAAAAGAAGCCAAACTCTACCTCACGCTTCTTGAGGTCGGTCCCAATCCCGTGAGCGCTGTCGCTCGCAAGGCGAATATCACGAGGACCACGGCCTATGCCGCCCTTGAAAGCCTGAAGAGCCGAGGGCTCGTCAGCATCATCGAGAGCAAAGGCATTCAGCAATTCTCCCCCGTGGGACCAAGGAAGCTTGAGGAATTCGCCAAGAAGGAAGCGGAAAAAGCCGATAAGAATTACCAGAGTATCAAGCTCATCGTACCGGATCTGAAGAAGCTGACCGGAGACCTGGTGCTCGCGCCCAAGGTGAAATACTATGAAGGGATCGAAGGGATCAAAACGATCTATCAGGATTCTATCGACGCCCTACGAGGGTTACCGCCTGCTCGACGAATCAAATATTCCTACTCCTCAGCGCCGGAGGTCGGCAGTGAGCTTCGAGATTTCTTGAATGACTACATCGAGACTCGCGAAAAACTCGGCATCAAGGTGAAGGGTATTTTTCCCGCGAATACGCGAACAGAAGAATACAAAGCCAAAGTGCACCTGAATTTCACGGATGTGCGCCTGCTGCCGAAAGACATACACTTCAAGGTCGAGTCGGAGATCTCAATCTACGAAGATAAGGTCGCCGTGATGTCGATGAAAGAAGACCGCATGCACGGGCTCATCATCGAGTCTCCGGAGATTGCTTCGACCCAGCGGGCGATCTTTGAGCTGGCGTGGCGTAGTTGCGAATCAAGCGCTCTGAAATGAAGGAGCTTGCGGAGCAAGATCCGAAATGAAAGACTCAGAAATGAAAATTTTTAAAAATTTTCATTGAGGAGAGCGCAGACCCAATTGGAGAAGTTGTGCATAAAAAATCGTTGACAATAGGCACACGAAAGAATAGGATTTTGATGTCTTTATTTTTGACATGAGAACAACACTGGATTTGCCTGAGTCTTTGCTGAAAAATGTACAAATCATCTTCCCAGCAAAAACAAAAAGAGGTGCTATCGTGATGGCACTTGAGAACGCGCTTCAAAGCGTAGCCTATAAGAGGCTTTCTGAAGCGGGAGGTAAGTTTCCGAGATTAAAAAAATTGATTAATCTTGACGTTCTTCGTGATCGGAATCATTATAAAAAATTTGCCAAATGGAAGAAGAAAGCCTCATAATGGTCGATTCTTGTGTTTGGATCGAGCATTTTGAAAAAAAAATTCCTGAGCTTCAACAGCTGATGGAGAAAAAAAATGTTGCTGTTTGCGGAATTATTCTTCTTGAGTTTATTCCTTTCTTGCGAGATGACAAAGAGCTCGATTGGATTCAGTATTTCTTCAGACAACTCAAGCGAATCGATAAAAATCTTGAAGATTCCGATTGGGAGAATCTCATATTCGACCAACAAAAACTCATACATCACGGAATTAATCGAATCGGTATCCCTGACCTCCTTATTATGTATATTACAAAACTTCAAAACGCTCGTCTGTATACCATCGATAAAACAATGAAAAAAGCCGCTCATATCCTCCACGTCCCACTCTATGAACACTCTTAAGCACCGAAGCGCCCTCTTGACGGGTCTCCACGGGGAGAAAAACTGGGCCAAGCGAGCCCCTGCCAGGGCGATGCTGCGAGCGGTGGGTTTCAAGAAAGAAGAGGATTTCGACAAGCCACTCGTAGCGATCGCTGCGCCGTATACCAATGGCACACCATGCAATGACCATATTCAGGAACTGGGGCTGCTCCTCAAAAAAGAAGTAGTAAAAACAGGCGCCATGCCGATCATCTTCGGCACCCCCGTGATCTCGGATGGTATTTCCATGGGTACGGAAGCCATGAAATATTCTCTGTCATCCCGCGAGCTGATCACTGACTGCATCGAAGCCATGATCGAAGGCTACCTCACGGACGGTGCGATCACGATCGGAGGATGTGACAAATCCATTCCCGGTGCCGTGATGCCTCTGCTTCGGACCAATGTGCCATCGGTCTTTGTGTACGGAGGTTCGATCAGGCCGGGGAAGCTACAAATGTCATTGCGAGGAGCAGGAGGAGGAAATGGAGGTGGGCGGACGAAGCAATCCCATCCAGTTCCAGATAACAATCTCGAGATTGCTTCGCCTTCGGCTCGCAATGACACTGAAGATCTTCAAATTGTCTCTGTTTTCGAAGCCGTCGGCAAACACTCTGCCGGAAAGATCACGGATCAAGAACTCTATGAAATCGAGTGTCACAGCTGCCCCGGTGCCGGTGCCTGCGGTGGAATGTTCACGGCCAACACCATGGCCTCCATCATGGAAGCCTCCGGACTTTCGCTGCCAGGTGAGGCCTCGCACAATGCCATGACCGAGGACAACAAATCTCTGTCGAAAGAGAAAAAAAATGATTGCAAAGAAGCCGCCAAGGCCTTGATGAACCTTCTGAAACAGAATATCAAGCCACGCGATATTTTCACCATGAAAGCTATCGAAAATGCGATCACGGTGATGATGGCCCTCGGAGGCTCGACGAACGGTGTCTTGCACCTCCTCGCCATGGCCCATGAAGCGAATGTCGATCTGACACTCAAGGACTTTGAACGCATCAGCAGAAAAACTCCCCTGCTCGGAGACTTCAAACCCTTCGGTCGTTACGTCATGTCTGATCTCGACGCCATCGGAGGCATTCCGGTCGTGATGAAGGAACTCTTCGACGCGGGACTCATCCACGGAGACTGCATCACGGTGACAGGGAAAACTGTGGCGGAGAACCTCTTGTCATTGCGAGGAGCAGGAGGAGAAAGTGGAGAGGGGCGGACGAAGCAATCTCATCGTCAAAAACCAGTAACCTCGCAATCTGCCAATGCGGGGCAGGCCAGCAACCAGCAACCAGTCATCTTTCCGATGGCCAATCCTCTCGCACCTGCTGGGCATCATATCCGCGTGCTCTACGGCAATCTCGCCCCAGAAGGAAGCGTGATCAAACTCTCGGGAAAAGAGATGAAGCTTTTTGAAGGCCCGGCAAGAGTCTTTGAACATGAAGAAGAGAGCCTCGACGCAATTCTCCAGGGAAAAATCAAAGCGGGTGATGTCATGGTGATCCGCAACGAAGGTCCGAAAGGCGGTCCTGGCATGCGAGAAATGCTGGCCCCCAGCTCCGCCCTCATGGGCGCTGGACTTGGCAAGACCGTCGCTCTCATCACTGATGGCCGCTTCTCCGGCGGTACGCACGGTATCATGGTCGCCCACATCTCACCGGAAGCAGCCGAAGGTGGCCTGATTGCTCTCGTGAAAGAAGGCGACACGGTGTCGATCAGTCTGGACACTCAGGAACTCACCCTCGATGTTCCCGAATCGGAACTCTCGTCTCGCCGAAAATCTTGGAAACCTAAACCACCGAAATATACTCGTGGCTTTCTCGCGAAATACGCGAAGCTGGTGTCGAGTGCGAGCATTGGAGCTGTGACAAGCTGAGCGTTCCGAAGCCTTATGAAGGTTTAGATGCATTCAAGATCAAGAGAAGCTTGTGCATCCAGTCTTTTTTCAAAAATAATTTTGCTAACTCTCTATGGCTTAGTACTGGAGTGGTTAATAGGCATAACACATCCGGCATTAAAACTCTCTTGAGTTTTTCTTCCCAGCCAGCTCCCACCACGATCTGCGATAGGTGATAGCCATTGAAGCCGGCATCTTGAAGTTTCTTCAGCTTCGCTTCGTCTTCAAAGTACTTGAGTTTTTCTTCCCAGTCTTCATTTCGTACAATCTGCGATAGGTGAGAGCCATTGAAGCCGGCATCTTGAAGTTTCTTCAGCTTCGCTTCGTCTTCAAAGTACTTGAGTTTTTCTTCCCAGCCAGCTCCCACCACGATCTGCGATAGGTGAGAGCCATTGAAGCCGGCATCTTGAAGTTTCTTCAGCTTCGCTTCGTCTTCAAAGTACTTGAGTTTTTCTTCCCAGTCTTCATTTCGTACAATCTGCGATAGGTGAGAGCCATTGAAGCCAATAATGTGCCTGGAATAATTTCGATAAAAACTGCGCAGTCTTTTTAATTTTTGAAATCCATAAGGATATTTACAAATTTTAACGATGTATTTTTCAGACCCGAGAATCAATCGATACTCATCAATATTTTCTCTTAAATCTTGAATAATTCCCCGGAGATCAAGCTCTGCCGACAGCTTAAAAATATCTATGGGAAAAAACCCTATTTTTTTTAACCATTCCATATCATCCTGACTCAACAATACGCTTTGAACTGCATCGGCGATTTTTTGTCGTACAGACGATATTTCTTCCAGAAGTTTAGCATCCGTACATTTGGATTTCTCAAGACTTTCCTGAATCAGTCGCAAATACAATTCAAATTTCTCATAAAATACCTTTCGTAATATTTCAAAATCATTGCGATAGACTTCATCCACTATTTTTTGAATCAGCGTCTGAATGCCCTTCGGGATTTTGTCAAAAGAAGGGTGAGTAATGACGCACTTTTTTTGAGGTCCTTTCGCACTCCTGGTATACTCACTTGCAAGGCCCCTTAACCTGCTATCGATAGTATCACCATCTGTCATGCAACAAAAATCATGAGAGTGCATTTTATTGCATAAATATGTGAAAGTCTAGTCACTCTCGAGAGGCATTCAGCATTACTTTAGACTTGAATATATGGTTAATCATATGCTAAAATACATTTGTAATCATATATTTCACTATGACTTCCATCATCACCACTACCGAAGTACAGCAAAAAATCGGGCAAATCACTGCCTCAATCGATGAGCAGGCGTATATTGTGACCAATCGCGGACATGCCAAAGTAGTCATGCTCCCCTATTTCCCGGGAAGCAATTCCTTCATCGAAGACTATCTCGAAGATTTCGAAATGTGGATGAATCGGGAAAAGCTCCAGAAAGAACTTCAGGAATCACTTGATTCAGGTGATAGTGACTTGGTCATCTAAAGTTCTCACGAATGGTCATCTTCATTTTTACTGAAAAGGGAAAGGAAACTCTTCGTTCATTCGGAAGTGAGGACCAAGAGAGAATTCTCAAAAAACTCGAAGTACTGAAACAGCATCCTGATATTTTTTCAGTACTTATTCATCTCCATAACCTTCCACCTGCCACTCATCGGCTCAGAGTTGGTCCTTTTCGTTTACTGTTACGATTGGATTCCCAAGAAAAATCAAAAACTACGTTCAGAGTTATGAAAGTAGGGAACAGGAAAAATATTTATCTATAGCCATTGATCACCCTTACCGCCTCCTCAGTGTCTTCCACATCCACGTACGCAATGGTGTCGCCTTGGAGGCTCTCGGTGACATAAATGTTTTTGATATTGATGTTCGCGTGGCCCAGCCTGTCGCTGAGCTCAGACAACACGCCGATTTTCGAAGGCAGCTGCACGGCCAGCACAGGGCTCTTCGTAATGTCATCCAATCCCTGGCCTTCGAGTATCTTCACAGCCTTGTCTTCGCTGTCGACGACCACTCGCACGACGCTCTTGCCAAAACCTTCGCTCACGAGGAGACCTTTGATGCTGACGCCTTGTTGCGAAAACGCTTTGCAAATTGCCGCCAATTCGCCAGCTTGATTGGAAAGGTAAAAAGTAATTTCGTTGACGATCGATGCCTTCATGAAAATAACAAAAACAAAAATACTGTAGCATTTACTGGCTCCTCGCTCCAGCATGGAGTTATTTTGTCGCACACTTAAACCCGAGACCCTAACTCGCTTCCTCTCGCCATCCCCGTCACCCCCGTCCTTGCCAATTCTTTTATGCCAAAGCCTCGGATGAGATCGAGGAAAGAATCGACTTTTTTCGAGTCCCCCGTGATCTCCACCATGAGCGAATCATGACCGACATCCACGATCTTGGCGCGGAAGATGTCGACAATTTGCATGATCTCGGATCGGGTGGATTTCGTGGCAAAGATCTTCACAAGTGCCAGCTCGCGAACAACGGTATGGTCGAAACTAATGTCCGTGACCTTGATGACTTCGATCACTTTGTAGAGCTGCTTGATCACCTGCTCGGTGTCCGTCTTCGTGCCGTCGATGACGATCGTCATGCGACTGTGGCCTGGGACTTCGCACTTGCCGATCGTAAGGCTTTTGAGGTGGAATCCTCTCCTTCGAAAGAGTCCCGCAATGCGGCTGAACACGAGCGGTGTTTCTTCCACGAGCGCGACGACAATATGCTCGGACTTCAGCTCCGTGGTCTTGACCTGGGTGTAGAGGTTTCGTTTTTGGTCGCCCTGTTGAGACATATTAGAGCCCTGTTATCGTATCGGACAAACTCTTCCCACTTGGCACCATCGGATAAACATTTTCCTCCATCTCCACGACGAAGTCGCAGAGGACTGGGCCTTTTTCCTCACGCATTTTAACCATCACATCCTTCATCTCATCGATGGTCTTCGCACGGTAGGCCTTGAGCCCACAAGCCTCCGCCAATTTTACGAAATCCGGATTGTGAAGCTTCACCTGCGAGTAATTGTTTTCGAAGAAGAGTTCCTGCCATTGCCGCACCATCCCGAGATAGCCATTGTTGAGGATCGCAATCTTCACACCGATATTGTCCTGAGCAAGCGTTGTCAGCTCTTGAATATTCATCTGAATACTCCCATCTCCGACAACACACCAAACTTCCTTGTCGGGGCACGCAACTTTGGCGCCCATAGAAGCCGGCAGGCTGTAGCCCATCGTGCCCGAACCACCAGAAGTGAGATGAGAATGCGGTTCTGAAAAAGTAAACTCTTGAGCGGTAATCATCTGATGCTGGCCAACATCAGTGGCGATGACACAAATACCTTTTGTTTGAGCATAAAGTTCCCGAACGACATCGCGCATCGAGAGTGCGTTTTCACTCCCCTCTCCTGCCACCTGTCCCGCAGCGTCAGCGTGCGGGAAGGAGGGGGGTCGGGGGGAAGGTCCAGGCAGTGGATACTTCTCCCTCCACCCATTGATCTTCGCAACCCACTCGCTGTACTCACCTTTTTGAATGATCCCATTGAGGTCTTGAAGAACAGCCCTGGCGTTGCCCACGATGGGCAGCTCGGTGTGGACATTTTTGCCGATCTCCGCGGGATCGATATCCACGTGAATAATACTCGCATTTGGAGCAAAGCAGTCAGCCTTTCCAATGATACGATCGTCGAAGCGAAGACCAATGCCAAAGAGCACATCGCACTCTTGAATCGCAAAGTTGCAGTGCGCGAAGCCATGCATCCCCAGCATTCCCAGCGCCAGCGGATGATTCTCCGGGAAACATCCCAGACCATGGAGCGTGGTGACGACCGGAATACCTGTTTTGTTGACCAGCTGCGCAAGCTCGGCCATGGCATTGGAAATGAGGATGCCATGACCCGCGAGGATGAGGGGCTTCTTGGCCTTTCGTATCCATTCTGCGGCTTCTTTGATCATCTTGATATTCCCCCTTTCTTTCGGCTTGTAGCCTCGCAATTCAATGGTCTGGGGGTATTCAAATTTCTCAACGATCTGATTTTGCACGTCCTTCGGGAAATCAATCAGCACCGGTCCCGGACGGCCCGTGCGAGCAATGTGAAAGGCTTCTTTCACGATCCGCGGAATGTCCTCGGCATCCGTCACGAAATAGCTTTGCTTCGTGATCGGCTGGGTGATGCCAATGACGTCCGCCTCTTGAAAAGCATCAGTCCCCACCATGTAGGTCGGCACCTGTCCCGTGATCGCGATGATCGGCATGGAATCCATGTAAGCATCGAAAATACCCGTCACCAGATTCGTCGCTCCAGGCCCGGAGGTCGCAAGACACACGCCGATCTTTTGGTGACCCGTGGCGCGAGAATAGCCGATGGCCGCCAGCGCCGCGCCCTGCTCATTGCGCACCAGGATGTGCCGTATCTCCGGGAAGTCGGTCAGGGCATCGTAAAAAGGCATGATGGCTCCGCCCGGATAGCCAAAGATATCGGTCACGCCTTCTTTGAGAAGGCTCATGGCCATGAGATGCGAACCGGTGAGCGGATGATTTTTCATAAAAGAAAACCCCTGGACTCCAGAGGTTGTAAGGAATTTCCATGAAAGTACAACCTCTAGACCGAGAGAGGAATAATGTCCACGACGAGAGTGAGGTTGCTTGAACTCATATTTTTCTTACGGATGGAGTATAGAAAAAATCAAAGAGAAGTCAAAATAAACTTTTGTAGACGTATCTCAGCATACCTTATTTATGTCATCCCAAATTTTTCGAAGATCTTCTTCGGTCGTTTGCATTCCAAGAAGAGTTCTCACTTTTATGGCCGCATCTTCAACTTTACTTTTCTCATAAGCACATTCCCCAAGAACAAGACGTTTCATACGCGATTCAGACTCCTCTGGCGATTTTACCTTCTCTAATTCCCTGATATAAGCATCTTTCAGAGCTTTTCCAATTTCCTCTTCTTGCCCGGGCAGAAGTCTCAGCATTCTCAAAATAGTCGCTCGTTGTTCACTTCGTAGTTTATCCTTCAATTCCTTATCTGTCGAAGATTCTGCTAAGCCAAGCTGTCGTCTCAAAGATTTGTCGTTTATTTCCTTCAATTTCGCCGTGACTTCTTCATCAGGCGCGTCTGGTTTTAATCCTAAATCAAGTCGCAGCTTTTTTTGATTTGCCTCACACCTTCTCTTTTCTTCATCATCAGGGGTTCCAATACCCTGTGGCATGAAATCAGGCGCAGCCATAAAAAAGAATTTATTAAAATAGGTATACGAATGTATGCCTAATCTCAATAAGAGTCAAGTGGCATCCGCAGCTTTACTTCTTTCCTTCTTGCGCCGCTAGTTTTTCTTCCACAAGCCTTCGAAATCTTCCACTTGTTGTTCCCTTTTCAATTTCCTCAATTCCAGCTGCCAATTCAGGACGTCGTGGTGGTGCTTCATGTCCGCCTTTTGAACCATTCTCTTCGAAAATTTCTGGCCTCATTCCTCCAGCAGGGCTTTCTGCCCTTCCTTCTGCCTGCATTCCCCGTTCCTCTAACACATCAAGCTCACGAGCAGATGGAAAATCATTTCGAACTTCTACCATAAAAATGAAATTATGAATGGCACCCATTCTATTTCCCCTTCCTGAAAAGTCAATATCCTGCTATCTTTTCGTTCCTAAAAAGCTAACAAGCTAAAAAGCTATGAGTCTCTTCTGTGACCAAACCATCCTCAAGCTCAAAGGCGGCAATGGGGGAAATGGCTGCGTCAGTTTCCGCCGTGAGAAATTTGTGCCTCGAGAAGGTCCGGATGGCGGGGATGGCGGACATGGGGGCAGCATTTATTTGAAAGTTAATGATGCGCTGAATTCGCTGATTCATCTCGATACCTACAAACACTTCCAGGCACCACCGGCAGGCGTGGGGGGTGGGCAACAGTGCCATGGAAAGGATGGTAAGGATCTGTACCTCGAGGTACCCCAGGGAACCATCGTGCGACAGATTATTCGTACCCTATCCTCTGCGAATCTTCCCCCCTTGCAAGGGGGGAAAGAGGGGGGTCTCGTGAAGAAAACCGAAATTTCCGATCTTTCGACCAAAGGGAGTGTGCTCCTGGTCGGCCGCGGCGGGAAGGGAGGCTTCGGCAATGCGCACTTTGTCAGCTCCATTCGACAGGCTCCTCATTTTGCCGAGCTGGGCGAGGAGGGAGAAGAGATGGAAGTCGAGCTGGAGCTCAAGCTCGTCGCGGACGTGGGGATCATTGGCGTACCGTCCGCCGGGAAATCCAGCCTGATCTCTGTGATGTCCAATGCTCGGCCCAAGATCGCCGCCTACCCTTTCACGACGCTCATCCCCAATCTCGGCGTCGTGAAAATCGCGGACAAGGTCACCTACGTGGTGGCGGACATTCCGGGCCTCATCGAAGGCGCCCACGAAGGCAAAGGCCTGGGCATTTCCTTTTTGAAACACGTGCAACGCTGCCGTCTGCTGGTTCATCTCATCGATCCCACGCAACCCTACTGGAGTTCACAGAATTTCAATGCTGGCTGGACGGAAAATTCTCTCAACTTCAACGAAGAAGCAGCTCTTGAAAATTTTCAACTCATCAACGAGGAGCTGAAATCATTTTCAAAAGATCTTGCCGAGAAGGAACAAATCGTAGTTATCAACAAATCCGATGTCCTCAGCGAGGAACAAGAAAAAGAATTCATGAAAGCTCTGAAGAAAGCTGTTGGTAGAAAGAAAAAATTCACCCTCTACCCACACCCCATCTCCTGCGCCACCACCCAAGGCGTGAAAGAACTCAAAACCTTCCTCTTTCAAGAACTTCAGAAAATTCCAAAGCCAGCGTGGCTCGAGGGCGACCCTAATCTCCGAATTCCATCCGAATCTACGAATGATACGAATAAGAAAGAGGAGTATGTCATATATAAACCACACTTAACCAATCCGAAATATTTCACCGTGGAAAAAGTGGAGAAAGGCACCTTCCGCGTCACGGGAAAACGCGTTGAGCAAATCATGAACATGACGGATTTCAACAATGTCGAAGCGCGAAACAGAGCCTATGATGTGCTCTTCAAGATGCACATTAATCGTGAACTCAAAAAAGCCGGTGCCCAAGAAGGCGACACCATTCTCATTGGAAAAAGGACTATAGAATTTGCACCCTAAGTTTTCGCGAGCCTACTTCATAATAAGTTCTTCTTTTTCTCCACTCTCAACCTCGATAATAGAGCGATCCTCAACGCGCAAAAAACGCTTTGGGGTTTTTTCTCCGAAGTCGAGGATCTTCTCGGCTTTTTCCGTATCAAGGTTGTAGCGAAGCAGCTTCCAGGGATTTGCCGTGCCCGGAATGGTCTGCTGAACTTTTTTGAGCAAAGATTTTTCTTCGTCGAGGTCTTGCGTAACGATAAGCAGTCGATGATCTTCACCAGGATTCCACTGAAGAAATTCCGGCGCTTGCTGCCAAGAAAGGGTTCTCAGATCTGATCGTTCGATCGAGTAAATCCAAAGCTGATCCTGATCATGGACATGAACGGCGAAGAGTACGGTTTTCCCCGAGTCACTCAGAAGCGCCTCAGAAACGTTCACGCTGTCATCGAAGCGTCGGAGCTTTCGTCCGTCCGTGAGATCGACGAGAAAGGTCCTCCCACTATCCACGATCACCGCCTGCTTCCCTTTGACCTCAAGCGTGGGGTTTTTCAAGGTGTCAAAGATCGTCACAACATTCTTTTTTCCAGCTTCATCGTGAACCAAACTAACCTTGCCGGTGCGATCTTTTTCAAAACGAAATGCAAGGACTGGAGCAGGAAGATCTTCCGTACGAGGTTTCAAATAAGGTACCAACTCAAAGTTCAGCGTCTTTCCCACCGTCTGCCAACGAGGAACGGGAATGGAAAAAGTGATGTTATAAAATCCTTTGGACAGCGCCAAAAAAGTGTAGGGGCGTGGCGGCAGATCAACGGTGCAGGATTTCGAAGAGCAATCAAAATTCCTTCCGTCAACCTCAACGGAAAAAGGTTGACTACCTTCGATCTCCACATGGCCAAAATTAATCACAAAAGCCCAGACAAAAACTCCAGCGATGAGAAGGAGGAGAACGGCGAAAACAACTGCTACATTTCTCGGTGAGGGGTAATGGGGTTCAGACAGCATAAGCAGAGAGCTGATAGCTGATAGCTTATAGAAAAACACCTAGAAAAAAAGCTAAATGCTACAGGTCCTGAAGAAATGCCTTGCTTCTACCAGCCCTCTTTGGTAGCGTAAAAAAAACCTTTTAAAAGCTATGAAACTTTTCTTTTGGATTTTGATGAGCAGTATTGGTCTTGTGGTGATCGGAGTTCTCTTTTCATCTTTTCGGACGAACGAGCCTCAATTTCACATAAAGCCCATGCCAAAAGAAGATCTGGAAGTGAGAATGAAAAATGGAAAGCAAATCGTTGATGCAAAAAAAGACGGATATCAATTAACTCTTGATCCGAGTTTGAGGGTATTCACGAGGGAAATTGAATCGGGGAGAGTAATGATTTATAAAGGGGATAGTTGTGAAGTCGATGTTTCAAAGTTCAATAATAGTGAAAATATTACAATCAAAGAATGGTATGAAAAGGATAAAGCTTGGCAAGAATTTACAGAAACCCTAGTAATTAAGGGCTATCATATAGAAAAAATACCTACAGCACAAGTTGAGGCCTATTATAGGATTATGGAGAATGAACCGTTCGGCCTAGAAAAATCAATTCTCATACAAGGTAAAAGCGGTATATATTCTATTTCTGAATCAAATGAAGATCATAAGTGTTTACCGATTGAGGATATTTTGAAGAGCTTCGAATTTAAATATGAAAAATGATCGAAATTCGGAAAATTGCCGGACTTATTTTTCTATTAATTTTTTCTTCAATTTTTCTTCCTTCTCAAGCGAAAGCACTTGACTTGGTTTTTCCATTTCCCAAAGGCAATGTTTATGTCACGAATGGTTATGGAGCTGGTGAAACTCATCAAGGCAAGTATTTCTATTCATTAGATTTTCGTGCTTACAAAAAGGAAGATGGGCCCTGTTCATCGTATGGTGCTCCTATACTCGCTGCAGAAGCTGGACAAGTGACATCTGTTCATCAAATGAATACTGATTCTGATAAATCAGATTATGGCACCTATTTGATCATAAAAAACAGCAATGGTGAAAAATCTTGGTATGCCCACATGATTAAGAATTCTATTATCGTCAAAGGCCCTACAAAAGAAAATACTAAAATCCCTGGAGATTTGGTTCAACAGGGCCAAATTCTCGGACTTTTGGGAGACACGGGAAACACCCATGGAATGACCTGCAAAGCTCTTGATGGTATAAATTCTGGTGCCCATCTGCACTTCGAAATGAGAGATCAGGATGGAAAAGCTTTCAAGCCAGAGCCCATGGTGGGAGAAAACAACTACACCGATATTTCTAAAGCTGGAAATCCCTATATTTCCACTACCGTGATGATCGATCCTGAAAAACGTTGGGGTTTATACAAGTGGATGGTGCCATATCAAATTCCTAGCACTGGTGAAAAAACTGAAAATAGTGACGCATTTTTTTCAAAATTCTGGAATCAATTTTCACAATTCTTTTCTCAAAAGAAAACCTGGACCAACGAAAAAGCTCTTGAATATGTCATGAGTGCTCATGGGCAGTACAATGATGAGTTTTTGGAATGGGTGGGATGGGTGAGGGGAACTGGTTTTGCTGATATGAATAACAACATTCATGAAGGATGGATAAAATATATAAAAAATTCAGACCGAAGTATTTACTATATGATGGCCTATGATCAAAACGAAGCATTTGTGCATGCTTTTGATGCAAATATTGAAGAATTTAATAGAAAAATGAACAACCTTAACATTCGTTTTTTAACGTACAAAAATACTGGAAATGCCGTTCTCGATGATTTTATTATTGTAAAAATATTTGAAGAATTACCCATTACTCGCGCTGCTGCACTCACTGATGAAGAAATGGTAAAAAGATATAAAAAACTCCTAAAACTCCTGCCAGAAGAGCGTCGATACGAACCCATAGACTCGGCAAAACCTGGAATCAGATTCGGTGTTGATTTATATCATCAGGAAGCGCCCGATAAAACCTTGATTGACGCGGCTTCTCAGTCCAGACTTCGCTATATCGATATCAGTTATGAATTTACTAACAGCCAGGAAACTAATTCTCTTTCTCCTGCTCAGCATATGCGATATCTTCTGGATTTTGCGGATTGCCAAATAAGCAATGAAGAAATGAGGAAACTGAAGAGGCTTGCAAATGGAGAAAGCTCTTCTGATTTTATGAAGAAAGTTTGGAATTCCAATATTCCTCCACCTCTGAAATTTTATGTTCAGCAATGGATTGATTTTTATATTTCCGACGCGAAATATTTCCAAAAAGTTCTCGCGGAAAACCATTATGACTGTAAGAACTTAAAAGAAATGCTTTCTGAATTATTAAAGGAAGAATATCAGAAAATCCCACTTGATGAATTGCAAAAAAATAATTGATAGCCTTTTTCATCAAGTTCTCTAAGCCTTGCCTTCTTGTCCTTCCGTCCCGACCAATTCAGCAGCGAAATCATGAAGCACCTTGGATCTATCCTCCTGGAAGAAGGCACGAGCCAGGGCCATGGACTCATCACCATCACGGATGTGGTCGTCACGCCGGGCCTTGAATTTGCCCGTGTCTACGTGAGTACCCTGAAGAGCAATCCCGAAATCGCTCAGGAGCTCAACAACAAGGCAAAAAAATTCACCTTCCTCCTCAGTAAAAAAATTTCCATGCGCAAAATGCCGGAGATCAAGTTTATTTATGATGACAGCGCAGAAAAATATGAGAGAATCGATCTGCTCAATCAACCCTAAGCCATTATGGCCAAGCTCAAGAAAGTTCTTCTTCTCGGTTCCGGAGCTCTCAAAATTGGTGAAGCAGGCGAATTCGACTATTCCGGCTCCCAGGCCATCAAAGCCCTGAAAGAAGAGGGTCTTGAGGTGGTGGTGATCAACCCCAATATCGCGACGAATCAGACCAGCAAAGGCCTCGCGGACAAAGTGTATTTCCTTCCGATTACAACACATTTTGTCGAACAGGTGATGATGAAGGAAAAGCCGCAAGGTATCCTGCTTTCTTTTGGCGGACAGACGGCGCTGAACTGCGGCCTGGAGCTTCGCAAAAAGGGCATTTTGAAAAAACTCAAGGTGGAGGTGCTTGGAACATCGACAAAATCCATTGAGCTGACCGAAGACCGCGAAAAATTCGCTGATTTTTTGAGAAAACGTGAACTCAAGACGCCCCGATCCATGGGCTGCAAAACAACCGAAAGTGCCATCACTGCCGCGGAGCAGCTCGGCTATCCCGTCATCTGCCGAGCCGCGTTTGCCCTGGGAGGAGCTGGCAGCGGCTTTGCGGAGAATGAAAAGGAACTCCGAGCCCTGCTGGAAGCTGCTTTTTCGGTCAGCCCTCAAGTGCTCGTGGAAGAGGACTTGCGCGGATGGAAGGAGATCGAATACGAGGTGGTGCGAGATTGCGCGGATAACTGCATCACGGTGTGCAACATGGAAAATTTCGATCCGCTCGGCATCCACACCGGGGAATCCATCGTGGTCGCACCTTCACAAACGCTCAGCAATCACGAATTTCAAATGCTCCGAAATATCAGCATCAGCACCATTCGCGCGCTTGAGATCGTGGGGGAATGCAATATCCAATTTGCGCTGCACCCCAGCAGCCTCGAATACCGCATCATCGAGGTTAATGCTCGGCTTTCACGCTCCTCCGCACTCGCCTCGAAAGCCACGGGCTATCCCTTGGCCTTCATCGCGGCCAAACTTTCGCTCGGACGCACCCTGCCGGAGCTGAAGAACAGCATGACGAAAGAAACCTCGGCGTTTTTTGAGCCCGCGCTCGACTACATCACCGTGAAGATGCCCCGCTGGGATCTGGGAAAATTTCGCAAAGTCTCCCAGGAAATCTCCACCGAAATGAAGTCCGTTGGAGAGATCATGGCCATCGGACGCTCTTTTGAAGAAGCCTTTCAAAAAGGCATCCGTATGCTCAATATCGGTGCTGAAGGCTTCTCGACCTACCGTTTTCCCGTGACCAACATCCAAAAATCCCTGGAAGTCCCAACCCCTCAGCGTATCTTCGCCATTGCTGCTGCACTCAGCGAGGGTTGGACGGTGGCGGAGATCAATGAACTGACCGGCATCGACCGTTGGTTTCTCTACAAGCTCGAAAACATAGAACTCCTGCGTCAAGAAATGCTGACAAACAAAGAGGTCCTCAAAGCAAGCATTGAAGGCGAGACCGATCACGCAGCCACCGCCATGCTCACGGCGAAAAAGCATGGCTATAGCGACGAGCAGATTGCCAGAATTCTTTCGCTCAGCGACGATGTCATCACCCACTATCGCCTGAAAAAAGGCATCAAGCCCTGGGTGAAGCAAATCGATACGCTGGCGGCGGAATTCCCAGCCCAGACGAACTATCTCTACCTCACCTATCACGGGATGGAGCACGACGTAACCCCACGTGACAAGAAAAAAATGATCGTGCTCGGGAGCGGCCCCTACTGCATCGGTTCCTCCGTGGAATTCGACTGGTGCAATATCAATGTGATCAATACCTTGAAAAAGGAAGGCTATGAAACCATCGTCATCAACTGTAATCCGGAGACGGTGTCGACCGACTACGACATGTCGGACCGCCTCTACTTCGAAGAGCTGACCTTGGAACGAATTTTGGATATTTACCACACTGAAAAGCCAGAAGGTGTGGTCATCTCCACCGGTGGACAGATTCCGAACAATCTCGCGCTCAGACTCGAGAAAAACAAGGTAAAGATCATCGGCACTTCGGTAACCAGCATTGACCAGTGCGAAGATCGGCACAAATTCTCCGCGCTCTGCGACAAGCTGAAAATCGATCAGCCCCGCTGGACCCAGGCGAACAATCTTTCAGAAGCCGTGACCTTCTGCGACGAGGTTGGCTACCCGGTCCTCGTGCGCCCAAGCTACGTGCTCTCCGGCGCTGCCATGCGTGTCGCCTATCATCGACAAAATCTGGAAGAATTTTTGAAAAAAGCCACGGAAGTTTCTCGCGAGTCTCCGGTCGTGGTGTCGAAATTTGAAAAAAATGCCAAGGAAATTGAGATCGATGCCGTCGCCCATCAAGGTCAGATCCTCATCTACGCCGTCGGTGAACACATCGAAAATGCCGGTGTCCATTCCGGCGACGCCACGATCGTGATGCCGCCGCAGCGCGTCTACTTCGAAACGATTCGCCGGATCAAGAAGATCACGAAGGCCATTGCCAAAGAACTGATGATTTCCGGCCCCTTCAACATTCAATTTCTGGCCAAAAACAATCAGGTCAAGGTGATCGAGTGCAATCTGCGCGCCAGCCGATCCTTTCCCTTCGCATCCAAGGTCACGGGCTACAACTTCATTGAATTCGCGACCTACGCCATGCTCAATTCGCCAAAACTGGAAGAATTGAAAAAACTTCACATCAAGACGCTTGAGTTGGATCATATCGGTATCAAAGCCGCGCAATTTTCGTTCAGTCGACTCAAGGGTGCTGACCCCACCCTCGGGGTTGAAATGAGCTCCACCGGAGAGGTCGCCACCTTCGGTGATGAAATCCATGAGACCTTGCTGAAGTCGCTCCTTGCCGTCGGTTTTACACTGCCGAGAAAAAATATCCTTGTCTCGATCGGTGAAGAAAAGGATAAGATCGACCTTCTGGAAAGCATGAAGAAACTTATTGTCCTTGGCTATCGCCTCTTCGCCACCGAAGGGACGCATGCCATGCTGGGCAAGCATGGTGTTCCATCAAAGCTGCTTCACAAGATTCAAAGCGGTATGACGCCCAATATCAATGATGCGATTCGGCAGAAGAAGGTCGATCTCGTGATCAATATCCCCACGAGCTACAGCCCAGAAGAAGTCACGGATGGCTACCTCATCCGCCGCCGCGCCACCGACAACAACATTCCGCTGATTACGAATAAGCAGATTGCCGAGCTTATTATCGAATCCCTCGCCCTCTGCAAGCTCAAGGATTTGGAGGTGAAAAGTTGGGAAGAGTATGTCAAATAACATGCATGTGCTTCTTTTTAGCGACGGCGGTTCCCGTGGCAATCCTGGCCCATCCGGCTGCGGTGCCGTGGTCTGTGACGAAAACGGAGTCGTTTTAAAAAAGCTGAAAAAATATCTCGGTGTTACAACGAACAATCAGGCCGAGTACCAAGCCTTGATTCTTGCCCTGAAAGCGGCAAAAAAGCTCAAACCAGAGAAGATCACCTGCTACATGGATTCAAAACTTGTGGTGGAACAAGTCTTGGGACGATGGAAGGTTAAGAAAATCGAGCTCAAGCCTCATGTCGAATGGATCAAAATGTTTGTCCTGAAACATCCGAACACCAGATTTCTTCACATTCCACGTGAAAAAAACACTCTTGCCGATGAGCTCGCCAATGAGGCGATGGATGGAGTACGCTTCGTTCGAAAATAAAATTGCGGATGAATTCCCTCCTTCAAAAATCCTGGATCATCAAAACCCCGTACGAACTTATTCCAGTGATGGATCGGGTTACAAGACACCGGAGTCTTGATCTCGAGAACGAGCTCACGGAGCTGCACTCGCCTTGGACGATGAAGGGCATGAAAAAGGCTATCGAGAGAATTGCGCAGGGCATCAAGGACGAGGAGCGAATAATGATCTTCGGCGATTATGATGTCGATGGCGTGTGTGGCGCGAGCATCTTGTATTTGGGGATGAAAGAACTCGGGGCCAATGTCTCGGTTCGGCTACCACATCGGGAAAGAGATGGGTATGGGCTGAACATGAAGGTGATCGAAGAATGCCTCGAGCTTGGCGTGAAAATTCTGATTACCGTGGACTGCGGAATTTCCAATGTGAAGCAAGTGGCGTATGGCATGTCGAAGGGTATCGACGTGATCGTGACGGATCATCACTCGATTCCAAACGTACTTCCCAAAGCCTTCGCCGTTCTGAATCCGAAGCAGAAGGATTGCGAATATCCGGAGAAAGAGATTGTGGGCTCGGTCGTCGCGTTCAAGCTCCTCAGTGCGCTATCTGCGCATCACCAGCAACCAACAACCAGCAACCAACTTTACCAGTTTCTTGATCTCGCCGCCCTCGCCACCGTCGCCGATTGCGCTCCTCTTCGAGGCGAAAACAGACTGATCGTGAAGCTTGGCCTTGAGCAGATGCGAGAAACAAAACATCGAGGTCTTCGAAAACTCCTCGACAGTTATCCAGACACCAGCAACCAGAAACCAATAACAAGTTACCATCTTGGCTTCAAAATAGCCCCCTGCATCAATGCCGCCGGAAGGCTCGAAGATCCCATGATGGCCTTTTCAATGATGCTCGGTGATGAGGCGATGGCCTTGGAACTGCGAGAGCTGAATGAAGAACGTCAGGGTATCGTGAAATCAGCCCTGGAGGAAGCGCTCAAAATCGTTGAACAGAAGCACAGCAAAGACCCGGTGATTGTCATCTGGCATCAGCAGTGGCAGCCTGGGATCATCGGACTCCTCGCCGGGAAGCTGTGTGAACACTACGGTCGCCCAGCCATCTGCCTGACCCTGCACGGTGACAAATACGTCGGATCTTGTCGTTCGATTCCTGAGATCAATATTGTCGATGAACTCCGACAATGTGAAGATCTTTTCATCGGCTATGGAGGACATGCTCAAGCAGCAGGCCTCAGCATCCTCGAAAAAAACCTGGAACCCTTTCGAAACCGGTTGCATCGAAGTATTGGTGAACGTTTGAAGGACCGTCCTCTTGAGCCTGCCCTCTTCATTGACACGGAAATTATGCCTGAGGAGATTTCACTGGCAACCAGCCGCCAGCTGACCAGTCTCGAGCCCTTTGGCATGGGCAATCACAAACCAAAGTTTCTTTTGAAAGCTGTGACGGTGCTCGAGACGCGAATTGTAGGCAAAGACCTCACCCACCTTCAGCTCTCACTCGCCACGTCTGAAGGAGAGGTGATGAAGGGCATTGCCTTCCAGATGGCCGAGCACCAATCCATGTTAGAATCATGGAAAATCATCGATCTCGTCTGTCAGTTGAATAAAAATGAGTGGAATGGAAAGGTTTCGATTGACCTGCAGCTGGTGGATGCGAGACAATCTGGAGAGTCACCTTGATCAATGCATATCCTCACTGCCGACCAATTCAGCCGCCAAGAACTGCTGGATCTCTTTCGTATGGCAAAAAAATTGCAGGTCGCCAAAAAACTTCCACAGCTCATGAACGGGAAAATATTGGCCACGGTTTTTTTCGAACCATCCACCCGCACCCGCCTCAGCTTTGAATGCGCCATGCTCCGCCTCGGCGGAAAAGTCATCTCCGTTCCCAGCGCCGATTGTTCTTCCGTGAAGAAAGGAGAAACCATGGAGGACTCGGGAAGAATCGTCAGCATCAACTCCGATATCATTGCCATTCGGACTCCGGAGAAGGGTCAGGTTGCAAAGTTCGCAACCCATTCAAAAGTACCCGTGATCAATGCCGGAGACGGCACAGGCGAACATCCGACCCAAAGTCTGCTCGATTTGTATACGATCTGGAAGGAACGCGGCAGCATCGACGGCATTACGATGGGTTTGATGGGCGATTGCAAAAATAGCCGTGTGCTGCGAGGGCTTGCGAAAATGGCTTCAGAATTTGATGTTCGATTCATCTTCATCGCGCCAAAGGAAGTTGCGGTTGGTGACGATATCAAGCAGTATTTAAAAAATAAAAAACGAATCTTCTCCGAGGTGAGCCACCTTCAGCAGTGCATCAACACGCTCGATGTGCTCGACGTTAACCGTATTCGACATGAATATTTTGAAGATAAAGAGCGCGCCATGGAAATCGGGAAGCAGTTCATCTTGAACAAAAAAATGGTTCAAAAAGGCAAGAAGAATTTGATTGTCCTCGATCCCCTCCCTCGCATCAATACTGTCCAGGAGGACGTCGACGATCTGCCCCAAGCGAAATATTTTGAAGCCGTCGAAAATGGCCTTTACATTCGTATGGCGCTGATGAAGTGGCTTCTTTAAAGTTTGAGAAGTCATATATGGAACCTCTCAAAATCGTTCCAGTGCAAGGAGTCTAGGCATTTTGCGACGAGCTGTACGAAAAGTACTGCGAGGAGAAAAATGGCGTAACGACGAAGCAATGGACGATTTTCAGAGGGTTCCTTCATCGCCCTCGAAGCTGAAGATCACCGCATTATCCTCGTCCTCGTTCTCCAGGATGAAGTCGATTTCGTCGCGTCCCGGGAAGGTTGCGTCAAAAGGCATGACCCAATCGCTTTCGACGTCAGCCACTTTCCTTCGCTTTGGAAGCGCGGTGGGACGAACATGCGTCTTCCTTGTCTTCGCGACCGAAGATATTTTTGCTTTTGAATGAATGGATTTTTTTTGTTTTTTCTTCATAAGGAGAGCGAAATGCCTTCTGAGGGAAGAATGTAAATACACTCGAAGCTATCGTATTATTATAACAAAATTTCACTCGAAAAACAACGCTAAACAACTCCCGAAATCTCAAGGAAAGGTAAGCTAGGAGTATGAATTTCTCTTGGGCCTATCTATCGATTTTTTTGATCCCCTTGGCCGTAAGTCCCCTTGGAGCGGATCTTTTCGAAGTGCCAAAACATGGCTTCCTCCTGGCGTTTTTGGGCATCACGATCCTCGGGCTCATGGTCCAAATCTGGAAAAAGAAAAAGCTGGAGTTCTGGACACACCCTCTCGTCACCATGGGAATAATTCTCTGGCTCGTTTCACTTTCCCTTTCGAGTTTTTTTGGCATTGCTCCACTTGAAAGCTTCTGGGGAGGCGAGCGCCTGCAGGGACTCTTTTCTACGGTGCTCTACGTGCTGCACTTCGTCATCTGCCTACAACTCTTCCGCCATGAACGCGCTCAGCAACTCTTTTTCAGGATCCTTCTCGGGGTTGGCGTTCTCCTTTCTCTTCACGCCATCCTTCAATATTTCCACCTCGATCCCCTCACCCTCGGCGATATCAATGAAGCAAGTGGACGAGGCTACGCCACCCTCGGACAGCCGAATCTGCTCGGACAATTTTTGATATTCCCGATAATCGTTGCGTTTCTTGACCCCCCAGCCCCCTTGAATGGGGGAGTTCTATCCCCCCTTGTAAGGGGGTTAGGGGGTCTCGTTGTACTGCTGCTTTCATCAGCTCTCCTGACAACCTTAAATCGTGCTTCAATTTTAGGAATTTTTATAAGCCTCGGTATCTTCCTGCTAAGCCGCCTTTCATGGACCACCTGGAAAAAAATCCTTCTTGCAGCAGTCGCTATAACAACGCTTGGTGGCATGCTCATCATCTCCGGCGGTACTCGTTCGCTCAGCACTCGCTCAACGCTGATTCGAGACAGTCTTCCCCTGGTGATGAAGCATCCCTTGCTCGGCAGCGGTCCGGAGACTTTTTACCAGACCTACCAAACCGTTGGCACGAAGGATCTCTACCTGACCGAACGCCTCTTCGACATTCCGGATCGCGTGCACAACGAAGCACTCCAAGTTCTCCTCGACCAAGGATTTGTAGGTCTCTTTCTGTATGCAAGCGCTTTCGCTCTCCTCCTCTGGCTGTATTTGAAAAAAAAGGAAAAAAGTCCAGCTTTGAGAATTGCCTTCCATTCCCTCTTGGCCTCCGTGATAGCGGTCCAATTCGGATTTTCCATGACGGCCCAAGTGATCACTCTCCTGGCCATGCTGGCCATTCTGGTGAATGAATGTCTCTTTTTAAAAAAATTCAGCATTCCTATCAAGAATATTGCCATAAAATGGCTTTTACTTGCGCTTGGACTCTTTCTCTTCCTGGGCCTTGAATATCGAGCCTACGCCATCGTCAGCGCGGATATCGAATTTGAACAGGGTGTGGAATCATACTTTTCAAGCCCCGAAAAAAGCCTGCGAAGTTTCGAAGAAGCCATCGACCAAAATCCTTTTTACCGCAATTACCTGTACCACGCGATTTCCTTCTTGAGCTCGGGCAGGCCACTGAATACAAAGGCTCAGCAGGGACTCGCAAGATTTGTCGAGCAGCTTGGACAGCTGACGCGAGACAGCTTCCACACCGATCTTGCTGCAGCGACCATCGCCCAAGCGGCCAAGCGGCCCGATCTGGCCGAGCAGTACCTGAAAAATGCCGGTGAAAAAGCCCCGAATTGGCCTTATGTCTGGCTGCTGTGGGGGGATTTTGAATTTCAGCAGCAGCACTATCGTGAAGCCATCGAAAAATACGAGCGACTCCTTTCTTTGGCGCCACCCACCTGGACTTGGGAATGCGAGAAGGAAAAGCATTCTTTTGAAGACCAAGAAAAACTCCGGATTTTCAAAAAAGGCCATGCGCTTTTTTACGAAGCCCTCGGCCACCTGGAAGAGAGCTATCAGAAGGTCGGCAAGGAAGACCTAAGAGAACAGCTCAGCAAGTTGCACCGTTGCCCTTGATAAGCGTTACATACACAAGGTAATCAGGAGCGCCTAATAATACAAAAAATGAACTATCCCGTCTCTGATAATTTTTAGCTCATCTCCAGAGACATTTCCTATTTTATTTATAAACCTTTCCTCATCTACCATTTTTATCTGATGGGTAAGAATCTGGGAGTTTTTTTTAAGCCCATTAAAATTATTTGGAGAAAGAACAGGATGAAAATCAAAATCCCGAATAGTCGTCGTAAGCGGGCAAACCATGCAAAGATGAGAAAATGTATTCAAACTTTTCCCCGAAACAACAACACAAGGCCGAATACCATTTTGTTCTCTCCCCCTCGTAGGATTCAGGTTCACGATATAAATGTCACCTTCCTTTTTCATGGCGATCAATCATGGCTAAAGTATCTTCAAACCCCATTTCTGCCAATTCATGCATTTCGGCATCTGCTTGGATTTTTTTACAGGTCTCCTGAAGCTTTTGGTCTCTCTGCGCCTCTTTGAGCTTTTCAAGCGCTATCTCCATCACCTGACTTTTACTCTGCCGCTCCTTTTTTGCCCTTTCTTGAAGCCATTTGAGAAGGTCAATTCGAATGGTGAATGAAGCAGCCTTTTTTGTTGAGCTCATAAATATGATTATTTATCATATAAATGATATGATATCATGAAGTATTTTTCCAGAGGGTTCATCAAAAAATGGTTGAATTTTATGTAAAGATATGTCATAATAACACGATGCGGAAATGCTCGAAAGGCATAGCCCCGCATCAAAATGGGAGAAAACCATGAGGAGCTTCGTGTCGTCGATGTTCGCCGTGGCGATCGTCGGCCACCTCTTGCTCGGCTGCAACACGGCCGACGAGAAGAACCGGTCGTTCTCGAACACCAGGCCCATCGAGATCTCCTCGGTGAGCTCGTCGACGCAGTCGACCGGCGACAACCAGGCGCGCTTCGATCAGTCGCAGTTCGACAAGGCGACCTTCGGGGGGCAGGCCAACCTCATCGAGGTCGTGGCCGACGCCCCGATCAACGAGAACGTCTGGAAGTCGGAGGGCCAGGTGGTGATGAAGTTCACGATCAAGAACTTCGGCGGGCGCGAGCTCCCGATCACCAGCATGATCTTCGAGAAAAAGTCGAATCCTGCCTACGTGTATTACAACAGTGGCAGCGCAGTCTTGATCCGGGATGGGAAGGAAGTCGGTCGGACCGACAATCTCACCTCCGTGGGAGGGCCCGGAAACTTCTGGACCCTCAACCCGGACACGATCAGGCCTGGCGAGAAGGCCAACTACACGCTGGTGGTCGACACGTCGAAGATGGATTGGGAGGGCGACTTGGCCTCCATCCAGTGGAAGCTGTCCATGGTCAACTTCCTGCCCCCTGACAAGGGGGAGGCGATGAGCAACGTCCTGATCTACCACAAGTAGGTCAATCGGGCCCATCGCACGCACGCACGCCGCGCTTAGCGCGGCGGGCTCACCTTCTTCCAAAAAATTAGTCTCTCGATTCAATTCGATAGACTTTTGCCGTACCGTCATGTTTTAGGATAACAATCCTCGAAAGTCCCTTTCCGCCTTTGATGGAAATCGGAACTTCTATTTTTGAAAAACTTCCATCGTTATCATAACTCACCATGGCGGCTTGAATCGTTTCATGGTCCCGAAGCCTGATAGCTTTTGCGATCATCATCATGTATTTGGTTTGTTTTTCCTCGGATTCCTCTTGATTCCTAGCCTGGAGAGCAAAACGCAGTATTTCAAAAATTTGCTTGATCTCATGGGGGTCCACATCGAGAGGCCGAGGATCGCGATCAAATGATGTTCCTGCCGCAAAGCTTGTGATTGCAACGGCGCTCAAAAGAAGCACGCCGCCAATTCTATTTCGCAAACTTTGAAAAAGTCGCTGCACAAAAGCAGGAGGGAATTCGAACGAGAACGTCATTTTTTCTTCTCCTTCAGAATGTTCTCCGGATGAATGATGAGGTCTATCAGCCATAAAAAATGAACCTTAAAGCAACAAAGGCGATGACAATAAGCCAATAATACGCAAAAAGCAAGAAAAGGGATGGAAATAAGCCATCTGCATCAAGGCTTATTTCTTCGTATTCTCCTTCTTGCACGCAATGACATCGATCCAATCGAGATCCGTACTTCCATTCTGGATCGTGTCGGTGAGCACATGCTGGGCCTGGTAGCGCGCAACTGCCTGGCATTTGGTCACTCTCATGGCCTTCGAGGCGCAGTAGGCGGTGTCGGCGCCATCAACTTTACCTTTTTCAATCATCGCCGAAAGCGTTCCCAAGGCCTTGTACTTTCGAATCGCAGCGCATTGGCGAACCGTTGGAAGCTGTTTCCAAAAATCAGCGTATTGCTTGGAGCAGGTGTCAACAAGGGCAGCCACTTCCTCCGGCTTTTTCCCTTGGAAATGTTTCTTGGAAGAGCGGAATTGAAAGCTTCCGGTGAAATAACGATACTTCACAATTGAACACTCTTCCAAAGTGGGCACATCGGCAGCGTTGTGAACGAAATATTTTTGTTGCTTTTTGGCACCAAATCCAAGGCCAATGAGAATCACCAAGGCCGCGACCACGAAGAATGGAGAAATGCGAAACGAAAATTTATTTATTTTTTTCATAGCGACATATTCCAAAATCTGACCATTTCATTTTTGCTCGTTTGACCATAGGCGTAAGAATATTGCTGGATTCATAGCGAAGATAGGTCTTGCACTGCTTGGACGTTGGCTTGCTGTTCCAAAAATTCGAAAATGTTTGTTGACAAGCACTATTTTTAGCCTGGTTCAGAGGCTGTTCTCCATTGCTCAGTTTGAAGAAGTATTCAAATTTCGCATTTTCACAATCAGCCTGAGTAACCGTGGAAGTTGAAGTGGAGGCTGGATTCGCCGAAGACTTCTTCGCGGCGAGCGATCGATTGAAACCAACGGCGGTCAGAAGACTGATCGTAATGAGAAACACCGCCACCACCACGGCCAGGAGGAGGCGAAAATCTTCTTGAACAAGATTTCTTTTTCGACGTTTGATTTTTGTTTTTTTCATAGAATGAATAAAGTATTCATTCCATAGTACTCCATTTTGGAAGAAATTTCAAGGGGTCGACATGGTTTCCATCGCGGAGCAGCTCGAAGTGAAGGTGTGGTCCCGTGGTGAGACGGCCGGACCCATGCGCTCCGATAGCGCCTCCGCTGAGGGCAATGACCTGTCCCTGCTCGACATCCTGGCCTTCCTCAACCTTGCTTTCGTAGACGTGTCCGTAGACCGTGGAGGCAGCGTCCTTGTGCATGATCTGAATATAGCTGTAGCCCGTCTCTCCCCCATCGACAACCTTGATCACCTTGCCCGAAAGCGCCGCCTTCACGAGCGAAAGCTGGTCGATCGGGATATCGATGCCTTCGTGAGGGATGCCAAAGCGCTCGAGATAGGCGCCGTCATGAAACGTGGTAGAAATCCCCAGGAGCGGTGCGACAGGCCAAACGATGGATTGTGTGGGAAAATTGACATAGTCTGCCCGTGACTGCTCGCCGGCAAGCAGGGAAATTCTCTTGTGGATCAGCTCTTGCTGAGCACGAGCTTCATTCAGGGCTTTTTGGAAAAAGCCTTGTTCGTGCTCCTGTTGCTTCTTCAGCTCAGCCGCGGTCAGAGCCTGCTGGGCAAGGACGTTTTTTGACTGAGTGAGCTCTTCGGCGTAGGCCGCAAGCTGAACCTCGAAGCGAGAGACTTCCGCCTGAAGAAAAGCCAGATGCCGATCTTCACGCGAAGCTTCTTTCATGCTCAGCAGGAGCTGATCTTTGACGCGGGTGATGAGAAAATCTTGAAAAAGTTCATCCGAAGGTGACGTGGAAAGCGACAACAACTTGAGGATATCGACCGAACCGTCTGACCTGACGAACTGGAGATGAAAGGGTACAAAAAACGAAAGCAATTTCTCAAGCTTCTTGCCAAGGCTCTTCATGCTGAGCGTGACGAATTTTTCTTGAAGTTGAAATTGTTCCTCCAGATCCTTCATCGAGGCCATTTTTTTGGCGACCAAGGCATTGATATCTTCTATTCTCTTTTTCTGCTGAGCGATTTTCTGAAGCTGGAGGTCGCTCGAGGCAATGTCCTGCGACAGTGGCAGAAGCACAGCCTGCAGCCCCTCGGTCTCCGCCTGGCTCATCTGAAAAAGGTGCTCATAGCCACTTCGCTGCTCCTCGGAAGAAAGTTTTCCAGCGGGAACATCATCAGGATGGGCGAAAACAATCGGAATTGTACAAAAAAAACAAATAAAGATAGTCGTGAAGGATTTTTGTAAACCTGATGAATTGTTTTGAATTTGGAACATTTGAATTTGTTTAGAATTTAGTGCTTCGTCCGCCTGAGGCGGATTCGAATTTATGCCGCTGTGTTCTAATGGTGTCAGAGGGCGGAGTTGAACCGCCGACCTTGGGGTTATGAATCCCACGCTCTAACCAACTGAGCTACTCTGACGTCGTTCGAATAAAAGCTGAGACGGAAAGATTATAATTGAGCTTGCCGAGGTGACAAAATGATTTTGCTTCACCTTCCGATCCTCTCAAACTTCGACTTCTCTTCCCCAAAGAAAAATTTCCACCAGAGCGCCGGAAGATCTTCCTGGATCTCGTAGCCACCTTCACCGGGATGAAAAGTTTTCTTCTCGGTCACGATGACGACTTTTTCACCGGACTCTTTTTTATTGAGCTTACGCTTGGCTTCTTTGCGAAAAAAATAGTCGGTTTTATTGTATTCATATTGCTGCGCAAGCTGGAGATTCATGGCTTTGAGACGATCATTTTCCTCGACGAACATTTGCTTCTTTGTCTCGATCTGGTAGCGCTTGTAGGCAAAGCTCGTGTACTGAATAAGAAGAGCTAGAAACAAAACACAGAGTACGATCAGGAGAAGCTCCAGATGAAAATTCTTACCGAAAAATGAGGAGTCGTCTTTCATGTCCATGCTACAATACAGAAGAGGTCCTCTTGTCGCCACTCCTATGAAAAAAATCCTTGGTATCGGTGTCGCGCTCATCCTGGTCATCAATGTCGTGCGACTGATTCCGGTCGCCCAAGGGCCAGGGTTTGAAGCTTCGCTTTTGAAAGAGCCGGAGAAGACAGTGCCAAAGACCATCACAACTCCAATTTCCACAGCCCAGACACAAACGGTTTTTGCCCTGCTCGAGACCGTGATGGAGAAGGATCGCGACTTTGCCAAAGCTCATGCCATCGTCGAGAATATCCAGCCCCAGAAAAATAATCAGCAACTTCTGGATCTCTACCGTGCCAAGATTCTCTCGCGCACGCTCGCCTTCGACAAGGCGCTGGAGATTCTGAAAGGCATTCCCGAAGAAACAACAACCCTGCTGAAAGCCGCAACCCTGATCGCCATGGGAGATCGGACGAGTGCCGAGAGTCTCCTGCGAGATGCTTCCGCGAATCATCCCGACAGTTCGGTGCGAGAAAAGGCGCAAGCACTTCTTTCCGTCTACGCTTCCTTCGACCGTCATCTCGATGAAGACGAGAGCTATCTGTGGGTTCTTTTTGCACAGAAGCTCGGTGATCTGGGAGAGTATGAAATTTCGCACTACCTTGCCCAGAAGGCCGTAAAAAAAAACCCGGGCTATCGGGACGCCTGGACGATCAAAGGCTACGACGAGCTGGTGATGAAGAAGCCTCAGGACGCTGAGTTCTCTCTGCTCTCGGCCTACCAACTCGACACCTCCAACGCCAACATTCAATACCTCCTCGGCCTCACCACCAGCGAGCTGGGCAAGCCCGAGCTCAGTTCTCGATACCTGCTCTACGCGAAGAATGCTCAAACACCCTATCTCTCCGTGATCCTCGAGAAGCTCGCAGAAAACAGCGAGAAGCAAAAAGACCTTGCTCTGGCTGCCTACTATTACAACACACTCCTGTCCGAGACAGCCGACAAACGCCCGATCCTCGAGAAGCTCATCGTGCTCTTTGCGGACTCTCTGAATCAGCCAGAAAAAGCCCAACCCTATGCCGAGCAGCTCGCGAAAGAATTTCCCGATGAAAAGAGTAACGCTCTTCTGAAATGGGTCGAAGAATTTAATAATGTGGCAAAGTAATTGTCTATCCTTCCATTCCTATGAAGCTCATTATTGGTCTCGGCAATCCCGGCAAGGAATATGAAAAGACGCGGCACAATGTTGGATTCCGCGTTGCTGACGAACTTGCTGGACAACTCGACGAAACCTGGAGTTTCTCTGAAAAATTTAAAGCCTACCTCCTCCCTCCTACTTCCTACATCCTCGCCAAGCCACAAACCTTCATGAACCTTTCCGGTCAATCAGTTTCCAGCCTTATTCGATTTTACAAACTCAATGCAGCGACCGATTTGCTCGTCATCTCCGATGACAAAGACATGCAGTTCGGCAAACTTCGCCTGCGAGACGAAGGCAGCTCCGGCGGCCA
>OBEQ010176763.1_pt1 | contig 30031 bp, 25 predicted proteins | sample 1670901 | NCBI WGS metagenome assembly OBEQ01 (sample SAMEA104232315, study PRJEB22302) | groundwater metagenome | biome: forest; feature: aquifer; material: groundwater | place: USA | collected 2011-08-07 | depth 5.4 m
CGCACGATTGCGTGGCTTGGAAATTACAGACGTCTTGTTACCCGATGGGAGCATAACGATAAAATGTATCAAGCTTTCCTCCATATCGCTTGCGCTTTAATCACTTGCAACAACTTATGAAACCGCTTCTAGTCAGATTTTTTATTTGATACTGTGTCTAAAAGATAAGGAAAGTCAGTTAATGTCCGTTGATAAGTAAATGGGTTGATTTTTTTTAACTGGTCCAAGCTTTCTTGTGATTTAACTTTTTGACCAACTTTCCAGTAAGAAACCGTCATCATACGATAGATTTCTTCATTTTTAGGCATAATAGTTTTTGCCATTTCTAGATAGTTTAGAGCTTCTTTGTAGTCGGGGTCCTTGCTCCAGGCCGTTCCGTTGAATAGATAAAAGGCTGTGAGTAAGTATTCTCGTGCAATATTAGTTTCGTTAAGCTCCCCCGACAACTCTTCAAACCAGCTAGTCCATTCTGGATTCTGTTTATTGCATGACAATAAGCCATTCCTGCATAGTTCTTGCATAAGGACTGATGCAATTACTTTGTGCCCTAAAGTATTAGGATGGCAATGATCAAGGAAAAGATTTTTTCCGACAATCCCATTGGGCGAGATTTGTTCCAACGCCTTTTGGGAATTGATCAATGGGATTTGATTCCGTTTGGCGATGCGGTTAAGAGCCTCGTTTTTGTAAGTATCGCCGCCAGGAGATTGTATCTGTAAATCCTTCCCCCGAATATACATTTCCTTTGCTTTATCGTAACTACCAAGGCCTGCATAGGATCGGCCCAGCTGATGGTAGAGAAGAGGATAGGTGTTATCGATTTTCTCAGCCTGCAAAAAGTAAGATAGCGCCTGACTATAATGCTTTTTTTCTAAGTATTTAAGGCCATTGTCGTTTAATTGGCCCCAATTTTTTTCATCCGTTTTATTTTTAAATAAAATCTTCCTCTTGAATTCATATCCCTTTCTCGGGTAGTCGCCAATTTCTGGATCAGTTTCATGAACAATAGGGAGTCCTAATATATAAACTTGGATACTCTTTTTCTTAAGAAATTTGACCAAGCCCTCAAGATTTTGCTCATAGTCTTTAATGGCAACCAATTTTCGTTTTTCTCCAAGGATTGGATCTTCAAGATACCTTCTCTTTTTTCTAAGATAAAGGTCCGTCCAATGCCATACGTCGTCCTGATTATTATTTTCCATATAAGTGTTTCCTTGGGTGCGTTTATTGAAGGAATGCATTAACTTAGTTACGTTTCTCTTCAGCCACTTATAAAAATAAGAATGCCAGGTTAGTTCAAAATCGACTAATGCGAATGGGACATCTCTCATGACATTACTGAAATCGCGTGTGTCGTTATTGCCCGCATAGAGAATAACTACATCCGGTTTGTAAGGTATGAGGAACCGTCCTTCTTCCTTTTGGTAAAAAGAATGTCTTCCTGGAATACCTGTATTAATGACTTTCCAGTTTAAATGCCCAGCTGAATTTAAAAGTTTTGAAAGAAACCCAGAAAGCGAAGAATCCATTGTGTAAGGTATACCACGTGCAGCACTTTCTCCAATGATGAAAATTCTTTTTTCCTGGGCGGCTTTATTGTTTGATTTAACGCCTTGTTGCTCAATAAGATCTTCATATTCGTTCAAGCGATGCTTTGGTTTAATGTGCAAGTACAGACGGGTCACGGCTTCTGAACACAAGAGAAAGAAAGCTAGAGATAGGAAGCTTATACCAAGATTTAAACAAATCTTTTTCACGGGTAAGGATTATAGCTTTGAGTGTTTTAGAGAGTCAATCTCGTTTTTACTGGGCTTTCATTAAATTGTCCTTAGCCCAAGATGATTGGACAGATTCTCCACTCGGGTCGCATGATTTTAGGCGACCTGAATTTGCTCCTGGCTCTGCTCAGTTTTGGTCAGGTCCAGAAACGTTTGATAGGGGGTCCGGCCGTTAGGGCGATATCCCGAATGAGGGCGACGATGATTATACGTCTCAAGAAATTCATTCAGGTCATCCTGCAGCTCTTCAATACCCCGGTACCATTTTTCACGAAACTTCTTGGCAAAGAACTCGTTCTTCAACGTCTGATGAAATCTCTCGGCAAAACCATTCTACTCGCACACTTGAAATGCGATCTCTGCCATCTCATGGCCCAGCGCGGCATCAAACCCGATTACCTCGTCAAAGACCTTCTCACTGCGGCAAAACCCGTCCGAAAACTAGCCCGGTTTTAATTCGTCCGGACAAGAGCCAATCCCAAAAAATAATCCTGATCCCCGATAAGACGCGCGATCAATCTCTCGGAGACAAGCTGCATACTACGGCCCGCGAGCATGTCCGCGGCCTGGTTGTAAGAAGCAAAAAAAGTAAGATAGAGGCTTGAGGCGCCTTGCTCTTCATAAGTTTTAAGGACTTTTCTGTCCTTCCTCAGCTCCAGTCTTCCCCGTATCTCATAGTCCACACGCACCCTGAGCCAGGGATAAAGCAGGAATACGGAAACGATCAGAAGCAGATTTTTTCCCTCATTGGCAAGATAGTGATAGCGGAATTTTTTTTCAAAATCAATATACAATTCAATATCCGTGCCGGATGAATCGGAGGCCGGATAGATGATTCTGTCAAAAAGGCCGGCTCTGTTGAGAAGGGCTACAAAATAAAGCGTCACCGCCACGCTGGATTCCGAATCACTCAGCGCGGCCTGATCGCGGAGATGCCGGAGGCCGGCGTTAAAAGGAATTTTCTGCCTGGCCTTGAGGAAATTCCCGGCGGCGGGACTGCTAAGATCTCTAATCTCAATATGCTGGCATCCGGCCAGAAGGCCTATGAGGAGACAGCCTGAAATTAATTTCCGCAAGATGGGTTCCGATAGACCAATCTCAAGCCACTTGCTTGGGCACCATCCTGACGCGCCACTTGGACTCTCCCTCCAAGCTGACTTCCCCTTGACCCGGCCGTACCCTGCCGTCACCCGCTTGTAAATAACTTCTCCTCATCCAGACTGGATGCTTTAAATAAATCTTTCAGGGCCGCCTCGCTGTTCATTTAAGGATAAGCTGTTGTCCGGTCTAGTTCAACGGCAAACTACCGCGGCAGGGGTTTCCGGCAAAGGCGCTCCCCCGAAAAATCGCTCGCTCCAATGATGCAGCATGAGAAGTCCCCATATTTTGAAGGTGTGATTGTGCCGGGCCTTAAAATGCTCGCGCAGAATCTGTTTGATATAGGACCGCTGCAAAATGCCGTCCAGCACCGGATGTTCACGGAGAAGATAATTTTCAAGATAGGGTCTGAGAGGCTTCCTGAACCACCCAGCAATGGGCACGTGAAAACCGGCCTTCTTCCGCATCAGGATTTCTTCGGGCAGCTTCCCAGCCATGACTTTTTTCTGAAGATATTTCAGCGTTCGCCCGCGGAATTTGAGCCTGCAAGGGAGCCTTGAAAGATATTCCACCAGCTCATGATCGAGAAACGGCACACGCGCCTCAAGCCCGTGTGCCATGGTCATGGTGTCTACCTTATAAAGGTTATTTCCCGCCAGCCATACTTTTAAATCCGCGTAAAGGCATCGTTCCGGAAATCCCAATTTTCCGGCGCGCCGAAAAAACTGCTCGTATAGCGGAAATGCGTCCGGATCTTCGATTTTGGCGAAAATCCCGGATTGAAAAAGTTTTTTCTTTTCTATGTCCGTAAAAATGGTACGCCACCAATAATGGGCTTTCTCCGCCTCGAATCCGCCGGCTTCCACGAATTTCTTGGCGCGATAATCAAAGCTGAGTTTTTTGTCCGAGGCTGGGAGCTGCCTCACAACCGTTTCCAGCAAATATTTTCTGACGAAAGAAGGCCAGCGGGAATAGATGGAGTGAAAATAATCGGCCTTAAAAGTCGGGTAACCGACAAATACCTCATCCCCGCCGTCACCCGAGAGCGCCACGGTCACATGTTCTTTGGCCAGCCGTGAAACCATATATAAAGGAAGCGCGGCCTGGTCCGCGAGAAGATTGTCCGCAACCCAGGCCATGCGCGGAATGTGCTCGGCCACATCCTCGGGCGAGCAGATGATTTCATAATGGTCCGTGCCGAAATATTTGGCAATTTGTTTGGCATAGGGTGTTTCGTCATAAGCGGAATCCTTGAATCCCACGGAAAAGGTCTTAATCGCCCCATGCTTGTGCTCTTTCATCAGGGCCACCAGCGTGCTTGAATCAAGCCCGCCGCTCAGGAAAGCGCCCACCGGCACATCCGCAATCAGGCGGCGCTCCATGGATCGGTGAAGAAGCTCTTCGATTTTCCGCACGGCCGCCTCTTCCGATTCGTCGATCGCGCCTTCGAGCGGCACATCCCAGTAGGGCTGAATTTCCACACGGCCCCGCGTCACCTTCATCCAGCAGCCGGGCGGAAGCTGTTTGATCCCTTCAAAAGGCGTCCAGGGATGCGGCAGGTAATTTAAAGAAAGGTAATGCGAAAGGGCCTGCAAATTGAATTCTTTCTTCACCCAGGGGCTTTCGAGAATGGGCTTGATTTCCGAGGCAAATAGAAACCCTTCGCTCGACTCGTGGTAAAAAAGGGGTTTGACTCCGAGCCTGTCCCGGGCCATGAAAAGAGAATCCTCCTTGGCGTCGTAAACGGCAAAGGCAAACATACCGGCAAAGGATTGGACACATCGTTCGCCCTCATGCTCATACTGATGCAGAATCACTTCCGTGTCGGAATGGGTGTAAAAGGACTGCCCTTTACGAATCAGCGCATCGCGCAATTCGCGGTAATTATAAATCTCGCCGTTAAAAATAATCCACTTGGACTGGTCTGCGTTGTGAATAGGCTGGTCGCCGGTGGAAAGATCAATCACCTTGAGCCGCCGCATGGCAAATCCAAAGTGGCGGTGGCGGTAAAACCCTTCCGCATCCGGCCCGCGGTGAGTCATCAGCCCGTTCATGCGTTTGAGGAGCTCCACATCCACATCCTGATTTTTAAATGAGAAAATTCCCGCTATGCCGCACATGATTCAAACATTTTTGCCACACCTTCTTTGAATTCGACGGGATTGAAAACAAAATCCCGCGAGGTCTGCGAAATATCAAACGCCTCGTGTTTATCCAACTCCAGGATTTGCTTGGCCGGAAGACGGGTGTTCTTAAAAATCTGCACGTAAACCCGGAGCACGGCCTGAACCGGCTTTAAGGGAATGGGAATAAAAAAACGTTTCAAATGCAATCCGGCGGCAAGAAAAATGAGCATTTCCTTGAGCGTGATTTGCCGAAGCCCGGCCACATTGTAAATTTTGTTCGGCACCGGCCTGTCCACTGACTGCATCAGAAGCGAAATCACATCGTCGATAAAAACAGGCTGAAGCCGGAAGTTTCCTCCGCCGAGAAGCGGGATCAGGGGAAATGATTTCAGTATGCGGATCATGAGGCCGGTGTTGTTCTCATCCCCTTCCCCATAAATGTAGGCGGGCCGGAAAATGATATAGGGAAGCCCGGAAAGCTTTACGATTTCCTCGGCCTGAAATTTGGTTTCTCCGTAGCTTCCGTGGCGCCGTATCGCGGCCACGGAGCTCACAAAAATAAAGCGCCCGACGCCCTCGCATCGTGCGGCCTCCACCACGTTCCTCGTAATATCAATATTTACTCGGTGGAGCGCTTCTTCCGTTCCGTTGATCAAACCAAGAATATGAATGACCGTATCGCAGCCTTTGAGAGCGCGGCGCAGGTCTGCCGTATTTTCAAAGTCCACTTCGCAAACTTGCGCGGAAGATATTTTGAGACGAGCGCGCCGCGGTGAGAAGGAACGGACCAGACAGTGCACCTCCTTCGCCCTTTTTTCAAGAGCCCTGAGAAGGTGGAATCCCACAAAGCCGGTCGAGCCCGTGACCGCAATCATGGAAGGAGTCCGGCCTCAGGCAAAGAGGAGTTTGAAACCGTATTTGGCCATCCAGGAAGGCCGGAAATAATACTCACGGTAGGCACGGTTTTTATATTCAAGGACTTGCTCATGGGTGACATGATCCAGCTTCACCACCGGATGATGCGTGGTGTATTCTTTCCAGTTAAAGCTTTGGATCCTGTCGGAAATTTGAGTGTAAAATTTGGTACCGGGATACGGCGTCATCACGTCAAACTGGGCCAGCGGCGGGTTGAGATGCTTGGCGTATTCAATGGTGCTGTGCATGGATTCCGGCGTGTCGTCAATAAATCCGAGAATAAAAAATCCGATAATCTTGATTCCGATCTTCTCAGCCAGTTTCACGACCTTCTCCTGCTGAGTTTCCTTGATGGGAATGCGGCCGGATTTTTTAACGATTTCATCCTTCGGTGATTCAATCCCCAGATGAATCACGCGGAGTCCCGAACGGTGCATGAGTTCCAGCATGGGCTCATCCAGACAATCCGCCCGGGTCTCGCAGCTCCACTCCACCTGAATGTTGCGCCGGATAATTTCCTCGGAAATTTCGCGCGCACGCTTCTTATTCTGGGTGTACATGATGTCGCGGAAAGCCAGACTGCGTACGCCGTATTTTTTCTGCAGGTATTCAATCTCATCCACCGTGTGCTTCGCGCTTCTTGAGCGCCATTTCTCGGTTTGAATCACCATGTACGGGCAGTAACTGCAGTCAAAACTGCAGCCGCGGCTGGTAAGAATCGAAAGCAGTGGCTTTTTTTTCAAAATGGGAAAATAACCGTATTTGTGAATAGGAAACCCGTCCCAATCCGGGAAAGGAAGTGTTTCGATATTTTGAATCAAGGGGCTTTCAATCACGCCCTGAGGATCAAGATTGCCTTTCGCTATCTCAATCACAGCCCATTCCGGCTCGCCTTTGATCACGAAATCCGAGGCCTCAAGAAAAAGCTCCGGCTTCACGCTGGCAAAGGCGCTGATAAAACCAATTTTTCTTCCCTGTTTTTTAATTTTACGGGCGAAAGCGATCTCTTCATCATACCCGACTATACTCGAGGCCATGATCACAAGGTCTTCATCTTTGGGGAAAGAATCATAAAATGCTACTTCATGGCCGTGCTGGCGAAAAATTGCGGCCATGTAGCCAAAATGGACCACGGGCATGTCCACATTGTTCCATTTAAGGAGGGAATAAATTCTGGAAACAATATCTTCGCCGTGCGAGGCATTGCCGAAAGTCCCGGCCTTGTCCTTGTTATTGCACCCAGTCCGGCTTTCTTTAAGATCAATCAGCGCTATTTTCATATTTTGCGAAATCGATACAGCTTATACCAGGTTTCGTTTCCGTCAGGAGACCTAACGTGTTTAGTATAAATAGGATCGAAATAAAGGGCAAGCTCATTTTCCCGCTCATGCGCCAAGCGGGTAATCCGGAACGGCGCGTCATCCTTCCAGGCATCCCCGGAAGCCGTTCCTTCCGTCACCAAAAGGTGAGTGAATCCCTCCTGTTGGAGGAGCGTCACGGTCCCGGCGAAGGAGCTGGCCTGTTTGTCGTATCCTGTCCTCATGGCATACACGCTTTCCCGTGCCACAGTGCGGTCATAAAAATAAAGATGACTCTCATCAGCGCAAAGAATTTTGGCTTGAGGGGGAAGATTCTTATTTATCCATTGTGCGACTTCGTAACTCCGCTCAGTGCGGCTAAGATAATGATCCCGTGATTCAATCCCCAGAGCCACGCGGAAACTGTCCCGGTAGTGATAAACTGCCAGACCCGCGTGAAGAAGCAGAACAAAGCCCAAAAGAAAACGCATGCCCCTCCCTGCCGCGCTTTGATCCGTGGCTTCGGAAAGACCTATCATAGTCATAACAATCAGGACAGGAAGCAGGGGGAGAAGAAATCGCAGGCTCTGCCCCAAGAGGAACCACAGTACAAGATAAAACAAACAAAAGAACGCCATGAAGCCCAAATGGGGAATTTTTCTTCGCCCCAAAACAATCGCGGCGGGGAAAAAAGCGAGAACAGCCGGCCCGATTTGTACGCCGTATCCTTCAAATTTTTCAGGGTGCATGGTCACATTCCATGGAATCAGAAGAAAATTAATCAGTGTCTTGGGCACGCCGATGTCATTGTACTGAATCGTAGGATCACCAGATTTAAAAATCTGATAAAAATAAGGATAAACGGGGTTGCCGAGCTGAATATAGGACCGGATGTACCAATAACCACCGGCCGCAAAAATGGCGGCAATAAAGTAAAAAATTCCACGTGTTGTTTCTTTTCTGTCACGGCCGGCAAAAAGCAGCCACATGAGAAAAAGGAGAATTCCAAATACCGCTATCATGGCTAAATATTTCACGCCCAGGGCAAAACCCGCAAAAATGCCGGACAAAACAAGCCATCCCGGCTGGGGCGAATCAAGCCAGCGAAGAAAGGCCGTAAAGCTCAGCAGGCAGTATGCGCCCAGCGCCACATCGATATAGGTGGTTCCCATTTGATTGACAATGAGCGGCGTGGTAAGCCACAAAAAAGCCCCGTACCATGCCCATTCGATTTTGGCGTGCCGCCTTACGATGGAAAGGATCACGCCGGCGCCCACAAGCCCTGTTGCCAGATGAAAAAATTTGGCAAGCACGACCCCGCCCCAAAACGGATGGCCGCCCGGAAGGCCTATGCCCAGGGCCAGCGCATCAAGCATTTCCATGAATAGCGGAAAGAGCGAATTGAATTCATAAGGGAAATAGCCGACGCGGTGCTCTTTAAGAAAAATTTTAGCAAGATGCAGATGATAGCAAAGGGCATCATTCGAGGTCTCGGGCGCCAGAATCCCTGCCGTCAGAGCCGCCACGGCGATCAAAAAAAACGCCAGAATCGTAACCGAAAAAATATTCAGTCTGACCTTCCACAATCCTATTCCCTGCCTGAGACTCGTCCAATCCTCCTTGAGAGAGGCAAGACAAAGCAACAGCATCAAACCCACCAGTCCGTACAACGTCCACGCATTCAGCCACGAGGCGAGGCCCAATATTAAAACCGCATAAGCCAAAAACCCCAGTCCGAACCCTGCGCTGAAAAAAACGGTTTCATCCAGCGCCGCGGCAATCCGGAAAACAGGCAGTACTTTTCTGCCGGCGCTATAGCACAGGAAAAGAATCCCGCTTCCCAGAATCAGGTTCACCATAGAATCTTCAGCGGCCCATTGCGGAAAGAATTTTATTCAACCACATGGATTTGATAAAAAACGCGATGACCCATGCGGCCCAAAGGAATAAAAGCCACCGTTTCACAAAACCCTTTCCTCCCATTAAACTTGAACACCCCGGCCAGCGGTCTTTTGCCAGACTAAAACTGCCGACCACGCGAAAACCGCAAGCAAAGCCGCCGCGCCAAGCCACCGGTATGCCTCCGGACGATATTCGAACACAACTTCATTCTTCCCTTTCTTGAGGGCCGCGGCCCGAAACAATTTGAGCGCTTTTGAGAAATCCGCAGGTTTTCCATTCACCCTAAGCCGCCAGCCGGGGTACACAATGTCCGAAAGCACGAGCAGCCCATCCTCGGGTGCGTTGATTTCAAGGCTTACACGGTTCTGATCGTAATTCAAGGAATCCACGGGCTGGATATTCTTAAGCTCAGTCATTGAATCCACGGCAAAAACGCGCGGCAAAAAAAAGGCCCTGGGCAGGACTGTGTCATTTCGGTAAAGCGTGATCCCTTTTTCCCCGGTGACCGGTGCCAGTCCTCGAGCACTCAGCGGCTTTGTGGAAAGGATGTACTTTACATTGAGAAAACTGAGAAGAGAAAGATTCTCCTCCACTTTACGCGGGTCCACCCAGCTGATTGAAAGAGAATCGTTGGTGTATCCCCACCCTTCAAGAAAATTCCTATAGGCCTTCATCACAAGCGGTGAATAGGCGCCGATATCGTCAATCCCATAAAGCATATTGAAATTGGGAAAAAGCGGATACTTCTCATTTTCCGAGGATTCCTGATAAACTTCCATCACCCGGAAAAGTGAAATATCTTTTTTGAGATAATCGACAATAACAGATTTTCCCGGAATATCGTCAGCAGAGCGAAAATCCACATAATTGCCTTTGATACTGGTAAAGCTGTAAAGATAAAGATCCGCAAAAAGCAAAAGGCAGCACAGCGCCTTCCCGTACTTCCTCAAGAATCTCTCGGGAATGAGCCAGGCCGAACGGACAAAGGCAAGGCAGAATCCAAGCAGCGCCCATTCCACCCGCGTATCCCTGCTGGACAAACCCGCGAGCTGGATCACTTGTTCATAATACATCTCAGCCTTGTGCATATAAAAATCAAGCGGATAGGGATGCCCGGCCTGGCCGTAAATATGATCCGCCACGTACCGCTTTAAAAACGGCAAAAGATAAGGCCGGTATTGCTCCAGGAACAAATGCGTCAGAAACGGTAAAAGAAGCATTAACCCGCCCAACACCATAAAAAAACGGTAACCGGACAGAACCTGGGGAGATGCGTATTTATTCCGGAGTTCCTCCCGGTTAAAAAACTTGTCAAACCCGAACCCGGCCAGCACCGCGCAGGAAAAAGTCACGAAGAAAAGAAATTTGATCGGCGTTCTGAAACTGTAAAAATGCGTGACCTCGATAAGCGCACGGTAAAGCGGGCTGAATTTGCCGAGCGCAAGCAGAAGGAAAAAAGCAGCGGCTGCGGCAAAAAACTTTTCGCGGGATTCTTTGCCAGAAAAGAGGCTTACCAAAACAAAGAAAAAGCCCAGGATACCGACGTAGAATTCTGACCCCAGGAAGCCGTCCCAGGAAGGATAAAACAGCGTAAGCCATCCGATCGGTGTCATGGACCCCACATAGGCCAAATCTTTGACCGCATGGGCGCGGGAGGAAAGCATGGCCAGCTCAAAAGTCGGAAGGAGCTGTCCCAGCGAGAAAAAAATAGCCATGATGCCCGAAGCGGCAAAAAGCGCGAGAAACTGGCCCCGGCCGCTCTTTTCCTGCCACCAAAGGTACGCGAAATAAAGACATGAATAGCCTATCGAGTAAATAGCCACCTGCAGATAACCGGCAAAAATTTGGACCGCAAACACAAGCGCCAGGAAAAAAGCCCCGTTCCAATCTTTTTTATCTTTCAACCGGTCAAGCAGGATAAGCGTCAAAGGGAGCCAGATCACGGTTTTCTGCGAAATCAGGTTGTAATAGAAATAACCGCCCTGCGTGGACCCGAAAAGATAAATCAGCGCGGCAAAAAACGATCCCCAATCCGAAATCCCGGAGCGCCGAAGATAGGAGTAAAACAGAAGCGCTCCCAGAAAATACTGGAAAAGAATTTCATAGTTGTAGGCCAGCTTGAGGGGCAGAAAAAAAAGAAAAATGAAATTAAGAGGATAAAAGGCGCCGATTTGTCCTTCGGCCAGCAGGGGAAATCCGCAGTGAATCCTCGTGGTCCACCACGGAAGATGAAAATGCCGTATCGCGGATTGGTAAAACTGGGCCCAGGGATATTGCTGCTCGCGGTGGTCGCCGCTCAAAAAGGACTTTTCAAGCGTGAAGAGTTGGAAAAAAACAATCCCCAGCGCAAGAAGGATCAAAGCAACGAACCAGGCATCCTTCCGTTTCATGCGATTTTAAAATAGGTCGGATTGAATAAGGGATCAGCCGCTGGCAAGTTCAGGAACATGAACATCCCGCTGGCTTGTCCTGAGGATATTTGAAGGCAGCCGTTTCCCGAATTGTCCCATGGAATGTTCATAACGCACCGCAGGGGCCGAAGGATTAAAAGGAATGTTGAGTTGTTTTCTCACATCGCGCTCCACAAAATCGCGCAATTTCACCAGCTCCTCGGCGCTCAAGTGATCTGTGAACACATAGGATTTATAACCGCCGTCCGGATCGCCCTTGTAGTAATCGGCTACCACATTGTAGTCGACTTCGTAGCTGTACAACTTGTCGCCGGTTTTTTCATAAGTGTAAATCCATACGCCTTCGCGGTCTTTGTCCCGCACGGCAAAATCATAATAAGGCGTGCCGGGATAGGTCGTGATAATCGTGACATCAAAATCATCCGGCTTAACCTGAAGCAGCCAATCGCGTGTTTCCATCACCGTTTCATTGGACTCGCCGGGATGGCCGATGGACATCAGCGCCTTGACTTTGAGGCCATGCTTGCGCGCGATCGCGACACAGCGCGTGTTCTGCTCTCGCGTCGCCTTCTTGTTGATATTGGTGAGAATGCGCGGCGAACCGGACTCAAAACCGGTCAGCAGCCAGCGGAATCCGGCCTTGACCATGGCCTCGGCCTGGCGGTCATTGAAAAGTTCGGCCTTCACAAATCCGCGGAGGCGGAATTCTGCACCCAATTCGCGTTGAAGTTCCCTGACGCCGTCCATCATCTCCACCATTTTGGGATTCACATTCAATTCGTCGTCGTAAAACATGAAACCTGCGACGCCATAAGTTTTATGCATCTCGCGCATCTCGCGGATGATGCTTTCCGAAGAACGCGTGCGTACTCCGCGGAGCATAGGCGATTGCCGGCCGCCGCAAAACCCGCATTCAAACGGGCATCCGAGCTGCGCGATAATGCTCATGGCCTGTTTTCCTTCGATATAATAGTGATAACTTGACGCATCCACCAGATGCCGGGACGGAAACGGAAGCTCCTCCAGGTTTTGATTGGTCAGAAAAAAATCCGACTTACGGTCATTGGCGTCCACCAATTTGGGAGGATGCTCTCCGATGGCGTCAAAAATGGCCTCTTCCCCATCTCCTGAAACCAGCACATCAAAAATCTCCGCTAAATCCTGAAAAGCCCGGGTCGCGCGGCCATTCACTCCCTCGGTTTTTTCCTTTCTGTAAGCCGTATGGACCAGTGTGATGTGCGGTCCACCCAAAATCACGCGGGAAAAGGGGAGCTCCGCCTTGATCTTTTTGGCAATACGATTGGCAGCGGGCATTTGCGGCGTGGTGGAGGTGATCCCGAAAATCCGGGCCCGGGAGGACTGGCAATGATCCTTTACCGCCTCTTCATAATTCTCAATGCCGGAAAGGTCCAGCACTTCCAGGGGGTATCCGCTCTTTTCCAGAACGGCAGCCACCTTCAGGATGCCCAGGGTCATAAACACCCTTTCATCCAGAAGAAAGAGAGACGGCGGAATAATCAGACAAACGGTAAGCCGAGCATTAGACATAAGTTATTCCTTTGATGCAACCTATTGAATTTGAAGATGATACCATATTATAGTAACGGCCCGCAATGAAAAATAATAAAGCCGATAATTTCAGTCGGATAAGGGAATCGCCTCCCCACTGATAAATTCTATAACTATTTTAATGTGAATGAGTTAAGGCTTACATTCGTATTTTGTTAACAAACGGTTTCGGGATATATTCTTTACATTTTTTGGCAAATAGCTTATGATTTTCCGCATGACTCCCATGAAAGAGGACCGTTTTATCAGTTTTATCACTCCCATCTTCAATGAGGAGGAGAATATCGCCAATTTCTTAAAGAACCTCCACACGGTTCTCTGCACGCATCCTCATTGGAACTGGGAAGTCATTCTGATTGAGGACGGCAGCCGCGATCGCACGCGCGACGTGCTTCTCGAGGAGCTCAAGAAATACCCTGAAACCCAGCTTATCATTCACGAAAAAAATCAGGGCTACACCCGCTCCCTCAAAGACGGCATGGCCAGAGCCCGGGGAAAGTTTCTCATGTATATCGGCGCGGATGAGGAATTTGATTCCTCGGAACTTCCCAATTTCGTGAACCCGCTCATCGAGGGGCAGGCGGATCTTATTTTGGGCGTCCGGTGGCAAAGAAACGCTTATCAGCTGTTCCGCTTTTTCCTTTCCGTGATCTATATTTTTCTTTTGAATTATCTTTTCAAACTGCGCGTCAATGACTATAACTGGTCGCAGGCGTGGTGCCGGGAACTTTTGGAACGAATCGATCTTAAATCCCAATCGCTTTTCGCGCTGCCAGAAATCATCATCAAAGCCCATGACCTGAAATACCGCATCAAGGAGGTGCCCTCGAATCACCGCGGCAGGCAATGGGGAAAATCCTCCGTGAACATGAAAATCATGGGCTCTGCGCTTATCGAGGCCTTGCTTTTCTGGCAGAGCCGCCGCTCTAAAAGCTACCAGCCCGGCCGTGAACGCGCCGAGATCAAAGCGACGGATCTCCAGCTTGCTCATCACGCATAAAGCTGTTTTATTTCCAGCTCACGAAGCCAATTTGTAAAGCTCTATAATCTGACCGTTTCTTTCCCTGGCCTCAAGCTCTTTCAGGAGAAAAGGCCCTCCGGTCAAAGGCTGTGAATCAATTGGCCATTCCCGGGAAGTATCCTTGTACGGGCTGAAGCGGGCCAGCAGGACGGCATTCGTCCGCAAGTCCTTGTAAAAATTTTCCTCGAACGACTTATTCACTTTTGCAAAAAAAACATATTCAACCCCGCGATCCTTCAAACGCTTGATGTCATAGGGCACAGTCGGCTTTGAAAACAAAAATCCATCGCCCGAAGGGTTCCTGTTCAGAAAATACAACTCATATCTTGGTTCAGAAAATTTTTTAGCGCGCTCAAGCATGAGATCAAGGCGTTTAAGCTGCGCGCTTGCAGGATGCCCGCCGGCCAGAATCTCGTTCCGTTTTTCTTCAAGCTGTTTTACCGATGGTTTGAGGCGTGGCATAAAAAAGAGAATGTCCAGCGCCACCCGCGAACCCGCGGGAATCACCGACTCCACCTTTTCCCGCACCACGGCACGGATGTCCTTGCGCGCAAAAAGTTGATCGGACAAAACCGATTTTACCAGAGAAGGCAGGGCGATAAAAAAAATAAGCATCCACAAAATCAAATTTGAAAACCGCATCTTTTTCTGAAGCTCAAGGAGTATGTCTGCCGCAAAAAAAGTGAGGAAAGGAATTAACGGCAGCGCGTACCGGTCATACGGCTGGCTGAAAAAGCAAAGGACTCCGTAATAAATGATCACAAAGCAGGCCAGAACCCGGCGTTTCGCATCGCCCCGAATCGCCCAGGCCAAGCCCGCCAAAGACAACAAAAGAAGCGGCACTCCCATACCGCCGTTCAAAGAGTAGGTCAAATGGTGCAGGAATCCCGAAAATCCCTCGGAATGTGACTGGCCAAAAAGCTCGTTGAAAAAAGATCGGGGATCCAACCAGCTATAGGGATTTAGAGCTCCAAAACAAAACAGCGAAACCATACCCGCAGCCATTAAATTCCAGTCGAACCAAGGTTTTTTCTTCTGGCTCAAAAAGCGTGCCAGCAAAAACGGAAAAAAAACAAGCACACCGTTGTACTTTGTGGCCACGGCCGTTCCGAGCAAAAACCCGAAGGCAATCTCTTGACGCCCCTTTTTTCCCTTCAAAATTTCAAAAATCGGAAAAAAACAGGCCACAAGAACGAAAAGCAGGGGAATATCGGCATAAATATAATGCGAGTCACGGACATGAAGAAAGCTTGCGGCAAGAAAATAGGCTGCGACCAGGGCATGTTCCCTGGAAAAAAACTTTTTTAGGAGCCGGTAAAGAAGGTATATCGTCGCGGTGCCGAGTAAACTGCCGAAAATAAAACGTGCCAGCCAATAAAAGGAGCTGGGATTGCCCAAAAAAAGATTTTCAAAATCAGAAACACCGTGAATGAGGCCAGTAAGCTTGAGCAGAAGAAAATAAAAACCGTAAACTCCGTAAAGAAGGTAGCTGACCAGGGGCGGAATCTTGAAAAAATGAGGATTGAAATCGCCCGAGCCATAAGCCAGCGCATGATTGACCACAATCGGCTCATCCGCGTGATAAAGGTCAGGAAGACCGAAAGAGACGCCCCACACTCGTAGAAAAAAAGATGCGGCCAGGATAAAAATTATGGCCCAAGCAGATGGATCGGGCCAGCATGGATAGACCGCCACCCGCGGCTTATTTTTTCGATCCGCAGTTTTTCGCATGACCCGCGTGAATCATTCGGATGAGAAAAAGTTCCCAGAACATTTTAACCGGATCCGTAAAAATCGCCACCTTGCTTGCGGGCGAATTGCGCCAAATCACGGGGATTTCCTTCACCTTATACCCTCTTTTCTGGGCAAGAAACAAAATCTCGGCATCAAAGGAGAAGCCGTCAATCCGGGACGAGCCGAAAAGATCATACGCCGCATTTCGCCGGAATCCCTTGAACCCGCACTGGGAATCGAGAATTCCCCTGAACGTAAGAAGCCGCGCGATGCGGTTGAATATCCTTCCCATCATCTCCCTCATGAAATTCTGGTGAATCTCCACGCGGGACTCGGCAAGCGCACGCGAGCCAATGGCCACGTCATAGCCCTCATCCACCGCGGCCTTGAGTTTGTCCATCTCTTCGATTGGGGTTGAGAGATCCGCATCCGAGAATAAAATAAAATCTCCGCATGCCTCCAGCATCCCCCGCCGGACGCTGAATCCCTTGCCGCGGTTGCGGCCGTTTAAAAGCAGCCGGCATGTCAATCCCTGCACTCCCTCAAACTCCTGCCGGATCACCTCCGCGGTTCTGTCCGTGCTGCCGTCATCCACAGCAATCAGCTCGCAGTCCAAGCCCTGGCGGCGGGCAAAATCCCGGATCGAGCGGAGCGTCTGGCCAATGCGTTTTTCCTCGTTGTAGGCGGGAACAATGACGGAAAATCTCATAAGGCGGGCTGGGGCCCGGAATCCTTTATTCGCGCTTGTGGTAAGTCACGATCAGATCGGCGAGAAGCCCGATCGCGGCCGTCATGATAGCCGCCATAAAAATGATAATGTCCGATTCCTGAAGCGTTGACGTGAACACGAGACTGAGGATGGATTTCACAATGCCGAACAAGATCAGAAATAAGGAAACAGGCATAAAAACACTCAACGGTTTGAAATACATCACCATCCGGATCACGGTATGGATATAAGTGTACGTGTCCTTGAGCGGATGAAATTTTGATTTACCGATCCTCGGGTGATAAGCCGTGGGAATATATTTGACCGCGTAGCCATTGGCAAGAAAAGCCAGCGTCATGGTGGTAACACAGGAAAATCCGTCCGGCAGCACCCAGAGATATTTTTTCATGATGTCTTTCTTGAAGGCTTTAAGCCCTGTGTTTAAGTCGGGAATATTGACATGCGTCAAATAGCAGGCCAGCTTCCGGATAAACCATTTGGCCGGCGCACGGAGAAGCTTCAAAGTCCCCTGCTCGCTGGTTCTCGCCCCGTTGACCTGGTCATAATCCGGAAAAAAAGAAAGCATCTTGGGAATATCAGCCGGCTCATAGGTCCCGTCCGCATCCAGCATCACGATGATCTCGCCTTCCGCGGCCGTAATTCCCGTGCGCCTTGACGCGCCGGAACCGCCGCGAAAAACGCGCTTGATCACCCGGGCATTTTTGGACTGGGCGATCTCAACAGTCCGGTCGTCGGATTGATCGTCGACCACCAGAATTTCGTACCGGTATTTTGTCTCTTTCATGGCCCGGTGAATGTCATCGATCACCTTGCCAATGGCCTGCTCCTCATCATAAGCGGGCAGAACGACCGTGACGTCGACTTTCATGCTATCTCCCTACGGGACTTTCCTTGGTCCCGGGAGTAGCCTGGCGCATAAGGCGCCTGTACCGCCTCCCTCCTCGCATGTTCGAGAATATCCAGCAAACTCCGGCTGAAAGGAATTTCCGGCTTCCAGCCCGTTAAGCGCCGTAATTTCACAGAGCTGAGCCGAACGGATGGAATCTCGTCCCTGGACATCAGTGTTTTTTTCTTGATCACTTTGATTTCTCCTTCAGGAATACGGGCACACCGGATAAGCTCACGCAGAACATCCTCCAGTTTTCTCGATTGGCCGGAGCAAACATGATAAGCCTGCCCCCTCACTCCTTTTTTCATCACCAGATAAAGCGCCCGGACTCCGTCCCACACATCCAGATAATCGCGCTTAGCGGCAAGATTCCCAACACGGATCACTTTGGGAAGCTTTCCGGCCTCAATAGCCGCCACCTGATGCGCGAAATTGGCAACAGAAAAAACCCTGGACTGCCCCGGCCCCATCCAGTTGGAGAGACGCGCTACCATGACCTGCAAACCATAGACCTTGCCATAAAGACGCGCGAAGGCATCCAGCGCGAGTTTGCTGACGCTGTAAGGATCCTTGGGCTTTTGGCACGCGTTTTCATCCAAAGGACGTCCGCTCAAAAACGAGTCGCCGTAGGTGGTGCCGGAAGAAAAAATAAGCACGCGCGCCCGCGACCTTGTCCGGCGCAGAAATTCCAGAAGATAAAGCCCACCCATAAAATTGGTATTCACGGTATTCACCGGATCCAACCATGCCTCGCGCACGGAACTTTTGGCTGACAAAAAATAAATATTCCGCGCTTTTGAATCTGCCACAAGAGACTCAAGCGCCTGCCTCTGCCTGACATCGCAGCGGACAAAACGGGGTTTGCCGTTCAGACCCTGATGCTGCGGACTGTGGCCAAAATAAGTGCCAATGACCTTTTCTCCTCGGCTCACAAGATATTCAGCCAAAGAACGGCCGACAAAGCCGGTGGCGCCGATTAAAAGGCTGGTGCTACTTTTTTTCATGGGAAAGCCGCCTGATATCCTCATCCACCATCTGAGCCACGAGTGCCTTGAAGGACATCTCCGGTTTCCAGCCCAGTACGCGGCGGGCCTTGGACGCGTCCCCGCAAAGAATATGAAGCTCCGTGGGCCGCACCAGCGCAGGATCCACCCGCACGTACTTTTTCCAGTCAAGCCCCGCATGCGCAAAGGCTGTTTGTGCAAAATCCTCCACCGAATGCGCCCGGCCCGTGGCGACCACAAAATCATCCGGTTTTCTCTGCTGCAGCATGAGCCACATGGCCTTGACATAATCGCCGGTAAATCCCCAGTCGCGTTTGGCTCTCAGGTTGCCGAGCCTGAGTTCGTGCGCCAGCCCGAGCTTGACGGCTGCAACCCCGCAGGAAATTCTCCGGGTCACAAATTCCTTTCCGCGCCGGGGCGACTCGTGGTTAAAGAGAATCCCGCGGCTGACAAACATTTTGTATCCTTCGCGGTAAATCAGACACATCCAGTGCGCATAAGTCTTAGCCACGCCGTAGGGATTCCTCGGCCGCAGGGGCGTATTTTCATTCTGAGGAGAATGGTCCACATGTCCGAACATTTCGCTTGAGGAGGCCTGGTAAACGCGAATGCTTTTGTCCACCAGGCGCACGGCCTCAAGGAGCCGCGTCACGCCGAGCGCCGTGAATTCGCCGGTCAAGACCGGCTGTTCAAAAGAAGTCGGCACAAAGGACTGCGCGGCCAGATTATAAATCTCGCGCGGTTTAATTTTTTTAACTAAATTAATAAGAGAAAGCTCGTCCAGAAGATCGCCCGGCTCCAGTTCAATCTGGTCCATGATATGGCTGATCCGCTCAAAGTTCTCCGTGCTGGAGCGGCGCACCATGCCGTAAACCCGGTATCCTTTGCTCAAAAGAAATTCCGCTAAATAAGAACCGTCCTGTCCGGTAATGCCGGTGACCAACGCTTTTCGTTTCATTGAAGTACCATCCCCAGTGTTTTGAAATACTCGATTGTTTTACGCAGTCCCGTTCTCACATCCACTTTCGGCTCCCATCCGAGGACTTTCCTGGCGCGGGTGATATCCGGCTGCCTGATTTTTGGATCGTCCTGTGGAAGGTCACGAAATTCGATTTTACTTTTTGAACCCGTCAATTCGATGATCAGTTTGGCAAGCTCAAGAACTGTCATCTCGTTCGGATTGCCGATATTGACCGGCTCCGTGGCATTGGAAAAAAGAAGCGCACGGATGCCGCGGACAAGATCATCGACATAACAGAAACTTCGCGTTTGGGAACCGTCTCCGAAAACCGTGATCGGATCGCCCGCGAGCGCCTGACTGATGAAATTGGGAATGGCACGGCCGTCATTTTTTCTCATGCGGGGGCCGTAAGTGTTAAAAATCCTGATGATCTTGACATTCATTCCGTGTGACCGGTGATAGGCCAGTACCATGGCCTCCGCAAAACGCTTGGCCTCGTCGTAAACGCCGCGCGGGCCGATAGGATTCACATTGCCCCAGTAATCCTCGCGCTGGGGATGCACCAGGGGATCGCCGTAAACCTCGGAGGTGGAAGCAAGCAGAAACACGGCCTTCTTGGCCTTGGCCAGTCCCAGGGCATTGTGAGTGCCGAGCGATCCCACCTTGAGCGTCTGAATCGGATACATGTGATAGTCTGCGGGACTGGCGGGCGATGCAAAATGAAGCAGAAAATCAACCCTCTCCGAAATCTCAATATGCTTTGAGACATCATGCTGGATAAAAAGAAAACGTTCGTTTTTTAAAAGGAGTTCAATATTTCTCTTATTTCCCGTCAGAAGGTTGTCCACGCAAAGGACCCGATGCCCTTCGGATAGAAACAATTCGCACAGATGCGACCCGATAAAACCGGCGCCTCCCGTGATCAAAACCGTATTCATCTCGTCCCTCCTTCCAAAACTTTCGAGGCAAGAAACCATTCGACTGTTTTCTTTAATCCCGGCTTAAAACGCGTCTGAGGCCTGAACCCCAGAATTTTCTTTGCTTTGGAAATATCGGCAAAGGTGCGCCGCACATCACCGGCTCTTTTGGGCATGAATTTAGGCTGAATACGGGGTTTATTCAAAATCTTTTTTAACTGGTTAAAGATATCAAGCACCGAATATTCTTCATGACAAGCAATATTAAATACCTCGCCCGAGGCCTTCTTGACACGCATGGAAAGTAAATTCCCCTCCACCACATTGTCCACATACGTAAAATCGCGGGACTGCCGGCCGTCCCAGTGAATTTCAGGGGACTGATTGCGAAGCAGCGCGGCAATCAGAATGGGAATCACGGCAGAATATTTTGATTCAGGATTCTGACGGGGGCCGAACACATTGAAATAGCGGAGCGAAACGGTTTCCAGTCCGTAGAGCCGGGTGAAAATCCGGCAGTAATACTCCCCCATGATTTTGGAAGCTGCATAGGGCGAAACCGGACCCGGCTTGTCCGTGACCCTGAAAACCGGGGCCTTGCTTTCTCCATAGACTGAAGAACTGGAGGAGTAAACCACGCGTCTCACACCGGCATCTCTTGCCGCGACAAGCAGGTTAAGCATTCCTGTCACATTGGTCTCATTGGTTTCCAGAGGATTGTCCACCGAACGTGCTACCGCTCTCAAGGCGGCGATATGGAAAACCCCCTCCATCCCCTTAACCGCCTTTCTCACATCCGCAAGACGGCGAAGATCTCCCCTCACCAGCTCCGCACGTTTGAGAAATGGGCGGATATTTTCCATGGAACCGGTTGAAAAATTATCAAAAACACGCACCTTATGATTACGCCGTAGCAGCGCTTCCACCACATGGGAGCCGATAAAGCCGGCCCCGCCCGTGACCAGATACTTTTTCATGAATGCATGCCTTTCATAATAGGATGATTTTATTTTTTGCTGCGGTAAATTTTTTAAGAATATTGCGCGTATCAAGGAGCAAGGCCGCATTTTTGACCACTTTGTCGTAATCGACCGACGAATGGTCGGTGACCACAATCACGAGGTCATAGCTCTTAAGCGCCTTTTCGCTCGCGGGCGAGGAACTCATCCGTATTCCATCCACCTCAAGCCGCTTCACAAATGGATCATGGTACCGGACCTTGGCGCCAAGTTCCTGCAATTCTTCGATAATATCCAAAGCCGGTGATTCCCGCACATCTCCAATATTTTTTTTGTACGCCACCCCCAGAATTAAAATCCGAGACCTGGAAAGGGCTTTACCGCGCTCGTTCAGCGCATAAGCCGCCCGCTTCACCACATACCCGGGCATGTCCGCGCTGATGCGGCTGGCCAATTCCACAAACCGTATTTCCGAACCCTCCAGCTTGGCTTTCCAAGAAAGATACAAAGGGTCAATGCCAATGCAATGCCCGCCAATGCCGGGGCCGGGATAAAAAGGCATGAATCCAAAAGGCTTGGTTTTTGCGGCCTCAATGGATTCCCAGATATTGACGCCCAATTTTTGGGAAACAATGGCCAGCTCATTGATCAGTCCGATATTCACGATGCGGAAGGTGTTTTCCAGCAGTTTCGCCATTTCCGCCACGCGCGGCGAGGAAACCTCCATCACCTGCTGAATGGCCTGGCTGTACAAAATCCTTCCGAGGCGCGCGCAGGCCGGAGTCATGCCTCCTACCACCTTGGGAATTTTTCTCAAAGGAAAATCCCGGTTGCCCGGATCGATGCGCTCTGGTGAAAAACAAAGAAAAAAATTTCTCCCGACCTTAAGATGCCCGCTGGCAATTTCAGGAAGAATCATTTCCTCGGTCGTTCCCGGATACGTGGTGCTCTCAAGAATCACAAGCTGAGGCTTTTTCATGTTGTCGCGGATCATCCTGGCCGCGCTCAAAACATAGGAAATATCCGGCTCTTTCAATTTGTTGAGAGGCGTCGGAACGCAGATAATAATGCAGTCCGCCTGTGCCAGGCATTCCGGATCCCATGTAGCTTTAAGCTTTTTCTCTTCCACCAGACGCTTGACCAGATGGGAGTCCACATCCTGAATGTAAGAGATTCCCTGATTAATAGCCTCGACCTTTTTCTTATCCATGTCAAGCCCGCACACCTGAAACCCCGCCTCCGCAAACTCGGTTGCGAGCGGAAGGCCGACATAACCGATTCCGATCACGCACACAACCGCTTTGCGTTTGGTGATTTTCGCTTCAAGTTCTTTTGCAGCGCCCATCCTCAAACCTCCTGCCGGGAAGTTTCTCCCCGCACCCTTTTTCCCAAATAATCCCTCAAGGCCTCTTTCCAATCCCTTAACGGTTTTTTCAACAACGAGTCAAATCGCGCCGTATCCAGCACGGAATTTTCCGGCCTTTTCGCAGGCCGAGTCAATTGCGAAGAACGGATGGGCTTGACCACCACATCCTTGCCCGCTATCAGAATGATTTCTTTTGCAAAGTCAAACCAGCTTGCGGCCCCGCGATTGGCCACATGCAACACGGGCGGCAAATCATTCTTCTTCCGTCCTTTTCTATCCATCGCATAATCACAGAGATCAAAAATGGCGCCTGCAAGATCATAGGTGTACGTCGGCCTTCCGATCTGGTCAGCCACCACTTCTAAAGTCTTACGTTCGTCCGATAGGCGAAGAATGGTTTCCACAAAATTTTTCCCGCCCGGGCCATACACCCACGATGTTCTCACAATCAAATTCCCGCCCGGCCGCGTGCGTAAATAGTTTTCCGCCTCAAGCTTGCTCTCGCCGTACACATTCAAAGGCCCGGGCGTATCCTCCTCACGGTAAGGCGTCTTTTTCTCGCCGTCAAAAATATAATCCGTGCTAATAAAAATTAGAAAGGAACCATTTTCCCTGGCCGCATCCGCCACATGCAAAGTGCCGGTCAAATTCACGGCCGTGGCCCGTTCCCGTTCGCGCTCGCAATCATCCACCTGCGTGAAAGCAGCCGTATGCACCACCGCATCCGGCCGAATCCGCGCTATAACGCGCGAAATAGCTTGCCGGTCCGTAATGTCACAGCACTCATACTCAAAAAATCCCGCCACCCGATTTTTCGGAACACTGCCTCTGCCGATTCCGTAAAGTTTGTCCGCTTTAAAAGTCTCGACGAGCGCTTTTCCCAGCATGCCGTTCGAGCCCGTGATCAACACTTTCATTTCCGGGTGAATTGGTCCTGCTTGAGCGGCTGCCACCAGGCCTGATTCGCGCGGTACCATTCGACCGTGCGGCTCAGCCCTTCCTCAAACGTATACTGCGCCGCGAAACCAAGATCCCTGAGCTTGGAGCTGTCAATGCTGTATCGGAAATCATGCCCCGGCCGGTCTGCCACATAATTGATGGAATCATCTCCCTTGCTAAAAATGCGCAAAATCGCATGCGTCAATTCCAGATTGGTTTTCTCCTGGCCTCCGGCGATATTATAGATCTCACCTTCCCGGCCCTTCTCGAGCACCAAATCAATGGCCCGGCAATTGTCTTCCACAAAAATCCAGTCCCGCACATTCTCACCCTTGGCGTAAAGCGGCACTTTCTTTCCTTCAATCAAATTGGTCACAAAAAGCGAAATCAGCTTTTCCGGAAACTGAAAGGGGCCGTAATTATTGGAGCTTCTCACCAAGAGCACCGGCAGGCCATACGTCACATAATAGGAACGCACCAGAAGATCCGCGGCTGCCTTGGAAGCCGAATAAGGGCTGTTGGGCCGTAGCGGCGACTCCTCGTGAAAGGAGCCGGTCATGGTGGAACCGTAAACCTCATCCGTAGAAATCTGAAGAAAACGGGAAAGCCGGGCCTGGCGCGCCTTCTCGAGAAGATTATGAACCCCCACGTAGTTGGTCCGGATAAAAGCTGATGGGTCGTGAATCGAACGGTCCACATGCGTTTCAGCCGCGAAATTTACCGCCACGTCCACCTTACCCATGAGACGGCCCACCAGCGCTTCATCGGCAATATCTCCATGCACAAATTCATAGCGCGGATTATTCTGCGTTTCCGCTAGATTTTTCAGATTGCCGGCATAGGTCAGCTTGTCCAGATTAAGAACGGAATCCGAGGGATGCTGTTTAAGAAAATACCGGATAAAAGCACTGCCGATAAAACCGGCGCCGCCCGTCACCAGAAGCCGCATGTTTATTTCTTCCCTGGCGAATTTTTTCTGGCGTTTTCGGCAATCAGCTGATTAGCTCTGAGAAGGGAATCAAACGTGCCCGCGTCAGTCCAGTAACTCTTCAGAATATCGTACTCCAGCTCGCCTGAGCGGATATAAGCATTGTTCACATCCGAAATTTCAAGCTCGCCGCGGCCCGAGGGTTTCAGCGTTCGGATGATATTAAACACCCGCTGATCAAACATATAAATCCCTGTCACTGCATAATTCGATTTTGGCTTGCGGGGTTTTTCCTCGATGCCGGTAATTTTTCCACCCTTAAGTTCTGGGACGCCGAACCTCTGAGGGTCGCGGACCGTTTTGAGAAGTATCCTCGCCCCGCTTTTCTGCTTTTTGAATTTTTCGACATAGGGTTTGATCTTGTCCCCGAAAATATTGTCCCCGAGAATCACCGCAACCCGGTCCTGATCCACAAAATTCTCGGCCAACCGCAGTGCATCGGCAATCCCGCCCTCGCCTTCCTGATAGGTGTAATGAATTTCCTTGAGACCAAAGGCATGCCCGTTGCCGAGCAGGCGCAAGAAATCACCGGCCGAATTCCCCCCGGTCACCAGCATGATATCCCGGATCCCGCCTTCGATAAGCTTTTCAATGGCGTAATAAACCATGGGCTTGTCATAAATCGGGAGCAAATGCTTGTTGGTGACTTTGGTCAGCGGATGAAGGCGCGTGCCCATGCCGCCCGCGAGAATAACGCCTTTCATGCTAGCCGTCCTTCCGCGACCAATCGTAGGGAATGTCTTTGGAGTGCGCCGGGACCCTGAACTCATCCGGCTTCGCATAGCGGTAGGGCTCGGTCGGGACATTGATCACCACCGCTTCTTCCTCGCTGATTCCCTTGAAGCCGTGATAAACCCAGGTCGGCACCTCGACCAGGATGGGATTGTGAATCCCTAAGAAAAACTCATTCACTTCCTGGAAGGTTTTCGAATTTTTTCTTGAATCATAAAGCACGAGCTTGATCATGCCCTTGACGCAGACAAAATGATCCGTCTGCTTCTTATGATAATGCCACCCCTTCACCACGCCGGGGTAGCAGGTGGTCATGTAGACTTGCCCAAATTTTTTAAAAATTTTGTCATCGCGCCTCAGGACTTCCATCAGGCGTCCCCTCTCGTCCGCAATCACTTTCAGCTGTTTGACCTGAACCCCTTCAATCATAATTTTCCTCACCTTTTTACGAAACCGGCGCGCGGCCGATTGAAATGTATTGAAACCCGAGATCCCTCATGACCTTGGGATCGTAAATATTCCTGCCGTCAAAAATCAAAGGCCTTTTCATGAGCCGTTTGATCCTGGAAAGATTCAATTCCCTAAACTCATTCCACTCCGTCAAAATAAGAAGCGCATCCGCGGCCCGGGCCGTCTCATAAGGGTCTTTCACACACTTGAGCCCCTTGATAAGCGTTTTCGCAAGCGGCATGGCCTCGGGGTCAAAGGCATAAATTTGAGCACCCTGATTCGCAAGCGCACCTAAAATATCCACGGAAGGCGCAAACCGCATATCGTCCGTATCCGGTTTGAAGGAAAGTCCGAGGGCTCCGATCTTTTTCCCCTCCAGATTCCAGAGAACCTGTTTCACTTTATCTACAAAATGCATTTTCTGTTCTTCATTGATATCCAGCACGGCCCTCAAAATCTTGAAATCCACACCGGACTTCTCGGCGATATGAATGAAGGCCGCAAGATCTTTGGGAAAGCAGAATCCGCCGAATCCGATGCCGGCATTGAGAAAACTCGGGCCGATGCGCCGGTCAAAACCCATGCCCTGCGCCACTTTATGAATGTCAGCGCCGACCTTCTCGCAAAGCTGCGACACCATGTTGATAAATGAAATTTTGGTGGAAAGAAAAGAATTAGAGGCATGCTTGATAATTTCAGCGCTATTCACATCCGTCACCACGACCGGCACCTTGAGCGGCTCATAAAGGGTGCGCAGAATCTTCTCCGCTCTTTTATTCTCCACCCCGATCACGATCCGGTCCGGCTTTAAAAAATCCTGAATCGCGGATCCTTCTCTCAAAAATTCAGGGTTGGAGGCCAGATCGAAATCCACCTTCCTGGGTTTCCGGAGATTGATCTGGATGGTTTTCTTCACCCATGCGCCTGTTTCGACCGGTACCGTGCTCTTTTCCACAATCAGGTGATACCCGCGAAGATGCTTGGCAATTTCAGTGGCCACCTTTTCCACGGACGAAAGATCCGCCTCACCGGTATCTTTGGTGGGCGTGCCCACGGAAATAAAAGTCACCTCACATTTTTCCACCGCTTCCCTGATCGAGGTGGAAAAAAAAAGACGTTTCCTTGCCCTATTATTTCTGACCATCTCAAGAAGGCCAGGCTCAAAAAAAGGGATTTTTCCCTTTTTGATCATGGCAATTTTCCTGGCGTCATTGTCAATACAGATTACCTCATGACCCAAATCCGCAAAACAAGCGCCCGTCACCAAACCGACGTGGCCCGCGCCAATAACTGAAATCTTCATGATTACAACACTCCGTAATGTGGTGAAGGAAGCGATTCCTCCGCGTTGGAGCCGTCATAGTACCGGCCGATTCTGGGCCTCGTAATGGACGAACGGCTTCCCACGCCAAGGGTCACGGCCGGAAATGCCTTCATGGTTAATTCCACAAACGCTTCCTTGTTTGAGCCCTTGCCGCCGCGGAAATCCGAATTGCGCACATTAATACCTGTGGTAAGAATAAAGTCGTGCAAATCGCGGATAGCGCGAATCTCCCATTCCTCCACCTTGCCCTTTTCAAGTTCCATGCGCACGTAACTGCCGAGCTTCCAAAGCTCATTCAGTTTGACCGTCAAATCTGTCGCCACAATATTGCTGGTCGTACTGCCGGAGATGCTGGGATTCTGTCTTAAATAGTCCTGGCTCAAAACAAACCGGATCCTGTCATCTTTTAAGGGCGTGATCACAAGATCAAAAGCGTGCTCCCTGAAACCCGTGAACGTGAGATCAAAAACCGTTTTGGATTCAAGCAGAAGCCAATCATAGGGCCGCACCGAAACCTGGTTCCCCCAATCCGTGAAACCGGAACCGCCATTCCTTCCGCCATCGAACTCATAATTGATAAAGGTGTTGTAGCTCACAATATCCACGCGCTGCATGGATCCATTTCGTTTACGCCTGGTCTGCAACCGGTTATCCAGCGCCAAAGTCACCACATCCTGTTTATGAAGCTGGTCGTATTCATCCATTTGGAATAATTCCCCGGGGGGATGAGTGTCCAGCCGGACCGAATTGTAACGCAGGATGGGTTCCATGATATGACGGAGCTGATTGATTTCAATATTCATAAAATTACTGGAATGATCAAAAGTGCGCTGAAAGCGGGTGCGCGACTCAACCCCCGCACCCAGCAGCGTGCGGGAGATGGTGTTCGAGCCGTAGCGATGATTGGTGTAAAACGCCTGGCTCGCGTTGGCAAAAGGCGTCACTTTCACCCTGGTATCAAATAAGCGGAATGGCCGCTGGATTTCATGCGTGGTGTCCCAGCGGATCACATCTTCCTTGAAAGAACTTCGGGCCAGCCTCTTCTGAAAGTTGGTGAACTGGGTTTCGTGTTTGTATAAAAACTCCGTGTCAAAAAGGGGCTGATTTTTCCAGAGAAAATTAAGCCGCGGTAATTTTTCGATTTCGGAGAAAAAATGATTGGTGCGCTTCGCCACCTCGGCAAACATGCCGTAATCATCGCGCGTGCGCGTGAGCACCACCTGCGAACGCGGCCGGGTCTCTTTCCTGTCCTCGCGCTGGAAAAATTCCTGGATGAGAAATTCGTCCGAGAGTTCGTGCCAGTTCACAATCAAGCTGGTCTGCGGCTCAAAATTCGTACGATGGCGAATGGAAAAGCGGTACCGCGTGTCTTTATGGCGGTTGGCAAAGGGATTGTCTACCTCGGGGCTGGCGGTGGGGGTGGGAGCCCTTTTATCGCCGACGAGATAGGTCACGATTTTTCCGCGGCCGAATTTTGGAACGTCATAGCCAAGATCCACGCCGCCCGCAATGCCGCGCTGGGTGCGGTAATCCACATGCCCCTTAAGCTTGACATGTTTGGTAAGACTGAATCCCTTGGCGATATTGATATAGAAGCCGTAATTACTTGAATAGCCGGTTTTAATCTCAACGGGCGACTCCCGTTCATCCAGCGGAATCGTGATGTAAGGCACCCAAAAAACCTTTTTTCCGAGAATTCTTATAAACGCGTTGCGGAGCACAATCTTGTCATTGGGATAAACCGTGACATGGTTGGAAATCACGTCATAATGGGGCGGTTCAAGATTGCAGGTGGTGGCGCTTCCGTTCTGAACGCGGATTTCATCCTTGGAAACCTGCTCGATTTTTTCGCCCGCAGTGTACCAGGGATACTGATACCCCGTGCCTTGGGGAAAAGTGCCGGTCCGGTTGGCAAAATCATATTCACCCTTGTCGCCGCTCAAGGTCGAGGCGCCGTCAAACACCGTGACATGCCCTTCCGCATAGGCCTTTTTCGTGTCCGTGAAAACTTCCGCGTGGTCGGCCTGAAGCTTTAAATCCTTGTAGGTGACAAGGACATTTCCCTTGCCGATGATTTTTTTGCTGGTTTTATCGTATTCGATGGAATCCGCGACCACTTCGACGGGAATATCCGGCGCAGGCGCGACCTGCTTTTCTTCGGCCCAGGAGGGAGAAATTGTCCGTCCGGCCATCAGCATTTCCATGGCCAGAAAAACTACGGCAAAGCACAGATGTTGCTTGCGATGGCTCATCAAACGTACGGAACCGTTGTTTCCTTGTTTTTAAACCGCATTTCGCTTCTTCTCCGATATCGGAAGGGGTTATTCTAGCAGAAGATAGGGAAAAATAAACAGATTATTTGTACACGCCCACCCTTTCCCAATCTTTTAAGAATCGTGCCAGGCCGATGTCGGTCAGGGGATGTTTCACCAGCATCTCCAGCACTTTGAAAGGCGCAGTGACAACATCCGCTCCGATCAGAGCGGCTTCCAGAATATGAACCGGATGGCGCACGCTCGCAACCAGGATCTCCGTGCGGAACCCGTAATTTTTGTAAATGGTATGGATATCACGGATGAGCGGCATGCCCGGATGGGAAATATCATCCAGGCGGCCGATAAAAGGGCTGATAAAAGCTGCGCCGGCCTTGGCTGCGAGCAGTGCCTGCGTGGCAGAAAAGCAAAGCGTGACATTGGTCCGTAGGCCTTCCGAAGCCAGCACTTTGACGGCCTTAAGACCTTCGGCCGTGAGAGGAATTTTGACCACAATATTTTTATGCATGACGGACAATTCCTGTCCCTCCCTAATCATTCCCTCGGCCTCCACGCTGACCACCTCGGCGCTGATCGGACCGTCGACGATTCCGCAAATCTCCAGAAGCAGGTCTTTAAAATCCAATCCTTCCTTGGCTACCAGGGAA